>ULUN01059905.1_pt1 | contig 14875 bp, 10 predicted proteins | sample 1958531 | NCBI WGS metagenome assembly ULUN01 (sample SAMEA4835761, study PRJEB28245) | human gut metagenome | biome: gut microbiome; material: fecal sample | place: Denmark | collected 2008
ATGATTGGAAAAGGACAGGCGGCAAGAAGTATCCGTTTGGATCTTCCAAAGTTTACGTTGGTAGGTGCTACAACGAGAGCCGGCATGCTGACGGCACCGCTGCGGGATCGCTTTGGAGTTGTGAACCGCTTAGAGTTCTATTCCAATGAAGAATTAACACAGATTGTGTTGCGGTCTGCCAAGGTATTAGAGGTTACGATTGATGATCCGGGTGCGTTAGAGATTGCAAGGCGGTCAAGAGGAACGCCGAGATTGGCGAACCGGTTACTAAAACGTGTCAGAGATTTTGCCCAGGTGTCTTTTGAAGGGCATATTGATGAAAAGGTTGCCAAAGAAGCACTGGATCGTTTAGAGGTAGATTCATTTGGATTAGATCAGATCGATCGGAATATTATATTGACAATGATTCAGAAATTTGATGGCAAACCGGTTGGACTCGATACATTAGCGGCAGCAATCGGTGAGGATTCCGGAACGATAGAGGAAGTATATGAACCATATCTGATCAAGAATGGTTTGATCAGCCGGACACCAAGAGGAAGAATAGCAACACCGATGGCATATCGGCATTTTGGATTAGAGAATTTGATGAATGGAGGAGTATAGAATATGGCAGATAAGAATGACATTCCGGTAGTGATCAATGGGCGTATCTATAATTTAAGCGGATATGAGAATACAGATTATTTACAGGAAGTTGCCAATTATATGAACAGTAAGATTGCAGAATGTAAGGCGTCTGACGGATTCCGCAGATTGAATGCGGAATATCAGAATATCTTATTGGCAATCAATATTGCAGATGATTATTTTAAGGTGAAGAATGAGACAGGAAAATTGTCTGCACAGGATGATGAAAAAGAAAAACAGATTTATGATCTGCGCCATGAGGTGATCGAGACACAGATCAAATATGAGTCCGCAATGCGGCTTGTAGAGGAATATAAGGAACAGGTTAATGCATTACAGCGCAAGATCATTCAGTTAGAAGCAGAAAAGACAAGACAGGAGTAATATATGAGACCGGAAATATTAGCACCGGCAGGCTCAATGGATGCTTTGAAGGCGGCGGTACATGCCGGGGCAGATGCGGTGTATTTAGGTGGCAGCCGATATGGAGCCAGAGCATATGCGGATAATTTTGATGAGCCGACATTAATACAGGCAATTGAATATGCACATATATATGGTGTTAAAGTGTATCTGACGGTCAATACATTATTTCGTAACGAGGAAATGAAGGGGCTGTATGCATATTTAGAACCTTATTATCGTGCAGGGTTAGATGCAGTAATCGTACAGGATTTTGGCGTAATGTATGCAATTTCTGTATGGTTTCCGGATCTTCCGATCCATGCATCAACCCAGATGACTATTACAACACCATATGCGTATAATCTATTGAAGGATTATGGAGTAACCCGGATTGTACCGGCAAGGGAATTATCGATTGAAGAGATCGCAAGATTGAAACAATACGCAGCAATTCCGGAGGTGGAAGTGTTTGTGCAGGGAGCACTGTGTTATTGTTATTCCGGTCAATGTCTGATGAGTTCTTTTATCGGAGGGAGAAGTGGCAACCGGGGACGATGTGCACAACCGTGCCGGCTACCGTATCAATTAAAAGATGCAGATGGCAACCGGATCTTGACAAAGGGGGAGTACCTGCTTAGTCCCAAGGATCTTTGCGGATTAGAGGCAGTGCCGGATCTCATCCGGGCGGGTGTGGATTCTTTCAAGATAGAAGGAAGAATGAAGAAGCCGGAGTATGTGGCAGTATGTACCAGGGCTTATCGTACCATGACGGATGCAGTGATAGAAGGCAACGATACGAAACTGTTGATAGAACAGTTGCGGTCGGAAATGGCAGAGGTTTTTAATCGTGGTGGATTTACCAAAGGATATTATTATCAGAAAAACGGAGCGGATATGATGTCGACCCTGCACAATGGACATTGTGGTGTGCCGATCGGAACCATTCAAATGATAAAACGGAATCAGGCATATATCCGGTTGAGTCAGAATGTTGGCAAGGGCGATATTCTGGTAGTTCCGAATGGAAAAGAATCTATCACACTGACCTGCAATGTAGAGGAGAGAGCAGGGCGGGATATCTGTCTGAATCTTCCAAAGACAAAAGAACCGATTCAAGGCAAAAATGTCTTGCGAGTGATGAAGCAGTCATTAGAGCAGGAACTGGGCTCGTATGTCAATGAAGAAAAGGAGATCTTTTTATCGGGAAGCATACAACTTCGACTTGGTAAAAATGCAGAAATGGTTGTATCTGTGATCCGGAACGGGGAAGAAATTCGCGTAACCGTGGAAGGTGATTGTGTTGAACAGGCCTCTGCCAGACCATTGGCAGAGAATGTTGTCAGAGAAAAGATTACACAAACAGGAGGGACAAGATACCGGTTTGCAGATTTTAAGGTTTTATTCGATGAGGATGTGTTTTATCCGTTAAAATCATTAAAAGAATTACGGCGGCAGGCGATTTCAAAGTTAGAAGAGCAGATATTACAAAGAGATAAAAGGACATGCTTACAAAAGGACACAGAGACTATATTGCAACAACGTGCAGTGAATGTAAATGAACAGACAGAAAACCGGAATGTGATATTTGTATCCACGAAGGAACAACTTGCAACTGCGTCAGAACAGAGAGAGCATTTCGCCAGAATCTATATTGATATGCAGTATTTTGATACAAAAGACATAGAAGATATGATCCGGACAAAGCAGAAAGTATATTATGCCCTTCCGGCTGTACTCCGCAGTGCAATGCTGCAAGAATGGAACACTCTTTCATGGAAAGATATGTACGGGGTGGTGATCCGGAATCTGGATGAGCTTGCTTATCTGAAACTGATTGGATTTCCGGGTAAAGTGATTACGGATTACAGCGTGTATGCTATGAATGATATTGCGGCAGGATGGCTGCAACAGCAATTTCCGGAAGTGATCGTGACACTTTCTGTTGAGTTGAATCAGAAACAGTTACAGAATATGAATATTATTTCCGGTGAATTGGAAGTATATGGATATCAACAGTTGATGGTAAGTGCACAATGTGTGCAGAATACAACCGGTGGATGCAACGGAAATAATACAAGATGTTATCTTACAGATCGCCTTAACAAACAATTCTTTGTGGCATCTGTCTGTAAATACTGTTATAATCTCATTTATAATGGAATTCCGACCGTGGTGTTTGATATTGTTCCGGAATCCATGCGCAGACAGCTGGATCTGCGACTTCATTTTATCAATGAAACAAAAGAACAAACAGAAACTATTATCCGTGCTTTTCTTGAGCAGTCGGCACCGGAGGGTGAGAAGACAAGAGGGCACTTTAAACGTGGAGTAGAGTAAATGACAAATGTTATAATCAATGCATCAAAGTACATCATTCTTTTTATGATGATCTTATATGCAATATCTTGTTATACAACCTTTCGCAATGTAGGAGAAGAGGAGAAAACCCAAAAACTGAATCAACAGATTGTGTATGTGTTTGTAATGCATTTTCTGGCATATTTAACATTTGCACTTCGGAATGTAGAGCAAATGAAGACGATTGTGATCTTTTATGGATTGCAGATATTTGTGGCGACGATGTATATGTATCTGTATCATTATATTTATCCGTATTCATCAAGAGTTATCACGAATAATATGAGTTTCTTGCTGCTGATCGGATACATTATGCTGACAAGACTTAATTTTGCGCTTGCTAAGAAGCAGTTTATCATTGCTACGGCATCCATGATCCTGGTTTCGATCATTCCAATGATCATGGATCGATATAAGAATCTTAGGAAGTATGGTACAGCATACGGAATAATAGGAATTATTGCGTTGTCATCTGTGTTCGTGATCGGTGTGGAACAGTACGGATCCGTAAACTGGATCCGCTTGTTCGGTATTACGATCCAGCCTTCGGAATTTGTTAAGATTCTGTTTGTATTTTTCATTGCTTCTATGTTGTCAAAAGGCAGAGACTTCAAACAGGTCATGATTACAACTGCATTTGCCTGTGTGCATATGGGTGTGTTAGTGTTAGAAAAAGATTTGGGTGGAGCACTGATCTTTTTTGTAATATTCATTGCCATGATCTATGTTGGAACTGGAAAGATCAGCTATCTGATCGCCTTTATTATGGGAGGTGCAGCGATGGCAGGTCTTGCATTCTTGTTATTCAAAGACAGATTATTTGACCATGTTATGGTGCGTGTGAATGTCTGGAAGAATCCATGGGCGGATATCCGGGGAACAGGATATCAGATCACACAGTCCCTGTTTGCAATCGGAAGCGGCGGTTATTTTGGCTCCGGTCTGACAAAAGGATCTCCGGATGTTATTCCGGTCAGTGAAAGTGATTTTATTTTTTCTGCAATTGCGGAAGAGTTTGGCGTAATCTTTGCAATCTTTTTGATTCTGGTATGTTTTAGCTGTTTTATCAGTTTTGTTACGATTGCAATGCGGGTACGTAATCGTTTCTATAAGACGATGGCATTTGGTTTTGCAATCTGTTATATGTTTCAGACATTTTTGTCAATTGGCGGTGTTACCAAATTTATCCCGTCAACGGGTGTTACGATTCCGCTTGTCAGTTATGGAGGAAGCTCGGTGTTAAGTTCCCTTGTTATGTTCTCAATCATGCAGGGAATCAGTACAATTGAAAATAAAGAGGCAAAGAAGATTGAAGAAGAAAGAAGAGACATTGAAAAAACAGCGCAGAGGGCGTAAGAAAAAAGAGCTGGACACAAGACTCCTGACTCCGGAGCAGCAGGCTTTTATTGAAAAAGAGGAAAAGATCGATAAGATCAATGAAAAGATGAATCGTCCGATCATTGGTATGACATATTTGTGTGGATTTTTGGTGATAGGTCTGATCGCATATATCCTTCATTTTATGATCACTCAAAAAGATGAAGTGATTGCGAATGCCGCAAACACAAGATTAGACAGTTATGCAGCGGATGTAGACCGTGGAGATATTGTCACAAAGGACGGTAAGACAGTGGCAACGAACAAGAATGGAAAACGGTATTATCCATATGATGATCTGTTTGCACATGCGGTGGGGTATTCGGAATATACCAAAGCCGGCGTGGAATTGGTTGGCAATTATTATCTGATGAAGAGTCATGCGAATATTTTAGAAAGAGCCGTTCATACATTAAGAGAGGAACAGAATGAAGGGGATACCGTTGTTACTACGTTGAATTACGAACTTCAGAAGACGGCTTATGATGCATTGGGAGAAGCGGACGGTGCAGTTGTTTTGCTAGAGCCGGATACCGGAAGGATTCTTGCAATGGTGTCCAAGCCGGATTTTGATCCAAATGATATTGATACAGTGTGGGAAGAAGCCAATAGTGAAGGCTCGACCAGTTCGGTGTTACTCAATCGTGCCACACAGGGATTGTATCCACCGGGTTCTACATTTAAGGTATTGACGACGCTTTCCTTTATGCGTCAGAATCGCAAATATAGCAAATATACGTATGATTGTTCGCAATCTCAGGCAGTTTTTAACGGGGTAACGGTTCATTGTTATGACAATAAAACGCATGGAGAACAGGATCTGTCAGAAGCACTGGCTAATTCCTGTAATCAGGCGTTCGCAGATATTGGAACGCAGTTGAATGTGAACAAGTGGAGAGACACCTTAGAAAGTTTTTTGTTTAACCAGTCATTGCCGTATACGGATGCGAGTGCAAACAGCCGGTTTGTGTTAGATGGTAAATCTGATAAAGGTTATATTCCACAGACGGCATTTGGTCAGGGCGATACATTGATCACACCGCTTCATAATGCGATGATTGTATCTACGATTGCAAATGGCGGATTAATGATGAAACCATATATGATCGACAGTGTAGAAAATTACAAAGGAAAACGGATCAGAAAGTTTTCTCCGGCATCTTACGATACGTTAATGACATCAGATGAGGTTGATACACTGACCGGATATATGCGAAAAGTGGTAACAGAAGGTACGGCTGCGCCTTACTTTTCAGATGCATCTTATGAAGCTGCAGGCAAGACCGGTACAGCGGAATATGCCAATGGAGAACATGATTTTTCGTGGTTTATTGGTTTTACAAGTGTGGATCATCCGGAAGTTGCGATCAGTGTAGTTGTAGAGGAATCGGATGTGAATGGAGTAAAAGCATCTGCAATTGCCAGAAAAATGTTTGATGCATATTATAATATTTCTGAATAATTATCTTGCCATTTGCGGTATTAATTGCTATACTTTAGTTAATTAGGCAACACACCAATTATTAGGAGGAACAGCTATGATAGAAGCAGTAAGCTGTGGTGGTGTGGTAATCTTCAGAGGTAAAGTGTTGTTACTTTATAAGAATTATAAGAATAAGTACGAGGGCTGGGTTTTGCCGAAAGGAACGGTGGAAGAAGGCGAGGAGTACAAGGAGACGGCGCTACGCGAGGTTCGTGAAGAAACCGGCGTGCAGGCACAGATCATTAAGTATGTGAATAAGAGTAATTATACTTTTAATACCGCGTACGATGTAGTGAACAAAGATGTGCATTGGTATCTGATGATGGCTGACAGTTATTACAGCAAACCTCAAAGAGAAGAGTACTTTATGGATTCCGGGTATTATAAGTATCATGAGGCATATCATTTATTGAAGTTTCCGAATGAGAAGCAGATATTAGAGCAAGCCTATGGTGAATATCAGGATTTGAAGCAGAGCAACTTATGGGGCTCGAAGAAGTATTTTTAAGAATGAAAGTCGGTTAGATTGCCGGCTTTTTTTCGTTCATAGTGAACGGTAATAGATATAGTAAGTGTAGTGGCAGGGAGAATAAATAGAACATAGAATGGAATATGATGAGGAATAGAAAGGTAAGATTATGAAGAAGAAACTGATAACAATTTTGATGATTATATGCATTGTAGTTGCCGTTGGATGTGGTGGTTATCTGGCCTATTATTATATTGTAAGCGCAAGAAGTGAAGGTGCAGTTGATCAGTTGAGGGAGCAGATTGGTAAGGATATCACTGATAATTCTGTGAACCCGGATAATGATCCGGACACAAAGAATTCTAATATGGTGGAAGTAAATGGTGTCAGTGTGCAGAAGAAATATGCGGAATTATACAAGGAAAACCCGGATTTTGTTGGCTGGCTTACGATTGCGGATACACATATTGACTATCCGGTTATGTATACGCCAGCTTCGAAGGAAGATGGGGAATATTACATTCACCGCAATTTTGAGGGGGATTATTCTGCGGCAGGACTGCCTTTTGTTGATGCTAACTGCCAGATAGAACCAGCTACAGACAATGTAATTATCTATGGGCATAATATGAACGCAGGAACAATGTTCCATGATCTGTTAAAATATGAGGATCAGGATTTTTATGAGGCGCATAAGACATTTACATTTGATACGATCTATGGCGACGGGAAATATGAAGTAGTTGCATTTTTCCGTGGTCAGATTCTTCCAGAAGAATCCAAAGAATTCAAATATTATGAATTTGTAAATGCGGGAAGCAAAGAAGAATTTGACCAGTATGTCAGGAATCTGAAAAATATGTCGATCATAGATACCGGAGTTGAAGTATCATATGGAGATAAATTGATCACATTGTCTACCTGTGCTTACCATGTTACCGATGGAAGATTTGCGGTTGTAGCGAAAAAAGTGCAATAAAAAACGATAGCAAAAATGCTATCGTAAGATGCCGGTGATGGGACTTGAACCCATACGATGTTGCCATCAACAGATTTTGAGTCTGCCTCGTCTGCCAATTCCGACACACCGGCTTGTTGTGAAACCAACGAATGTTAGTATAATAGGAATCAGGAATTTTGTCAAGACATTTTTGAAAAAATGAAGAACAATTTTGGAATCATTTTGCATATAGATGTATTTGTAAATCAAACGGAATAATGGTATGATAGGAAAAGTGATGAAATGTAACAGGTGAATCAATATGAATGAGTGGAACAAGATCAAACAGGCATTGCTTGACTGGTATCGGAGAGAACACAGACAGCTTCGCTGGAGAGAAACAAAAGATCCTTATGAGATATGGATCTCAGAGATTATGCTGCAACAGACCAGAGTAGAAGCTGTTAAAGGATATTATGATAGATTTTTAGAGATATTGCCGGATGTCGAACATTTAGCGAATGTGGATGATGATGTCTTATTGAAATTATGGGAAGGATTAGGGTACTATAATCGTGCCAGAAACTTAAAAAAAGCTGCAACACAGATCTGTGAGATATATCACGGACAATTTCCGGTTGAATATGAACAGGTTTTAGGTCTTTCCGGAATCGGGGAATACACGGCAGGGGCAATCTGTTCAATCTGTTATGAGCAACCGACACCTGCAGTAGACGGGAATGTATTGCGCGTATGGGCACGGCTTAAGAACAGTACAGATAATATTGATGAAATGAAGACAAGGAAACATGTCCGCAATGAATTAAAACAGATATACGAGAGCGGGGACTGTGGTCTTTTGACGCAGGCATGGATGGAATTAGGGGCGATGGTATGTGTGCCGAATGGGATGCCAAAGTGTACACAATGTCCGTTACAGCCGTACTGTCAGGCGTACAAAGAGCAGACATTTATGGAACTGCCGGTCAGAAAAGCGAAGAAAAAAAGAAGAATTGAAGAAAAAACCGTATTTGTATTACATGACGGGGATTATTATGGTATTTCGAAAAGGTCTGATTCCGGATTGTTAGCAGGCATGTGGGAATTTTATCATACTGATGAGACGATGGATGCCAGGCAGGCAGTATCCTACATTGCCAAAGAGGGATTTGAACCGGTTTCAATTGAAAAGGAGATACCGTATACACATGTATTCAGCCATGTAGAATGGCGAATGAAAGCATATTTTATAGAATGCAGAAAGAGAAAAGAGAATCTTAAATGGGTGAAACGCTCGGAACTAGATGATGTGTATGCATTACCGACGGCATTTAAGACATTTATGGAAAGGGAGTCTTTAAATGAATTGTCTAGAAGCACAGTCTAAGATTATCGCATATATAGATAACAAATTAGAAAAAGAGGAAAAGACCGATTTTTTAAAGCATATTACGAGATGTAAAGACTGCAAGGAAGAATTGAACATATATTATACGATGATAGAGGGCATGCGGCAGTTAGACAGTAATCTTCCGTTATCACGTGATTTCTCGAAAGAATTAGATGAGAGAATCAACAGGGAATTGAAACATAATAAGAAAAAACAGGAATTTTTCCGGTCTTCGGTATGTATTGTCGTTTTGGGATTATTGGGATTTTTAATTTTTGGATATGTGAACTTCCTGAACCTGTTGCATGAGGATGAACAGAACAAATTAAAACAGGCACAGGGGGAATATTATTTCAGTGATACCTTTGATGGTGTTTTATTTGAACCGGACGAGCAGGATCACATGTTGGACATCAATGTGGAAAAGGATCAGCCGGAACAGAGTTTTTATGAAAAGATCAGAGAACATAATGCGTTAAATAAATAACGACTTATAATTTGCAGGAGTCGTAATCGAATAGTAAATTGAAAGAGCAATGAGGGAAGAAAATGGACAAACTTTTATTGGTGGATGGACACAGTATATTAAACAGAGCATTTTACGGTTTGCCGGATCTGACAAATTCAAAAGGACAGCATACAAATGCAGTCTTGGGATTTGTGAATATTGTAATGAAAGTGATCGAAGAGGAACAGCCGACACATTTTGCGGTTGCATTTGATGTACATGAGAAGACGTTCCGGCATAAGATGTTTGAAGCGTATAAAGGCACCAGAAAAGGGATGCCGGATGAATTGCGGGAACAGGTTCCGCTAATCAAAGAACTATTACATGCTATGAATGTGACGGTGATCGAAGCACCGGGATTTGAAGCGGACGATATTCTTGGAACAATGTCAAGAAGAGGAGAAGAAGCAGGGATGCTTGTTACGGTTCTGTCCGGTGACAGAGACCTTTTGCAACTGGCAACGGAAAAAGTCCTGATCAAGATTCCGAAGACAAAGGGTGGACAGACAACGGTAGAGAATTATCATGCCAAGGATGTGTTTGCGTTATATGGTGTTACTCCGAAAGAGTTTATTGATATGAAGGGACTTATGGGGGATGCGTCCGACAATATTCCGGGAGTTCCGGGAATCGGAGAGAAGACGGCTGGAAAGATCATTGCGGCATATCACAGCATTGAGGAAGCACATGAGCATATTGCAGAGATCAAGCCGAAAAAAGCAATGGAAAACTTGTCGGAATATTATGAACAGGCATTGATGAGCAAATTATTGGCCACGATCAAATTAGACGTTCCGTTGGAACAGGATTTTAAAGATATGATGTTTGCAAATTTATTTACAAACGAAGTATATGAGTTAGTGAAACAACTGGAATTAAAGAGTCTGCTCAAGTATTTTGATGGGAATGACAAAGTTGCTTCTTTGGAATTTGAAACGGTTCTGGTCTCAGATCTTCAGGAAATGGAGCAGTATTTTTCAGACATTTCCACATGTGGTAAATGCGGAATTTTTGTATTGATCGAACAGAAAGAATTTATTGGCGCAGGGATTACGACGGATGGGAAAAAAGCATATTTTATCATTTGTTCGATGTTTGTAAATGAAGAATTGATTTTTAGCAGACTGCGTGAGATATACGAAAAAAATGAAAAGTGTTATTTGGTCACAAATGACCTGAAGACACTGCTTAAGGTATTTCCGGTTGCGTCTGAAGACCGGATCTTTGATACGTCGGTTGCTGCATATCTGCTCAATCCGTCAAAAGACACATATGCCTATGATGATATTGCAAGAGATTATCTGAATGTAACCGTTCCGTCAAGAAAAGAATTGTTAGAAAAAGAAGTGCTTTCTGTTATGACGGTACAGGAAAAGAAAGCAATGGATTATATCGGCTATGAGACTTGTGTGCCGTTTATGGCGATGGAACCTTTAAAAAAGGCATTAGAAGAAGCAGGGGAATATTCTCTTTATGAAACGATAGAACTGCCAACGGTATATGTTTTGCGACATATGGAAAAAGCAGGAATCCGTGTGGATGCGGAAGCCCTTTCGCAGTATGGAAAAATGTTAGGTGAGCAGGTTGATACACTTGCAAATGCAATTTATACAGAAGCAGGAAAAGAGTTTAATATTAATTCTCCGAAACAATTAGGGGAAATATTATTTGATGAATTGAAACTTCCGGGAGCGAAGAAGACGAAAACCGGATATTCTACCAATGTGGATGTTTTGAATAGATTAAAAAACGATTATCAGATCGTAGCGGATGTATTGGATTACCGCCAGGTTTCCAAATTGAAATCAACATATGCGGATGGATTGGCAGCCTTTATCCGTGCAGATGGAAGGATTCATGGAACATTTAACCAGACGATCACTGCAACCGGAAGAATCAGTTCAACGGAACCGAATTTGCAGAATATACCGATGCGTACGGAACTCGGGCGGCAGATCCGGAAAGTGTTCATTCCCAAAGAGGATTATGTATTTGTGGATGCAGATTATTCACAGATTGAATTGCGGGTACTGGCACATTTTTCAAATGATGAAAAATTGATTCAGGCATATCATGATAATCAGGATATTCATGCCCTTACCGCATCGCAGGTATTTGGTGTTCCAATTGATGAAGTGGATGATCTGATGCGTCGAAATGCAAAAGCAGTCAATTTTGGTATTGTATATGGCATCAGTTCATTTGGATTAGCAGAAGATCTGAATATTTCCAAAAAAGAGGCGGCATCTTACATCGAAAGTTATTTTGCAACCTATCCGGGTGTCAAACATTTTCTGGATGAAACCGTCGAAAAAGCAAAAAAGACCGGAATGACACATACGATGTTTGGAAGAATCCGTTATATTCCGGAACTTTCTTCCTCTAACTTCATGCAGAGAAGTTTTGGAGAGCGGGTTGCGATGAATTCACCGATTCAAGGGACTGCTGCAGATATTATTAAAATTGCGATGATCCGTGTAAATGAGAGATTGCATAAGGAAAATATGAAATCTTCACTTATTTTGCAGATTCATGATGAATTATTGATCGAGACACATAAGGATGAGATCGAACAGGTGAAGCAGATACTTGTAGAGGAAATGATGCATGCAGCGGATCTGAAAGTGCCGTTATCGGTCAGTGTCAGCGTTGGCGATACATGGTATGAGGCAAAGTAACGGGAAGACATTATGGAAAGGGATGCTGTGATATGAGGATTATAGGCTTGACAGGAGGAATTGGCACAGGAAAAAGTACAATTCTTCGGATAATGGAGAAAGAATGTGGTGCTTACGTTGTAGAAACAGACAAATTAGCACATCAGTTGATGAGACAGGGAGAAATAGCATATCAGAGAATTCTTGAACATTTTGGAACCGGGATTTTGGATGATCAGAAAGAGATTGATCGCACAAAGCTTGGCAGTCTGGTGTTTGCAGATGAAAAGGAGCTGCAAAGCCTGAACCAGATCGTGCATCCGGCTGTAAAGGAATATATTTTAGCGGATATTGACAGTAAAAAGAAAGAAGGAAAAGTGGCATTTTATGTCATAGAGGCAGCTCTTTTGATCGAAGATGGATATAAGGAGATCTGCGATGAATTATGGTATATATATGTAAATCGTGCAAAACGGCTGAAAAGGCTGGTAGCAGGCCGGGGAGGAACGGTTGAAAAATATGAAAAAGTCATAGAGAACCAGGCAACGGAAGATTTTTATAAAAAGAATTGTGACATAGTAATTAACAATGAGGAAAGTGTTGAAAATACAGCAAATATAGTAAAGCAATTATTGTTTTCACCTAGATAATGTGGTATACTGAACCTATATGTAGATTATAAGGGCAATTATGCCCTGTGAAGGGGATAAAGGTTATGGCAACACTGACAAAATATCCGGAACCATTGGTGTTTGGTCTTGATATTGGAACCAGAAGTATTGTTGGTACGGTAGGATATCAGGAAGGAAAACAATTTCATATCGTTGCACAGACTGTTCGGTATCATGATACACGCGCGATGTTAGATGGTCAGATTCACGATATTCACAAGATTGGCGAAGAGATTGTTGAAGTGAAGGAACAGCTTGAATCCCAGTTGGATGGAAGAAAATTAAAAGAAGTATGTATAGCAGCAGCAGGCAGAGTGCTGAAGACCGCAGTAGGAAAAGCCAATTATGATTTTCAGGATACAACGGTTGTGAACCAGGAATATATTCATTCGTTAGAGATGATCGGAGTGGAAGTTGCACATGAAGAGATGCTTAAGGATAACGATACGGATGTCAAATTCTTCTGCGTTGGCTATACGGTGATCCGTTATTATCTGAATGGATATGAGATCGGTAATCTGGAAGGGCACAAAGCACATACGATTGGGGCAGATGTATTGGCGACATTTTTGCCGGAGGAAGTAGTAGATGGATTGTATGCAGCGGTTGATCAGGCAGACTTAGAAGTATCGAATCTGACATTGGAGCCGATTGCAGCAATTCAGGTAGCCATACCGGAGAATTTCCGGTTGTTGAACATTGCTTTGATTGATGTCGGTGCCGGTACATCCGATATCTGTATTACCAAGGATGGAAGCATTATAGGATACGGTATGCTTCCCAAAGCAGGTGATGAGATTACAGAATGTCTGATTCAGAAGTATCTGGTTGATTTTGATACAGCGGAGAAGATTAAGCTGATCAGTCCCAAGCGAAAGAGTCTTACATACAAAGATATTATGGGAATCAGTCATAAGATCACACCGCAGGAAGTATATGATGTGGTAGATGAAGTGATAGATGATATTACCTCAAAGATTGCGGAACAGATCATTCATCTGAATGGGGAACATCCGGTATCGGCGGCATTTGTTGTCGGTGGAGGAGGTAAGATTCCGGGATTTACTTCCAGACTCGCACAATATTTAGAACTTCCGGAAGAGCGTGTGGCACTGCGGGGAGAAGAGGTGCTTGGTTTTGTTGATATACAGGTGGAAGGTGTAAAGAAAGATCCGCTTTTGGTTACACCGATTGGTATCTGCCTGAACTTTTATAATCAAAAGAATCAGTTTATATTTATTAATGTGAATGGCACGAAGGTGAAGCTTTATGATAACGATAAGCTCACAGTGTTTGACGCAGCACTTGCATATGGATTGTCCAATGAGGATGTTTTTCCAAAACGTGGTGACGATCTTCACTATATACTGAATGGAAAGAAACGTTTTGTTCGTGGCCGGCAGGGAGAACCAGCACATATTGAATTAAATGGAAGCGAAACAGGAATGAATCATGCAATTCAGGCGGGAGATCAGTTGATGATCACTCCTTCCACAAAGGGAGAAGAGGCGAAAACACTTCTTAGAGAGATTGCGGATTTAGATGATACGATCACATTTATCGTGAATGACAGAGAAGTAATCTGTCCGAAGTGTGCCGGGGTGAATGGTGAGATCACTTCTGAATTCTATGAAGTGAACGATGGTGATAAGATTGAGATTTATAACTATTATACATTAAGTCAGTTAATGCAGTTTATGGATATTGAGACGCCACATGAAGTTTTTGTTAATGGTGCCAGGGCAAATGCAGATACTAAGATTTATGAGAACTTTAACGTTGCGTGGATCGATCGGGAAGAGATATACAAAGCGGAACGGTTTGTTACGGAAGAAGTGATAGAACCGGAAGAAGAAATTGCGGAATCACAGGTGGCGGAGAATGCAGAAACAGATATACCGGAGATGGTTGAGTCAGTCTCTACGGCTGAAGAAAAGACGCCGGTAGATCAATGGATAGAACAGGTAGATGCAAACAAACATCAGGC
>ULUN01067556.1_pt1 | contig 13982 bp, 9 predicted proteins | sample 1958531 | NCBI WGS metagenome assembly ULUN01 (sample SAMEA4835761, study PRJEB28245) | human gut metagenome | biome: gut microbiome; material: fecal sample | place: Denmark | collected 2008
ACGAATGGGCGTATCGAAGATTTCCGTGCTTTTGCTTCTATCGTGAAAGGACGGAAAAAGGCTGAACATATTACGGCTTGGCTTGTACCGGGTTCGTGGATGGTAGACGCGCAGATTCGGGAAGAAGGTTTGGATAAGGTTTTGGCAGAGGCAGGCTTTGAGATCCGTCAGCCGGGTTGTTCGGCTTGTCTGGCTATGAATGACGACAAGATCCCGGCAGGTAAATATGCTGTTTCTACCAGTAACCGTAACTTCGAAGGTCGCCAGGGTCCGGGTTCTCGTACTTTGTTGGCTAGTCCGCTTACGGCGGCTGCAGCTGCAGTGACAGGGAAGATAACAGACCCCCGTACTTTGTTAGGCGAATAATCAATAGTAATCTTTTAGCTTATGAGAGATGCCGAAAAAACGATCGGTCTGCTGATAGACAAGCAGAAGGTTGCATTCATAGGATCGGTGGATTCGGATGGATTTCCGAATATGAAAGCCATGCTGGCTCCCCGTAAACGTGAGGGAATCCGCGTGTTTTATTTCACGACCAATACATCTTCTATGCGTGTAGCCCAGTACCGGCAGAACGACAAGGCTTGCATTTATTTTTGTGACAAGCGTTTCTTCCGAGGTGTGATGTTGAAAGGGACAATGGAAGTGCTGACCGATACTGAACACAAGGTAATGATCTGGCAAGACGGGGATACGATGTATTATCCGGGAGGTGTTGAAGATCCTGATTATTGTGTCTTAAAGTTTACGGCAACTTGTGGGCGTTATTACCATAATTTTTCTTCTGAAGATTTTAATATAGATAATTATGAAACAAAAATTTAATATAGTAACAAGTACATGTGTTCCACTTCCGTTGGAAAATGTGGATACCGATCAGATTATACCGGCGCGTTTCTTAAAGGCAACAACGCGTGAAGAGAAGTTTTTCGGCGATAACCTGTTTCGCGACTGGCGTTATAATCCGGATGGTTCGTTGAACACTCAGTTCGTCTTGAACGATCCTACTTATGGTGGTCAGATTCTGGTGGCAGGAAAGAACTTCGGTTCTGGTTCAAGTCGTGAACATGCGGCATGGGCCATTGCCGGTTATGGCTTCCGGGTTGTTGTTTCAAGCTTCTTCGCCGATATCCATAAAAATAATGAATTGAATAATTTCGTGCTTCCGGTCGTTGTAAGCGAGGAATTCTTGAAAGAATTGTTCGATTCCATTTATGCTAATCCTAAAATGGAGGTCGAAGTAAATCTTCCGGAACAGACAATAACCAATAAGGCGACAGGAAAATCTGAGCATTTTGAAATCAATGCCTATAAGAAGCATTGTTTGATGAATGGATTGGATGATGTGGATTTCCTAGTAGAAAATCGTGGAAAGGTAGAAGCCTTTGAACAGGCAAGAAAACATTAATCTGGAAAAGTTTTTTGTCCTTGTTTGAGGCAAGAGCATAAAGAGTTTTCTGCTCATCCTATTTTTCTTTTGGTAAGCAGATAAAGAATTCAATCTGATGTCAAATTCTTTAGTTCACGGCGTGAACTAAGTAATCCACGACGTGAACTACGTAATTCACGGTGTGAACTAAGTAATTCACGCCGTGAACTAAAGAATGGTTTGTGAATTCTATAAGTATATCTGTCCACATACATCTTTTTGATAGGTAGACGGTAAATGTTGGAACAGGCAGATCTGTTTCAGCGAAAGAAAAGAAAACAATTTTATCAGTATGAAGAATGAACATCCTCGTATAGAGATAATGGACACTACGTTGCGCGATGGAGAGCAGACCAGTGGCGTTTCGTTTGTGCCTCATGAGAAATTAATGATCGCCCGTTTGCTGCTTGAAGAGTTAAAAGTAGATCGGGTAGAAGTCGCTTCGGCTCGTGTGTCGGAAGGTGAATTTGGAGCCGTTAAGATGATTTGTAACTGGGCTGCCCAGCGGGGGTTACTGCCAAGAGTGGAAGTATTGGGGTTTGTTGACAAGAATATATCGGTCGATTGGATCTATAATGCGGGGTGTCGGGTTATTAATTTGTTGTGTAAAGGCTCGGAAAAGCATTGCCGGTTCCAGTTGAAAAATACAGTGGAAGAGCATATTGCCAATATTACCCAGACTGTCATGTATGCTGCACAGAAAGGTTTGGATGTCAATGTATATCTTGAAGACTGGAGTAACGGAATGAAAGATTCGCCGGATTATGTGTTCCAGCTGATGGATGCCTTGACGAAATTACCGATCAAACGGTTTATGTTGCCGGATACATTGGGCATTCTGAATCCATTGCAAGTTATCGAGTATATGCGGAAGATGATGAAACGTTATCCTGACGTACATTTTGATTTTCATGCGCATAACGATTACGATTTAGCCGTGAGCAATGTATTAGCTGCTGTACTTAGCGGAGTAAAAGGTTTGCATACAACGATCAACGGTTTGGGCGAACGGGCCGGAAATGCTCCTTTGTCGAGTGTACAGGCCATACTGAAAGATCATTTCCATGCTATTACCAATATTGATGAAAGCCTGCTGAATGAGGTAAGTCGTGTAGTCGAATCTTATTCGGGTATTTCTATTCCGGCCAACAAACCAATCATTGGGGAGAATGTATTTACGCAGGTAGCCGGTGTACATGCCGATGGCGACAATAAGAATAATTTGTATTGCAATGATTTGTTGCCCGAGCGTTTTGGCCGTAAACGTGAATATGCATTAGGAAAGAATAGTGGTAAGGCTAATATCCGGAAGAATCTGGAGACATTGGGACTGGAACTGGATGAAGAGTCGATGCGTAAGGTAACCGACCGGATTATTGAGCTTGGCGACAAGAAAGAGGTGGTTACTCCCGAAGATTTGCCATATATTGTCAGTGATGTTTTAAAACATGACGTTGTCAGCGAAAAAGTAAAACTGAAGAGTTATATTGTCAATTTAGCCTATGGACTGAAACCGATGGCTACATTGAAAATAGAAATTAACGGCAAGGAGTACGAAGAAAGTGCCAGTGGCGACGGTCAGTATGATGCTTTTGTACGGGCACTTCGGAAAGTTTATAAGGAAACATTAAAGCGGAAATTCCCGATGCTGACCAATTATGCGGTGAGTATTCCTCCTGGAGGACGGACGGATGCCTTTGTGCAGACCGTGATTACATGGAGTTTTGAAGGGAAAGTATTCAGAACCCGTGGTCTGGATGCCGACCAGACCGAAGCAGCCATCAAGGCTACTATCAAAATGTTGAATATGATTGAAGAATAAGAACAGGTTTAATTAAAAATATTATAGACAATGAATTTCAAAATAGCTGTATTAGCCGGTGACGGTATCGGACCAGAGATTTCCGTGCAGGGCGTGAATGTCATGACCGCTGTTTGCGAGAAGTTTGGTCATCAGGTTAGTTATAAACATGCACTTTGTGGAGCGGATGCTATTGATAAGGTGGGCGATCCGTTTCCGGAAGAAACTTATCAAGTTTGTGAAGACGCAGATGCCGTATTGTTCTCGGCTGTAGGCGATCCGAAATTCGATAATGATCCGACGGCTAAAGTACGTCCGGAACAGGGACTTTTGGCTATGCGTAAACGACTGGGCCTTTTTGCGAATATCCGTCCTGTACAGACTTTCAAATGTTTGTTACATAAGTCTCCGCTTCGTGCAGAGCTGGTAGAAGGAGCAGACTTCCTGTGTATTCGTGAATTGACAGGTGGTATGTATTTTGGAGAAAAATACCAGGATAACGATAAGGCTTATGATACCAACATGTACACTCGTCCGGAAATCGAACGAATCCTGAAGGTTGGCTTCGAATATGCCATGAAGCGTCGTAAACATCTGACTGTAGTGGATAAGGCCAATGTCTTGGCTTCCTCTCGTTTGTGGAGACAGATTGCGCAGGAGATGGCTCCGAAATATCCGGAAGTAAAGACCGATTATATGTATGTTGATAATGCAGCCATGCGAATGATACAGGAACCGACTTTCTTTGATGTCATGGTTACAGAAAATACATTTGGAGATATTCTGACAGACGAAGGTTCTTGCATCAGCGGTTCCATGGGCTTGCTTCCTTCTGCTTCTACAGGAAAGAGCACTCCGGTATTTGAACCGATCCATGGTTCATGGCCGCAGGCAAAAGGTTTGAATATAGCGAACCCATTGGCTCAGATTCTTTCAGTTGCTATGTTGTTTGAATATTTCGATCTGAAGGAAGAAGGCGCCTTGATCCGTGAAGCGGTCGATGCTTCTTTGGATGCTTGTGTTCGTACGCCGGAAATTCAGGTTGAAGGTGGGGCAAAATATGGAACGAAGGAAGTCGGCAGCTGGATTGTTGACTATATCAAGAAGAAATAATTGCCGTCAATAAGTTTTTGAGTTTGTAAGTTGATGGAATCTTGTTCATACAACTTATAAACTCAAAAGCTTTTCTTTTCTTATTCGCACATGCGTAACAATTCGTTGACGATCGTCTGGTCATAACCCATTTCCTGGGCTTTAAGAAAATCATTTTTGGCAGATTCCTTTTCATATTGAGCCAGTTTGACTTTTCCTCTCAATATATATAAAGAAGCCGTTGGCTCACTCTCTACAAATATGCGGTTAATATCATTCATGGCACGCGCATTCTTACCCATCAGAAAATAAAGGTCAGCTCTTCCTTCATATAAGATCCAGTCGCGCGGCATTTTATCAATCAGATAATTGTAGATACGCTCGCTTTCATCGTAATTACCTCTTGTCTTTTCAAGGATGGCATATCCCATACGTGCCAAAACAGACTTTTCATTAAGCTGCAGGATCTTGTCGAAGTCTCCTTCTGCCGCTGCATATTTTTTTTGTGCCAGGTAAAGCAGCCCGCGGGCATACAACGATTCCTGATGTTCCGGATCTACAATCAGCAAGGCATTATAATCATTGATCGCTTTATCTATTTCGCCGAGTTCGGTGTAAAGGGAAGCTCTATTTTCAAGTATGGTAACACTTTTCGGATGGCGGCTTAATGCGGCTGTATAAGAAACAAGTGCCTCTTGCTTTTTCCCTTGTCGGCGTTGAATAGTTCCTAAATTACAGAGTAAGGCAAAATTGGCCGGGTTGCCAGGCTCTTCACGCATGGCATTTTTAAGTGCTTCTTCAGCTGAAACCAGGTCGTTTTTATCAAAATAATCACAGCTTTTCTGAATCCATTCTTCATACGTTTGAGCAGAAAGATGTCCGAAGCCACAAGAAATAAAAAATATTGTAAGAAATATAAATCTTTTTCCCATGAAATTTGTTTACTAAATAAGCACGTGCAAAACTAAGGATTTATTTCGGCTATTTGTCCAAATATAAATTATTTATAGCTTTGCTACACTTTGTAAGATTTCATGGTCGAATGAATTGACTTATAACGGATAAAGCTAACAAATTAAAATTGTAAAACAATATGATGCTATTAGAAGTAATTGAAACGGGAAGTAAATTATCACGAGTTTTAGATTCCCTTGTTGAACAGGGCGCAGCTTTGGGTTGGACTTTAATCAAAGCGTTGCTGGTATTTATTGTAGGTCGCTTTTTAATCAGTATGATCAATAAATTAGTGCAGCGCGTTTTGTTGAAGCGGAAAATTGATCCTTCAATCAAAACCTTTGTCGGAAGTTTGATACATATTATATTGATGATCCTTCTGATTATTTCGGTAGTTGGTGCATTGGGCGTACAAACGGCTTCCTTTGCTGCTTTGTTGGCTTCAGCCGGTGTTGCAATTGGTATGGCTTTGAGCGGCAATCTTTCAAATTTCGCAGGCGGACTGATTATCCTGATCTTCAAGCCTTATAAAGTAGGCGATTTTATCGAGGCACAGGGGCTTTCTGGTACAGTTCGGGAAATACAAATCTTCCATACTGTATTGACAACAACCGACAATAAGGTGATTTATATTCCTAATGGCTCGTTGAGCAGTAGTGCTGTTGTCAATTATTCCTACCAGGAGGTTCGTCGTGTTGACTGGACATTCGGTGTAGAATACGGAACAGATTATGCGAAAGTAAAAGGTGTGCTGGAAGATATACTTGCAAAAGACGAACGGATCTTGCAAGAGCCGGCTGCTCCTTTTGTCGCGATGAGTCAGTTGGCCGATAGTAGTGTGAACTACGTTGTCCGTGTTTGGGTAAAAAGTCCGGATTATTGGAATGTCTATTATGGCATTACCCGTACGGTCTATGAGCGTTTCAATGCAGAAGGTATCGGATTCCCATTTCCTCAGCTGACTATACATCAGGCTAAAGATTGAAGTCTTTTGTACAGAAAACAATTGGGTTTGTTCAGAAAACATACCGTTTAGAAAGATTCTTTTGAATCTGATTATTTTTCAAAAGGATTTGTATATCTTTGTGGTGTAGAAAAAGAAACATACTCTTATTTTTGTTTTTAAGACAAAAATAAATGATTATATCAGTCTTTTATTACACTATTATTAATATTACTGTTAGGCCCGGACTTTTGATATCCGGGCTTTTTTATTTGACGAAAGTGAAGCCTTTTGGGGAATGATTGAACGTCTCAATCATGATTCGAGAGAATCGGAAATGATTCCTGTTACTTTTGTTTTTGATTCTCGTTGCTTTTATTTTCGATATTCGTATCTGGTATAATAAACGGGGGTTTTTGTACAATAAAATATACTTTTGGCGCATAAACCGGGTATGCATAGGATAAATCCATGAACTTTTTCTATCTTTGCTAAGTTATTGATTAAAAAGAGTCAGAATAAAAACAAATTAAAAACATATGAAGAAAAGATTTACTTTATTATCAACTGCCTTATTGTTGGGTGCTTCGTTTTCAGCTGTAGCAGCTGTTGATAAGGCAGAATGGAAAGAAGGGAATTATTATCAATTACAATCAGGTGAGTATTATTTAGTCGTAGATGGTGCTGTTTCAGATTCTGTAATTGTAAAAAAGAAAGTTGAAGAAGCGACAAAGGCTTCGCTAGATTCAACATTATGGCAAATAACAAAAAGAACAACTTCTGGAGGTGTTGTTTATCAATTCCGTAATAAAGCAACAAATGCTTATTTAGCGTTTGCTCCTAAAGAAAATGCAACAACAAAATTAGATCCATCTGGTGTTTCAGAATGGACATTCAATGAAGATGGTGCAATTAAGGGTTATTTTGGTGATGGAAAATCGTATAGTTTATCAATAAGTAGTGATGATTTGTCATTATCTACTACTACTGCTTCTAATTTTAATATAGTAGCAGCAGATCCATATACTCTTAAATCGTATGAATTAGGTGATGGTATTTCTACTTTCTATATGGATTTAGGCGGAGAGTATGAAGGAGATATTTTCAGTGGCAAGGAGTTGATTGCTAAAGATATTGAAGACGGTTTTTTGAAGCTCCAATATAAGGATGATCAGGAATTTTCTGATGGAAAAGCTAAATATTTAGGCGTTGATTCAGTCAAAACAACCATTTCTGGAGCAACTGGTTCTTATGGTTTGCAGTTCAAGGCAGATTCTATCTATGCAAAAGGCGCTCTTCATAGTTATTCAAATGATGAAGCGCAGAAATTCAAATTTGTAATAGATTTGTCTAATGATTCAATTGCTGTATTTGTAAAGAAAGTAAATACAGCAGAGAACATTCAAGTAGTCTATGCTACGTTGGGTGATAACAAAGTATTGACGGTTAGTGAAACAGAATCTCTGCAAGGTGCAGCTCCGTTTATTACAACCCGCCGCGGAACCCCAGTTACATTGGCGAATGGTTCAGGCGTTTATTTCCTGAAGAATGCCGGTAAGACGACAGATGGCGGTAAGTATCTGTATGGAAGTGGTTACGTAGCTGAAACTCCTTCCGTTTATAATCCGGACGGACAATGGTATGTAAAAGAAGAAAATGGTAAATATAGTATTGTAGATCGTCTGAGTAATACTTCGTATGCTACTAACAGTGAAATCTTTGCTGTCAATGGAGTAAGTGGCGCTTATACGGTAGCAGGAAAGACCGATACACTTACATTTGAATATCAGCCGAAGGTTGATTTGAAGGATAAATATCTGGGTGTTCTTCGTTTTACGGAGGCTGAATTAAAAGAAAAAGCCATTCAGTTGAATGTGAAGGCCGTTGGAGGAACCGTTCCGGTATCTGTTTCAGACTCTTTGTTATTGGCTGACATGGAAAATGAAGCTACGACATTCCGTTTGCTTGCTGGAACAGAAGTGAAAACAGCCGGTGCACAGTTATTAGGCGATACCTTGTGTACGGTATCTTATCGTCTGAGTGATCAATTAGGAAATCGCTTCCTGGTAGAAGATAAAGATACAAAATCTTTAATTCTGTCAAGTTTCCAGAAAGAACCATTGGAAGTGGTCTTCAGACAGTCGAATGATGGTACGGTTTATGAACTGACAGTGGACAACAAATATGTTACTTATAATACACAGTCTAATTTGCTGTTGGGTGAGAAAGCAAATGCCGTAAGCTTTGATGTCGAAATTGTTGACGCTCCACAATATGAAACGGTAGAAAGCTCTCATTTGCGTTTTGGTTCGAATGGCAAGTATCTGACGATGAATCCGCTTACTTTGTGGGCTGAGATGAAGAACGAAGGTCAGGAAATTACGAAAGCAGGCTATACGGCAGATAACTTCTCGTTCAAGATTGAAAAGGCTGATACGGTTATTCCGGGCAAACCTGTTTACTTGATCTCTACTTGCATGATTGGTGCTGATGATAAAACTTCTGACGTCCGTTATTATTTGTCGGCTATTGATACGGCACAATATGAAGGTAAGAACCGTCTGGGCTTTATTCCTTCAAATGATACAATTCGGACTTCAAAGAACAGTCCAGCTTACTTCTCATTGAAGAAGAATGAAGACGGCAGCTTATGGCTGGAGAATGTGAATGTAAAGGGCGGCTCGTTCGTTACTCAGATAGCTAATACCTTGGTAATGTCAAATACTGGTATGAATTTCACTACTGAAAAGGCTTCTGCTCCGACAGCCAACGAAGAAATAGAAAAGCCGGTATCTGTCATTGTTGCAGGTGGTCATAATTCGGTAACTGTGATGAATGCCAAAGACAAGAAGATTGTCCTGACGGATATCTTAGGTAAGATCGTTGGAAACTATTTAGTAACCAGTGATCGCTTTACAGTTCCGGCATCCCGTGGTTTGCTGATTGTCGCTATCGAAGGCGAAGTCGCTCAAAAGGTGATCGTGAAATAACGAGATATACACACGAATTGTCGTAATACATAAAACGGTATAAGTCTATTTTGGATTTATACCGTTTTTTATTTGTCTTGTTAGATCTTCTATCTTCTGGAAAAATAAAAACGACCTTCCAGGCAGCCTGAAAGGTCGTTAACCGTATTTGAATCTGATGTCGTTCACGTGTTGAGGCGTTCAACAGTCTTAACCCCTTTGACTGTCTTCAGTTTTTTAGTCAGCTGATTTAATGCTGTTGTATCTTTGACCTGAACTGTAAAGTTACCCTGGAATAGACCGTCTACCGAATCAATATTCAAGGACCGTAAAGAGACGTTGGTCTCTTTTCCAATCACCGATGTAATATTGGTAACGATGGCAATGTCATCACGCCCAACGACACGCAAGGTAACAATATATCCGTTGTCGCCCTTACCGCTCCATTTGGCCCGGATAATCCGATAACCGAAGCGGCTGAACATTTCCTGAGCATTCGGACAATCCATTCGGTGAATCTTGATTCCCTGTGTGGATACAAATCCGAATACTTCGTCCCCGTAAATCGGATTACAGCATTTGGCCAGTTTATATTCAATTCCGGTCAGGTTCTTGTCGATGACTAATACATCTTTATTCGTTGCAATTTCTTCAGCTTCGGTCGTTGTAACGAACTCTTCCGCACTTCTGGCGGCCGGATGTTCCTGCTGCTCGGTTTCTTTGCGTATTAATTCCAAGTATTCATCAATAGCCACATTCGGATCAAGATGTTCCTCTGCAATATCTACATAGAAGTCGGTAACCGTTTTATAACCTTTCTTCTTGATATAGCGCATGAGTGAAGCTTCATCCAGCTCAATCTTCCTGTTCTTGAACCGTCGTTGCAGCATTTCTTTGGCAAAATCAACCATCTTGGCCATTTCTTCCCGCAAGGCCTGTTTAATGCGTACGCGGGCTTTCGAAGTAACGACAAAGTTCAGCCAGTCTCGTTTGGGAGACTGAGTAGGAGAGGTAATGATGGAAACGGAATCACCGTTGTTCAGTTCATATTTTATTGGAACATTCTTTCCATTGACCTTTGCGGATACGCATTTGCATCCTAGCTGCGAATGAATGGCGAAGGCAAAGTCCAGAACAGTGGCTCCTTTTGCCAGTTTAATCAGTTCACCGGTGGGCGTAAAGACATAGATTTCGTCTTTATACAAATCCATCCGGAAGTCTTTCATCAGATCCAACGGATTTGAATCCTTAGCTTCCAGGGCAGCCCGGACCGTATTCATAAATTCATCCAGTCCTTTTTCTGCTTTGACGCCTTTGTAACGCCAATGCGCAGCCAGACCCTTTTCAGCGATTTCGTCCATTCGTTTGGTTCGGATCTGTACTTCTACCCATTTGTTCTCTGGTCCCATTACCGTGATGTGCAGACTTTCATATCCGTTTGATTTAGGAATGGAAATCCAGTCTTTCAATCGCTTGGGATTTGGCTGGTACATATCTGTTACGATCGAATATACCTGCCAGCAGTCTGAACGTTCCTTTTCGAGGGGCGTATCCAATACTACGCGGATCGCAAACAAATCATAGATGTTCTCAAAATCTACTTTCTGCTTTTTCAGCTTATTGTTGATCGAATGGATGGACTTGGTTCGTCCTTTGATCTCGAATTTGAATCCTGCCTGCTCCAGCTTTTCCTTTAAGGGCGCGATAAAACGGGCAATATAGGCATCGCGGGAACGTTTGGTTTCGTTCAGCTTTTGCTTGATATAATCGAACTGCTTGCGGTCGGTATATTTTAAGGACAAATCTTCCAGCTCGCTTTTTATCTTATAAAGTCCCATACGGTGCGACAGAGGAGCATATAAATAAGCAGCTTCTGTAGCCAGCCGGATCCGGTCGTCTTCTGATAATTTCTTTCCGAGTCGCATCATACAAAGACGGTCGGCTATCATGATCAAGATAACGCGAACATCTTCTGCAAACGAGAGCAACAGATGATGGAAATTCTCTGAATTGACGGCTGTATTGCGGGCATACAAGTCGGAGGTACGAAGCAGGCGTTGAATCATGAGAACAATATCATCGCCGAACAGTTCTCTTACCTTATCTATTGTAATGACACCTTTGTAAACGGGACGGTAAAGCAAAAGAGCAAGTACAGAAGTTCTTTTCAGACCGATTTCGGTAGTTGCAATCAACGCCGTATCAATATTTCTGAGCAGACCATTAATTCCGTTCTTGTCGCGTCCATAACAATCTTGGGCTACAACCTGTTTCATCAGGTTCTTCATCTTGGAAATATCGTCTTTTTCCAGGAACGAATACAGGTTACGCAGTAATAATCTGTATTTTGTGAAGAATTCTTTCTTTTCTTCCGGTGTAAAAAATGGTAGTGTCTCCATAGGCTTTATACTTTATTTTTGCCCGTTTGAGGACAAGTACGATAAAACGTGTTGTAAAAGTATCTTTTTATTTTGAAATATCTATGATATTATTGTCGGTATTTTTATACATTTGCGTACTGCAATGTGAAAAAATATTTTATTCATAAAAATAGTGTACTATGTTAAACGCAAAAGACTTGGAGCAATTATCTGAAAAAGGTATTTCACAAGAGAAAATAGAAGAACAGTTATCCTGTTTTGTGAAAGGATTTCCGTTTCTTGAAATAGAGGCTTCGGCTTCCGTAGAAAAAGGAATTAAGGTAATTCCGGCAGAATCTCAACCGGCTTATATGGCTGCTTGGGATGCTTATCTGACAAAGAACAAGCGCATTTTGAAGTTTGTTCCGGCATCAGGTGCTGCCAGTCGTATGTTCAAGAATCTGTTCGGATTTCTTTCTGCTGATTATGATGTTCCTACAACTGATTTTGAGAAGAAGTTTTTTGCCGATATCCACAAGTTCGCATTTTATAAAGCATTAAATCAGAAATGCCAGGAAAATACGGGAAAGGATATTGCAGCCTTGGTTGCCATGGGCGAGTATAAGAAAGTTGTTTCCAATTTGTTGGAAAAGATCGGACTGAATTATGGATCTTTACCTAAAGGCTCATTGTTGTTCCATACTTATCCTGATACATTCCGTACTGCAATGGAAGAACATTTGGCAGAAGGAGCCATGTATGCTAAGAACAATGCCGGTGAGGTGAATATTCATTTTACAGTTTCTCCCGAACATCAGGCCTTGTTCGAACAGTTGGTTGCCGAGAAAAAAGATTATTATGAAGACAAGTTCTCTGTCAAATATGATATTTCTTTCAGTGTGCAGAAGCCGAGTACAGACACAATTGCTGTCAATATGGATAATACGCCATTCCGGGATAAAGATGGCAAATTGTTATTCCGTCCCGGAGGTCATGGAGCCTTGATTGAAAACTTGAATGATGTAGATGCTGATGTCGTCTTTATCAAGAATATTGACAATGTTGTTCCGGATAGCTTCAAGTCGGCAACGATTATTTACAAGAAATTGATTGCCGGTGTATTGGTCAGCTTGCAGGAGAGAATATTCAAATACCTGGAATTGATAGATACAGGCAAGTATTCACACGATCAGGTAGAAGAAATGATTCATTTCTTGCAGGATGAATTGTGTGTACGTAAATCAGACATCAAGTTAATGGAAGACGCAGAGTTGATTCTTTATATTAAGAACAAGCTGAATCGTCCGTTGCGTGTTTGCGGTATGGTGAAGAACGTCGGCGAACCGGGCGGTGGTCCGTTCCTGGCAGTGAATCCGGACGGTTCTGTTTCTTTGCAGGTATTGGAAAGTTCACAGATTGACATGAATGATCCGGCAAAGAAGGCTCTGTTTGAGAAAGGTACTCACTTTAATCCGGTTGATTTGGTTTGCGCTGTCAAGAACTATAAAGGCGAGAAGTTTAATTTGCCGGATTATGTGGATAAGAATACTGGTTTTATTTCCTATAAGAGCAAGGATGGAAAAGACCTGAAGGCGCTTGAATTGCCAGGTTTGTGGAATGGTGCTATGAGCGACTGGAATACGGTATTTGTAGAAGTGCCTATTGAGACCTTCAATCCGGTGAAGACTGTAAATGATTTGCTTCGTCGTGAACATCAATCTTAATCCATAATCTGATACTTAAATTCCCAGATCAAGAAAGTCTGGTATTATAAAATACAGATCTGACAGTTGAGCAGTCATTTTATTGATGTGCCTATGCTTTCAGGTCTGCATTTTTTATCTGTCAGGCAGATGTAATTTATATGTTAAAACCTAAAAGAACTGTTTATGTTAACATTGATCATAGCTATTTTTATTATCGGGTATTTGATGATTGCCCTCGAACATCCACTGAAAATCAATAAGGCAGCTTCAGCTTTATTGACGGGTACGATTTTATGGGTCTTGTATATTATGAATGCCCCTGACTTTGAGTCTTTAGTTTCAAGTGACGGCTTTAAGTCTTTTGTTCAAGATCCACACGCTGCTGGTTTGTCATTGTTGGAGCAATGTCAGCAATACATTGTGGAGCATCAGATATTGATCAGTATTGGAGAAATATGTCAGACTTTGATATTTCTGATCGGAGCTATGATCATTGTTGAACTGGTGGATGTCCATGGTGGCTTTGAGTTCATTACCAATCGGATTACAACGCGAAAGGCCCGGTCTCTTTTGATAATGATTTCAGTTCTTACCTTCTTCATGTCTTCCGTATTGGATAATCTGACAACGTCCATTGTTATGATTATGCTGATCCGCAAGATTATTGCCGATCAGAAAACCCGCTGGCTGTTTGGCAGTATGATTATTATTGCGGCTAATAGCGGCGG
>ULUN01038965.1_pt1 | contig 13945 bp, 14 predicted proteins | sample 1958531 | NCBI WGS metagenome assembly ULUN01 (sample SAMEA4835761, study PRJEB28245) | human gut metagenome | biome: gut microbiome; material: fecal sample | place: Denmark | collected 2008
GTGTCCTTTTTCGTTGTGTCTGCATGGGAGGGAAGGACGGCGGAGAGAGGATTCCTGTATAGGTGGGAGAAACGATTAATGGGAGCAGAGACGAGTACGGGAGCCAGCTTCTGTATGAGCGCGTGCCGGGACTCGGGGCTGATGATTACATTCATTTATTGGAAAAGGAGAGACAGGATGTCCCTTCAGCTTACGACGGTGCCCTGAAAGACAGAGGAGCCGTCTGTAATATAGAGGAGCAGGATTTCCTATATATAAAGGAAAAGAAAAAGCAATTCTTATAAAAAGAACACACAAAAAAGGCGCCCCGTGGGAGGCGTCTTATTTTTTTATTTCCGGAACCGGTTGATGACGAACTGCTGGAAGAGGAGCGCTGCGGGCGAGAGGGGATGGGCGGTGCTCCACGCAAGGCCGATCTCCCGTTTGCATACCGGGAAGGATACGGGGAGAAAAACGAGGCCGGCAGTCTCGATGCCGGTGATGCGCGGCAGGAGACTCATGCCTGGATGAGCAGAGACGAAAACACAATAAAAGGAACTGTCCTTTTGAATAGGCAGTTCCTTTTTTGTTATATGGTTCGTTCTCCAAAAACGGGATGTTTGACCGGGCGGAGACTCCGATGTTCGATCAGGGAGATCGCTTCGTCCAGGCTGATATCCCGGCGGCCGTCCTGTGTCTCATAGACGGCGACGGGGGATTCCGCGTCCAGTTCGCTTCCGGGAAAATACACATATTCTCCGGTGCGGGAATCTCCGTAAATGTAGCCGGAGAGAAGGCGGCCTTCTGCCAGTTTGTGTGCCATCGGATACCTCGCAGATAAAATACGGCTGAAAATTCAGATAATCAGCAGATGTCAGATGGAGCCGGATATTTTCCAGCTCCGTGGGAATATTGTGAAAATTTCTTTCGCCGTGAATATGGCCGAAGACGCAGTCGCGCACACCGTATTTTTTCATGATGGACAGGATGTGCATGGGACAGCGGCGGTCATCGTAGGGCGGATAATGAAGAATACATACAATGCGTTCTGCATCGGAGCGGGCGGCCATTTCCAGGCCTCTTTCCAGGCGGCCTTCTTCTCTTCGAAGAATGACCGCATCATTTTCCGTGAAATTTCTCGATGTTTCAGGGATCCAGCTGCGGGTACCCACCAGTGCCAGCGGGCCGATGCGGATCATATTGTTGTGCAGAAATTCAAAGGCGCCGTTGGTGGCTTTGGTCATTTTGGTGACGGTGTCCCACCAGTAATCGTGATTGCCCCGGACGACGATTTTTCGTCCGGGAAGGGTGGCGATCCACAGAAGATCCGGCAGCGCCTCCGAAAGGTTGCGGCCCCAGGACAGGTCTCCTGCGATGATGACCACATCGTCGGTATGGATGGTTTTCTTCCAGTTTTCTTCAATTTTCTGTCGATGATTTTTCCAATTGCTTCCGAAAATATCCATCGGCTTGGCCGGGGGATCTCCGGAAAGGTGGAAATCACTGAAGGCGTACAGTTTCATGAATACAGTCTCAATCAGCAAAATAACGTTCGGAATGCAGGATCTCCAGCATGTGGCTTCTGTTTTCCGAATCGGCGACCTGTGTGATCCGGTAGCCCATGTACAGCGGGCTGGCGATATACCGCGGGAAAATCTTCACCCGCACATGGCCGCGGATATAATAGAAAAATAAATTGTAGCTGTCGCAGGGAATGGGGAAGTCGTGAAGGACGAAGCGCACCACCTGCTGAATGGCATCAGCAAAATGTTCCGTATGGCCGTCCTTCTTCAGCATGACATTGAATTCCGCCATGCAGCACACCGGATAATCAGAGAGCGTCACATAGCAGTCCTCATCCTCATGAATCAGCGGGCCGAGGAAATTTTCCGGGAAAATATTGTCCTTGTAATCGTAGTGATACAGACCGATGATCTGCGAGTGGGGATGACGCTGGGAGCCTCCGGAACGGGGGCCGAAGTTGCGGAAATAGAGGACCGATTTGAATTCGGGCCGCGCCGCCGTTTCCTTCCATTTTTCCAGTCCGAAAGCGATGACCTCATGCAGCTTTTCCCGGCTGTACAGGGAGATATCGCTGTCGTGCTGCGCTGTTTCCACCAGCACGGTGGGCCAGGTCTCATGAAATACAGGATACTTGTTCATGAGCCAGATCATATCACTTCGTTTTTCCAGAATATGGGTAAGCGTATCGGGATGGCAGAAAGGACAGGGCGCGCCCTGCGCCGAATACGGCTTCTGTTTTCCGATGCGTAGATCAAATTCAATGGGATTTGTCATGCTATCACACTCTCCTGCGGAGAAATCGGTTCTCCAATATCTGTATTATAACATCCGGCCCCGTGGAAAGGGGGCCTCCTTTTTCAGGATAGCAGGAGGACGTATGATTTTCGTAAATTTTCTTTTTTTCTTTACCATAAAGAAGTATTGACAGGATGAGACGGATGGTGTAGGATAACGTCATACAAATAATTCTTTACAGGAATAAAGAAATGAAGAGCTGGAAGGGGACGAAATGATTATGAAATGGAAAAAAATGATTCTGGCCGGTGCGGTGCTCCTGGGAGCGGCAGGCATGCTTGCCGGCTGCGGCGGAGACAAAAAGGCGGCGCCTGCGGCGGATGCAGGAGCAGGACAGAAAATCGTCATCGGGCTGGATGATAATTTCCCTCCTTTCGGATTCAAGGATAAGGACGGCAATCTCGTGGGCTTCGATATCGATATGGCAAAGGAAGCGGCCAAGCGCATGGGCAGCGATATTGAATTCAAGCAGATCGACTGGTCCAGCAAGGAAACGGAGCTGCGCAGCCATAAGATCGATGCCATCTGGAGCGGCCTGACCATTCTGCCGGAACGGGAAAAGAACATGCTGTTCTCCCGTCCGTATGAAAATTCCGTGCAGATCATTCTGGTCAAGGAAGATTCTCCCATCCAGTCCAAGGCAGATCTGGCCGGTAAGATCGTAGCGACGCAGGAAGGCAGCACCGGGCTGGACGCCATCAACAGCGAACCGGATGTGAAGGCCTCCTTCAAGGAACTGAAGCTGTATCCGGATAATGTTTCCGGTTTCATGGATCTGAAGATCGGCCGCATCGATGCGATGATCGTTTCTCAGGTGGTAGCCCTCTATTATAATAAGGAAAATAATGCAGGCTTCCGCGTGGTGGATGCAGGCTATAACCGCCAGCCCGTAGGCGTCGGCATTGCCAAGGACAATGAAGCCTTCAAGGAACGGCTGGACAAAACGCTGGAAGAAATGAAAGCGGACGGCACCTCGTCCGAAATTTCCATGAAGTGGTTCGGTCAGGATATCACCATCTGATACAGAACGGCAGACAATAGAAGCAGCAGGGAAAGAAAGGAAGCATCAATATGAACTGGAAAAAAATCATTGCAGCAGGAATTCTCGCGGCCGGTGTGGCCGGACTCATGGCAGGCTGCGGCAGCTCTGCGGACAAGAAAGCAGACAGCGCACCGAAGAAGCCGGACAAGATCGTAGCCGGCATTGACGACACTTTTGCCCCCATGGGATTCCGTGATGAAAACGGAGAAATCGTGGGCTTCGACATTGATATGGGCAAGGCTGTTTCCAAGGAAATCGGTGTGCCGATCGAATTCAAGCCGATCGACTGGGCCAGCAAGGAATCTGAAATTGCGTCCGGCCGCATCAATGCCATCTGGAACGGGCTCACCGTGACGGAAGAACGGAAAAAGGTTCTCGATTACACGGAACCGTATCTGAATAACAAGCAGGTCTTCGTCGTTCTGAATTCCTCGGATATCACCGACGCGAAACAGCTGGCAGGCAGAAAGGTCTGCGCTCAGGAAGGCAGCACCAGCCAGACCGCGATGGACAAGCAGCCGGAGGTGCGTGACTCCTTCGCGCTGTGGAAACTGTATCCGGATTTCACCTCCTGCTTCATGGATCTGGAATCGGGCCGTGCGGATGCCGTTCTCGGCGACAGCGTGCTGATCAATTACTATATGCAGAAGAAACCGGGACAGTTCCGTGTACTGCCGGGCGTCGTAGCCAATGAAGTCTATGCAGTTGGCGTGAAGAAAGGCAATACCGAGCTGGTCAATCTGCTGAATGAAGGCCTCCGCAAGGTCGAAGAAAGCGGGGAAGCTGCCAAGATTTCCGAAAAATGGTTCGGTACGGACCTTTCTGTGAAACAGTAAGGCTGCTTCCGCTTGCGGGAAACCGGCAGGCAGTGTATTATGATACAGTAACATGGCAAAGCGAAAAAGACAGGCAGTTGTCTGTCTCTTTCGCATTTCACAGGAGAGAGGTTTTATATGCTGGATTATGTCCTCGGCATTCTGCCGAATATGATAGAAGGGCTCGGCGTGTCGGCGCAGATCTTCATCATCGTCTACGTGCTGTCCCTTCCGTGCGGCATCCTGCTGTCGCTGGTGCGCCTTTCCAGGCTGGGACTGTTCCGCCGTATTGCAGAGTTCTACATCTATATCATGCGCGGCACACCGCTCATGCTTCAGATTCTGTTTATCTACTACGGGCTGCCCATGATTCCCGGCATTGAGATCCAGATCGATGATTTCTCCGCGGCGATCCTGGCCTTTGTAGCCAACTATGCGGCGTATTTCGCGGAAATTTTCCGCGGCGGCATCCAGTCTATCAGCCGCGGTCAGTATGAAGGGGCCAAGGTCCTCGGATTTACCTACCGGCAGACCATGTGGCACATCGTACTGCCCCAGGTCATCAAGCGGGTCATCCCTCCGCTGGGCAATGAAACGATCACCCTGCTGAAAGATACGTCGCTGGTCTATGTACTGGCCATGAACGATCTCATGCGTGTGACGCGCTCCATCGTACAGCGCGACTTCGATACCACCGCCTTTATCGTGGCGGCTCTGTTCTATCTGGTGTGCACCTTCGTGCTGACCCGTGCTCTCGGCTGGCTGGAAAAACGCTACGCCGTCTATGAAGATTGAGGTGATCCCGATGGCTTTTATTACGATGCAGAATATCCGGAAATCCTTCGGGAATCAGGAGATCCTCCACGGCGTGAGCCTGTCCGTGGAAAAAGGCGAAGTGGTGTCCATCATCGGCCCCTCCGGTGCAGGCAAATCGACCTTCCTGCGCTGTCTGAATAATCTGGAGACCATCCAGGGCGGCTCTATCTGGGTCGAAGGCGACTGCCTCGTGAAAGAGGAAAATGGAAAGGTCGTCTATGCCAAAGACAGCGAAGCCAGAAAGATTCTGGGGAAAATGGGCATGGTATTCCAGTCCTTCAATCTGTTTCCTCATATGACCGTCATGGACAATCTGCTGGCCGCACCGATCTACGTCAAGAAGATGAAGCGGGAGGACGTGCTTCCCACGGCGGAGCGGCTGCTGAAAAAGGTCGGTCTCTGGGAAAAGCGGGACGTCTATCCCGGCAGTCTTTCCGGCGGGCAGAAACAGCGTGTGGCCATCGCCCGGGCGCTGACGATGAATCCGGAGATCATGCTCTTCGATGAACCCACCAGTGCACTCGATCCGGAACTCACCGGCGAGGTACTGAAGACCATCCATCAGCTGGCCGATGAAAAAATGACAATGATCATCGTCACCCACGAAATGGCCTTTGCCCGGTCTGTATCGGACAAGGTGCTGTTCATGGTGGACGGGCACATCGAGGAGGAAGGGACGAGCGAGGAGATCTTCGAACATCCGAAGAGCGAAAGAACGCAGGCATTCCTGAAATCCATCCTGAGATAAGCAGAGGCGGTCCTTCGGGACCGTCTTTTCGTATGCCCTCCGCCGCTTGAAATGGGGGAGCGCTTGAAATACAATAAATGAGATATTCCGGAAGTCAGACTTCCGTTTGATAAAGGAGACCGATCATGTATCATGTACAGCCGATAACCAGAGACGTCTACTGGATAGGCGTGAATGATTTTGTAACGAACCGTTTTGAAAATATCATCCCCATCCCGCACGGGGTATCCTACAATTCCTACTTCATCGATGATGAGAAGACCGCCGTGGTCGATACGGTGGATGCGCTGGTCATGGAGGATTTTCTGGACAATGTGGAATATCTTCTGCACGGACGGCATCTGGACTATATCATCGTGAATCACATGGAGCCGGATCACAGCAGCTCCCTGCTGACGCTGGCAGAACGCTATCCGGAGGCGAAGATCGCCGGCAGCGCGCAGGCTCTTCGCATGTTTGAGCAGTTCTTCCACCGGCCCATGAAGGACCGCTATGTAGTGATCGGAGAAAAGGTGACGCTTCCGCTGGGGCGGCATACGCTCCGCTTCTTCGCGGCCCCCATGGTGCACTGGCCGGAGGTGACCTTCACCTATGATGAGACCGACCATATCCTGTTCAGTGCCGATGCATTCGGCTGCTTCGGTGCCCTGCAGGGCAGCGCCTTTGCAGACGATGCGGACTACCGGAAAGACTACGAGGACGAGGCGCGCCGGTACTATACCTGCATCGTCTCCAAGTACGGACAGCAGGTGCTGGCGGCCATGAAGAAGGTGGCCGATCTGCCGATCCGGTACATCGCGCCGCTTCACGGCCCGGTTTTCCGGGATGAAAAAGACCGGGCACTCATCCTGCAGCAGACTGCACGCTGGGCCCGGTGGGAGCCGGAAGTGCGGAGCGCGGCGATCTTCTACACCTCCGTCTACGGCAATACCGCTTCGGCGGCGCAGACCCTGGCATGGAAGCTGCGCGCCCGCGGCGTGGCTCCGGTGAAGGTGGTCGATCTGTGCAAGACCGATGCCGCCTTTGCCATGGCAGACGTGATGAAATACTCCCACCTCATCTTTGCCTCCACCACCTACAATATGGGGCTCTATCCGGTGATGCGCTATTTCCTCGCCATGGCAGGGGAGCACCTTGTGAAGGGCAGAAAAGTGGCGCTCATGGGCAATTCCTCCTGGGCGCCCAATATCGCCGGCAAGGTCATGAAAGAAATGGTCAGCACGTGGAAGGACTGCACCCTCCTCGGAGAACCGGTTCACATTCTCTCGGCGCCGGGCCCGCAAGAGGATGCCGCCATGGATGCGCTGGCCGACATCATTGCCGGAGACATTCAGCAGGCAGAGCGATGAGGAACGGGGAAAAGGGTCTTCTGCTGGCGGCCCTGTTCACGGCGGCGGCGTTCCTGTCCGGCTGCGGGACGCCGTCTGTGAAGGTCATGCCGGCGGAAAAGAAAATGGTGCCCTTCGTCTATGAAACGGAAACGAAGATCGATGCCCTTCATGCCATGGAGATCATTCCCCGGGTATCGGGACAGATCGTTTCGGACATACCGGATATCGGGACCGCCGTGCAGGCAGGGCAGCTCCTGTTTCAGATCGACGCCTCGCCCTATGAAGCGCAGAAGGCTGACCTCATGGGACGGGCAGCGGCCGCCGTTCCCGCTGCACCGGCAGCGCCTCCGGTGGATGACAGTATGGAAGCCTCCCTTCTCCGTCAGGGCATCATCACCCGGGCGGAATATAACCGTCTGAGAGCCCGCCGCGGGGGCAATGCCGTCGTACCGGCAGCAGCACCGGCCACAGATGAGGCGGCGCGCATTGCACTCCAGTCTGTCCAGCAGGCCATCAGTGACTGCACCGTCATGGCGCCCATCAGCGGCGTCATCGCACAGAATTACATATCGGATACAAAGGAAGCGGCCGCCGGCAGGACCGCGCTGATCATCCGCCAGGATTCGCCGGTCATTGCCAGCATCCAGATCCCGGCGGAAATGGATGCCATACTGGACAGAGCCAAGACGGCAAAGACCCTGACCGTCACCATCCGCGGAGACAACGATTTCTGGTATGGTGAGCTGAAGCCCCAGCCGAATCCCGAGGGCGATGCCTATACTGTCTACAAGGTGCAGGCGGACAATCCGGACAATGAAATGCATATCGGCGAGACCTATACCATCCGCATCGACAGCGGGCAGTCTGTGGAAGGCTATGTGATCCCCGCCTCGGCCCTTATCGGCGATGACCGGGTGGAGATCGTCAATGAGGACAATCTCATCGATATCCGCACCGTGACCGTAGCCACGTTGTCCGGAAAGGAACGGCTCATTCTGGACGGCCTGCAGGAGGGAGACCGGATCGTGATCCATCCGTCAGAAGAGCTCCAGCTGGGCATGAAGGTGCGGGCGCAGTGAAGTGGCGAAGAGAAGACTATGAGGGAAGTCCTGTCGATACGGCGCGGAAACTGATCGGCGCGCTCCTCGTCAGGGAAACGGCGGAAGGCCGTACAGCGGTCCGCATTACGGAGACGGAAGCCTACGGCGGCTGCTTTGAAGGGAAGCCCGACGACGGGGCCCATGCCTACCGGGGTCGCACAGCCCGCACGGAGGTCCTCTTCGGTGAACCGGGACATGCCTACGTCTATCTGATCTACGGAATGTACTGCTGCTTCAATATCAGCTGCGACGGGGAAGGCACCGCAGGCTGTGTGCTCCTGCGCGCCGGCGAGCCGGTAGAAGGGGAAGAACTGATCCGTCAGCGCCGGGGAAAAGCGAAGGGGACCGCCCTCACCTGCGGCCCGGGCCGCCTCTGCCTCGCCATGGCCATCGACCGCTCCCTCTACGGCGCAGACCTCGTGACCGGCCCCCTGTGGGTGGAAGACGGCGCACCCTGCGAGATCGAAGTCTCGAAACGGAAACACATCGACTACGCCGCCTGCGGCAAAGATTTCCCCTGGCGCTTCACCCTGAAAGGCAGCCTCTGGGTGAGCCAGTAAAAAAGTAGAGCCTCTCTGTATGGCATGAGCAGAGGGGCTTTTTGCGTGGGCGGAAATATGAAGGCCCGATAAGAAAACAGAAAATCATCCGTAAGGGGCGTGGACAGCGCTTGTCAAAGGGGTGGATATAGAGGTAAAATAAATGCGTATCTAAAGTCCATGAGAAATGGACAGTAAAAAAGGAGGCATTCTTATGAAATCCAAGTTGATTCTGACCGCCGCCGTGCTCAGTGCCATGGCAGGGGGGGGTCATTTCTTACGCTGATGAAGAAATAAAAACATATGATACAACTAATGAATCTGCCAGCATAGCGGATAATGGGAAGAAGCCTTTTAAAGTTGCCGGAACCCCCGGAACCCAAATTAAAATAAAGTTTGCTGGAAGCGGTGCTGATAACTGGACAATCGATTGGAGTGAGGCTGCTCAAGAGGAATGGAAAGCTGCTCAAGAGAATTTGGAGAACCCTGAGAAGCAGCCGGATATGGTTGCGGTGTCAAAAAATAATCAGCTTACGATTCAAAATCTGGATTCCCTGAATTTTACTACGACATATAACAAGAACAATTCCTTAGAAAAGGTAAATACGGGGATAAAGGCTTTTTCTAGTGCAGAAGTCAATCTTTCCAATATTAATACCATTAATTTTGGTACGGAAGATCAAAAATTTTATGGAGATCAGGCATTGCACGCTTATGGTGGAACCATTACATTGAAGGATGTTGGAAATTTATATGTCAATGCTGCTGGTGGAGCTGTATTGATGTCTCAGTATGCGGAAGGATATAATGGCAAATTAGATATTGAGGCGAATTCGGTTAACATCAAGTCTGATAGTGTTGGCGTCTGTGTTGGAGCCTATCAAAAGCCATCTTCTGGGAAGCCAGGGGAAGCTGAGTTGATAGTGGAGGCAAAAGACCAAGTGAATATTTCTACAGGCAGTGCCGCGCTCAGTGTTTCCGGTTCTTACCAAGGTGGTGAGGATGCACCAACGGTAGCTAAGGTTCAAATTTCGGGAAAAAACGGAGTAATACTTGATGGACTTGTTGGGATTGTTGATACAAGAAATAATGCCAATGGGACTACCGAGGTAAAGATTTCTTCCGCTGATGGTAATGTGATGGTTAGGGGGGACGCAGGAGCTATTTTTACAAATGGTATTTCAGGGACACATAATTTCGACATTGAAGGCACTACGGTAACATTAACGTCGGAAGGCGGAAATTTGAAGGGTGGACAAAGTGCAGCGGTTGAATTGAATGGTACGGATACAGCGTTAAATATACAGGCAGATAAAACGTTTATCAGTGTGGGAAATGCTAGTGATACGGGAAATGCGCTTTATCTAGCTAATGGAAGCAAAACAGAATTTGCGGGTAAAGATGGAAGTCATGGAGATGTTTATATTGACGGCTATGTGACGGTCACAGGTGGAGCGAAGGCGACCTTTGCAGATAATACGACCACCCATGTAGATGGAAAGTATCTTGCAAATACGGAGAAAGCTTTTATCACAGCAGAGGGTAATGACAATTCTGTTTCTTTTGAAGGCAGAAACAGTAAATTCGTAATTGATCATGCCCAGACTGGGAAACTGAATTTTTCAAAGAATGATAGCATCAATCAGGCCTTTGAAAGTATGATTAACGGTGGTCGTGTCAGCACGGATAATCTGCTCCAGAATGTTACCCTTAATACAGAAACAGGCGAAATGACCGTCGGTATAGTGACCAAGGACAAAGCTGCCGAACTGCTCGGCGGCTCTGCGCTGACCAATGTGGCACTGGCTGCTACGGAAAAGAATATGGACGGCGTGACCGCTCTCATCACCAACAATGCCTCTGACACTGACGCCGTAAAGGCTGCTCTGAACAGTGCTGCCGGCTTTTCCGGACTGGCCAATGTGGCCCATGGCACCTACACCATGAACGGACTCTTCTCTGACGCCGTATCCGGCCATCTCATGAACCGTCAGGATCAGGACGTATGGGCCTATGGCTTCCACAGCAAGGAAAACGTGAACGGTTTCAGCTTCGGCGGAGACTATGATGCCCAGTACAATGGCGTGACCGCCGGTGTGGACCTCTATAAGAACGGCGGCACCACGGCCGGTGTGGCTCTGACCTATGGGGACAGCAATGTGAGCGGCTCCAACGGCTTTGCCACGACGAAGAGCGACTCGGATTACTACGGAGCCTCCATTTACGGCCGGTTCGACCGCGGCAGCTATGCCCTGCTGGGAGACATCTCCTACATGAAGGGCGATCATGACGTGACCCAGGTGAACAGCGGAGAGATCATCACGGCATCCCCGGACAGCGACTCCATCAGCGTGGGTGTGAAAGCGCTGAAGGACTATGCCGCAGGAGAAAACGGAACCCTCACCCCGTACGTGGGCCTGAGATACCTCCGCCTGTCCACGGATGACTTCACGGCAAGCAACGGACTGCACTACGTGGGAGACGATCAGGATCTGGTGATCGTACCGGTAGGCGTGAACTACACGGCTTCCATCAGCCACGGGAAATGGAGCGTTCGTCCGTATGCAGGGATCGGCTACGTATGGACCGCAGGTGACCGGAGCGCCGACCAGACGGTCGTTGTGCCGGAAGGAGCAGACAGCTTCAGCTATGATACGGCAGACAGCAGCAGCTTCATTGCAAGAGTGGGCGTAACGACGGACTGCGACGATATGAGCTACGGCATCGGGTACAGCTGGCAGAAAGGCGACAGCGTATCGAACAACGCGTGGACGGTCAGCGCATCCTATCATTTCTAATTCACGAAAACAAATACAGAAATGCAGAGCAGAAGGCTCCGTACGGAAGGTACGGGGCCTTTTCCTGTGGGCACATGGCGCGGCGGTCCATTTTTTATTATAATAAAAAAGATTGACTGAAACAGATAAGGAGAGATGGAATGAAGCTGCTTCGCCTCATTTTGCAGGGATTTAAATCTTTTGCGGACCGGACGGAGATTTCCTTTGCAGAGGGGATCACGATCATCGTAGGGCCGAACGGCTGCGGGAAAAGCAATATTTCCGACGCGGTGCGCTGGGTGCTGGGAGAGCAGAACGTGCGGAATCTGCGCGGGCAGAAGGCGGAGGACATCATTTTTGCAGGATCGGCGTCCCGCAAGGCAAAGAATGGCGCGGAGGTCACCATGGTGCTGGATAATTCTGCCCGGGAGCTGCCGCTGGATACGGCGGAGGTCTCCGTGACGCGCCGGGTGCTCCGCAATGGGGACAGTGATTTCTTCATCAACCAGCGGGCGTGCCGACTGAAGGACATTCAGGATCTTTTTGCGGCGGTGGGTCTCGGCAGGGGGTCACTGGCCATCATCGGGCAGAACCGGGTGGATCAGGTGCTGTCCGCACGGCCGGAGGAACGGCGGCTGATTTTCGAAGAGGTGGCAGGCATCAGCCGGTACCGTATGCGGAAGGAAGAAGGCCTCGGCAAGCTGCGGCGCACGGAAGAGAATATGGACCGCGTGAAGGATCTCATGGCGGTGCTGGAAGAGCAACTCGGCCCGATGGCGGCGGCGGCAGAAAAAGCGCACGCTTTCGGGGTGCTTCTGAAGGAACGGCAGGCAGCGGAGGCGACGGCGTCTCTGCTAAAGCTCTCTTCGGTGAGGCGGATGCTGGCCCGGTATGAGACGGAACACCGCACGATGGCCGGAGAGAAGCAGGAATGGGATACGAAGCTGTCTGTGCTGGATGCGGAACGGGCGTCCATGGAGGCGGCTGCGGCGGACCGGGAGGAGGCCTACCGGACGGCGGCATCGGAGGCCATGACGAAGCAGCGTGAGATGGACCGCATCGACGGCGATTACCGGGTGCAGGAATCCTCGCGCCGTCACGGAGCGGAGGAAATGGACCGGCTGCGCCGGCTGGCGGCTTCTCATGGTGAAGCGGCAGCAGAAGCGGAAGCGGCGCTGGCAGCGGCATCGGAGGAGAAGGAAGCGTGCCGCGCTTCACTGACGGAGGCCCGGAAGGCGCTGGCGGATGCGGAGATGGCCTGGGCGGCAGCACAGCACCGGCTGGATGAGGCCTCGGCGTCCCACCGGCAGAAGCTGGAGGAGATCCGGGAAAAGACAGGGAAGCGGGAGCGGCTCTCTGAAGCGCTTCGTCATGCCGCAGAGGAGACAGATCGGCTGGCACGGTCGCTCCATACGGCGGAAACAGCCGTATCCGAGGCAGCCGATGCGCGGAAGAAGGCGGAGTCGTCTCTGACGGCGCTGGATGCGGAGGAACGAAGCCGGAGCGCCCGGATGGCGGAGCTGGAGGAGAAGGGGCGCCGGGACGGCGCCGCGCTGAAGGACGGCCAGAAGCGCAGCTTTTCTCTTCTCAATGCCTGGAATGAAGCCCGTTCCCGGCAGGTGCAGCTGGCTTCACAGAGGGAGTATCTGATGAAGGCGGAGAAGGAGTATGCCAGTTTCTCCAATGCGTCCCGCACGGTCCTGCAGGCAGATATGCCCTGGCAGAGCGGCATCCGCGGCGCGCTGGGCGAGCTGCTGCAGGTGCCGGCTGCGTATACGGAGGCCGCCGAGGCCGTGCTCGGAGGGACTGTGTCCTATATCGTGACGGATACGGCGGAGACGGCCGGCGAGATCATCCAGTGGATGAAGCGCAGGAATGCCGGACGGACGACCTTTTATCCGCTGGATGCGATGCATCCCCGTTTTTCCGACGCACTGGAAAGGGAAGCCGTGCAGGAGCCGGGGGTTCTGGGCATCGCGGCCGATCTTTTCGGATGTGCCCCGGGGATCGAGGATCTGAAAAAGGTGCTTCTCGGCCGGGTGCTCATCGCCGAGGATCTGGATACGGCCCGCCGCATTGCGCGGAAATACCGGTACCGGCTCAGTCTGGTGACACTGGACGGGCAGATCCTGCGGCCGGGAGGCTCCATGACAGGGGGCTCCATGCGCAAGCGGGCCAATACGTTCTTCGGCCGGAAGCAGGAGATCGCCGGGCTGAGTGAAAGGGCCGCACAGGCGGAAAAGGAAGCAGCCCATCTGGCGGCGGAGCGGAAGGCGCAGGAGGAAATGAATGCGTCGCTCTCGGATTCGCTGTCCCGTTCCCGTGAGTCCTGGCAGGCGCTCCATGTGGAGGCCGCTGCGGCGCAGGGACGGCGGGAAGGCCTCGCCCGGGAGCTCGCTGCGGCTTCGGCGGCGGAGAAAAAGGCACAGGCAGAAACGGAGCAGGCCCGGACGGCGCAGGCGGAGATGGCGAAGCGGAC
>ULUN01075931.1_pt1 | contig 13895 bp, 8 predicted proteins | sample 1958531 | NCBI WGS metagenome assembly ULUN01 (sample SAMEA4835761, study PRJEB28245) | human gut metagenome | biome: gut microbiome; material: fecal sample | place: Denmark | collected 2008
AACCTCACGTTTGCGGTATCGCGGCGTGGTTCACACCCCGTTTTTTGTGTGTATGCTGCATCGGAAACTTAACGGCGGAAGCCTGGACGCTTTTTCAGAACCGGATGAGGAAAGAATGAGTAAAATCATTATATTTGCATATGTATCATCAACAGCTGTAGATATGGATTATGATATAAAGGATAAAATGGAGTGGACGATTATTTTCATCAGGGAGTTCGGACGTAAATACGGACTTTCGATGAAGCAGGCATTCAATTACCTGAGTCGTTTCAAAGGGATTGATTTTATCGATCGCCATTATGATTATGTGCATACTCAGTCGTTTGCTTCGATGGTGGACGATATAGCTGAGTATTGTCACCGTCACGGAGGGGCGCTGGTATGAGGCTGTATCATATTCTGTTCTGACTGCCACGGGGTGTGAACCTCACGTTTGCGGTATCGCGGCGTGGTTCACACCCCGTGTTTTTTGTGTGTATGCTGCATCGGAAACTTAACGGCGGAGGCCTGGACGCTTTTTCAGAATCGGATGAGGAAAAAATAGATTGAAAGAAACTTTCTGAGGATGATATGACTGTTAAAAGCAAGAAGTCCCAGTCGTAATGACTGAGACTTCTCTAATTCCTTTTTATAGTGCAGATGCGACGACTAAGCTCGCACGGGCACTTTCGTATTGCAAAGGTAAGCATTATTTTTTATTCCGCCAAACAGTAGGGCTGTTCAACATTCGAGTTTAGAAGTCTGTGCCACAACTTTTTTAGCTTCATTTGTCTGAATGGAGCAGACAAGATTATGGATTTCGTTCTCCAATTCCGTTTTTCGGGTTTGTGAGATGCATCCCAGAATATATCTTACAACATCTATGCCACCTTTAATGTTGTGTCTGCAATCGGCAGAAATGTCAGCAGGCAAGCGCTTAATACCTCTGGGAAAGTCCATGCGGTAGATGCAGCCTCCGTGTGCACATTTGTTGCGAAGGACACGAATTGTTTCCATATAATTGTAAAAAACACCTCTTGAACAGCCATAGGCATTGGCTACCAAATCTTTTGCATCCGTTTCTTTCAACGAATCATATAATGTAATGATATTGCCGATTGTCATAAACTCTATGGTTTTCCATGCCGGAGCATATATCCCCGGATGATTTGCATGGTGATGCTGGATTATGGGGTTTTTACGCATAGCAGCATAGACCTGCTCTTCAAAGGCATTTACAAAATTGGATGTTACATATTTACGGTTGACAAACCAGCAAGGATCGTCAATATACCGGAGTGATATATTGTAGATGAATTTTGTGCGGATATTGACCTCGATACGGTCGAGAGCGTTAAGCAGAAGTCTGCGGAGTCTGGTATCAAACTCATAAAGATCATACACACTCTTGAATGTTGTGCCCGGTTTTAGCTTATGGTCACGGTGTTCCAGACATGGGAATTTTATCTCATAAGGAAAAGAATAGAATCCTAGCCGATAATAACCGACGTCAAGAAGAATTTCTTTTGCTTTCTCCTCATCATCAAACATCATACCGTTTGATTTAAGTTGGGCAATTTGCTGGTCTATCGTATATGCTTTTTCCATTGCTGTTTTTAATTGAAAAACAAATTTACTCTTTTTTATGAAAACAAGCGCCTTTTGTTGCGCTTTGATTTTATCTGCTGGCAATATGCTGTGCCGTGCAAAGCTATTTTCATAGCATTCTTCTTATTCTTTTTAAGACATAGCCAGGTATTCACACCCCGTTTTTTTTGTGTATGCTGCATCGGAAACTTAACCGTTTTGAAACAGGATTGCCACATGCGCGTTTCTGTTTTGAAATACGCTGCCTTTAATTTTGCACAATGAAAATTAAGGATTTTTAATTGCTTGAAAAACGCTGGTTGTCATGTAGATAGCTGGTAATGAAAAGGTAAGGAACAGGTTGGGAAAATTTACAATTTAAAAATAAAATGAAAAAATTTGCAGCGTATTTACTTTGGTTTTTGCTGATTGCTGTCTTGCCGCTGATGGCGTGCAGCAACGATGGAATGACGGAAGCTGTAGCGGACAGCTTTGATGTACAGTTTGAATGCCCTTCGCTGATAGAAGTGGCCAAGGGAGGGGAATATACGTTCCAGGTGACCGGGAGTAACAAGCCGGCGGAATCGGATGTGATTATTCTGGAATCGACAGGGGGAATCTCGTATACGTGTGTGCTGGTGAGTGTTTCGGAAAACAGTTTTACCATAAAGCTTGCCGACGGATGCGAAAGCGGTACGTACCGGGTGTTCATCAAGCGTGGTGACCGCAAGAAACAGATTGGTACTACCTATATTAATATAGTAGAGGGAATTGATTTCACGCCGGATGCCGGAACGACGGTGTACGGGGTGGTATCGACAGCCGACGGTCCGGTGCAGGGTGTTGTGGTATCGGACGGTGTAGAGGTGAGCGTGACCGACGAACGGGGTATCTACCAGCTTCAGTCGGAAAAGAAATGGGGGTATGTGTTTATCTCCGTTCCTTCGGGATATGAAGTTCCTGCCGAGGGAGTCTTGCCTCAGTTCTACCAGATGATGAAGGGGGATGCCGCTACAACGGAGCGTGTGGATTTCTCGCTGACTGAGGTGGAAGGACAGGATAATTATAAGGTGTTTATGCTGGGCGATATGCATCTGGCCAACCGCACGGGCGACCTGGGACAGTTTATGGACTTTACCGAGGATCTGAACAGCTACCGTGCCTTGCATCAGCACGAAAAGATGTATGCCATTACGCTGGGCGACATGACCTGGGACCTCTACTGGTATTCGAACAGTTATGCGCTGCCTGAGTACCTGAATACCATCAACAATCAGGTGAAGGGACTTCAGATTTTCCATACTATCGGAAATCATGACTACGACTACAAGGCTACGAGCGACGAGGAGGCGGGAAGCCGTTTCATGGATTATATCGCTCCGACATATTATTCGTTCAACATCGGAAAGGTGCACTACGTGGTGCTGGATGACATCGATTGCAGCAACTACGACGGCACTACCTCACGCGACTACGAGAAGCGTGTGTCGGCCGAACAGCTGAGCTGGCTGTCGAAGGATCTGGCATATGTCGACAAGTCGACACCGCTGGTAGTGGTGATGCACGCACAGCTGTTCTACCCGTCGCAGACGGAAGGTTTCAAGATAGACCATGACGTGCTGAACACTACGCAGCTGCTGGACGTGCTGGACGGCTACAAGGTGCATTTCGTGACCGGACATACGCACCTGAGTTTCAACGTGACTCCGGAGGATGACGTAACGGGCGGACGCGAGGTGTACGAACATAACGCGGGTGCGGTATGCGCTTCGTGGTGGTGGTCGGGCTACCTTACTCCGGGTGTGCACATCAGTCCCGACGGAACACCGGGCGGATACTCGGTATGGGATGTGAACGGAACGGACATCGAATGGATATACAAGGCTACGGGATGGACGGAGGATTACCAGTTCCGCAGCTACGACCTGAACAATGTACATTTCTCGATGGCGGATGTGCCGCAGATGCCGGCCAGTGTACCGGCTTCGGTCAAGGCGAAATTCCAGCGCTATGTGGATGCTTATCCGGTGAACAAGGACAATGAGGTGCTGATAAACATCTGGAACTGGAATCCGCGCTGGACGCTGACGGTGACCGATGAGAAGGGCAACAAGCTTACTTCTGAGGAGGTATGGGCTTACGATCCGCTGCATGTGGCAGCGCTGAGCGTGAAGCGTTTCAACTCGTCGACACTGAGCTCTACACCGAGCTTCATTACCGAAAACTTTACGCATTTCTTCAAGGTGAAGGCGGCGGATGCCGACGTGGATCTGACCATCACCGTGCGCGATGAGTTCGGACACGAATGGACCGAGCAGATGCAACGTCCGAAGGCGTTCTCGACGGATGCTTACCTGCCTCGCTGAACGGGGAGGCACCGACAAGCTACTTAATGTTTTACTAAATATTTATTTATGAAAGTTTTCAATTCGTATGTTTTTTTGCTGTTGCTGTTGCTGACGGGCAGTGTCTCTACGCTGTCGGCGCAGAACAGAACAGTATCGGGTAAGGTACTGGATGCCTTGCAGGAACCGCTTATCGGGGTGTCTATCGTCATCGATGGAACTACTCAGGGAAGCATTACTGATGTAGACGGAGCCTTCGAGCTTCAGATACCTGCCGGTGGGGCTACTCTGAATTTCTCTTATGTGGGTTATCTTACCGAAAAGGTAAAGGTGAAACCGGGACAGAAAAATATTGTGGTATATATGCAGGAAGATGCCATCATGCTGGATGAAGCGGTGGTTATCGGTTACGGTACACAGAAGAAGGTGAACCTGACGGGAGCCGTGGCTACGGTGGGCAGCGAGAAGCTGGAGAACCGTGCGACTCAGTCGCTGGCAAACATGCTGCAAGGTTCGGTAGCCGGTCTGAATGTCACTACCTCGTCGGGTGTGCCGGGCAGCTCGCCCAGCATCAACGTGCGTGGTACGACTTCTATCAACAGTGCCAGTCCGCTGGTGCTGATAGACGGTGCGGTGGGTGAACTGGACCGTGTGAACCCGAACGACGTGGAGTCTATCTCGGTCATCAAGGATGCGTCGGCTGCGGCAGTATACGGTGCGCGTGCGGCATTCGGTGTGATTCTGGTCACAACCAAGTCGGGCTCGGCACAGGACGGAAAGGCTACCGTGCGTTACAGTGGCCGTCTGGGATGGCAGGCTCCTACCACGACTACCGATTACGAAACAACCGGTTACTGGTCGGTGTATACGGTAAACACCTTCTGGCGTGCGAAGAACGGCACGAACTACGTGGACTATACCGACTACGACATGCAGCAGCTGCTGGCTCGTGTGAACGACAAGACGGAGAACCCCGACCGCCCGTGGGTAGTGGAAGATACAAGAAACGGTCGCCGTCAGTGGGTGTACTACGGCAACTACGACTGGTGGCACATGATGTACAACGACCGTCGTCCTACCCAGCAGCACAGCATCTCGCTGAGCGGGGGTACGAAGGATGTGAAATACCTGGTGAGCGGGGCATACGATTATCAGAAAGGTATCCTGAACATGAATCCGGATATCTACCGCAAGTATAATCTGCGTTCGAAGATTGACTTTACCATCAACCGCTATGCTACGCTGAGCAACAATACTTCATTCTATGGCTCGCAGTATACTTTCCAGGGTAACGGAAGCATCGACGATACCATCGGTTACAGCGGACGTCATGCGCTGGCATGCTTCCCGATGAAGAACCCCGACGGCTCATGGCTGTACGGTACTCCTTACCTGAACTATAAGGTGGGCAACGGACGTCATATCATGCTGGGTGAGGGATCGCACCGCAACGTGAACCGCACGAACGATTTCTCGAATACTACACGACTGGTCATCACACCGATCAAACAGCTGAGTCTGACGGGTGACTTTACCTACCGTCTGTACCAGACACGCAATACACACCGTTCGAACAACCTGTTCTACCGCGAATATCCGGACGGACCGCTGTTGTCGTATGCTACCGGAGCCGGTCTGAACAAGCTGAGTGAATCGGTGAACACACGCAACTATTATTCGGCAAACGTTTTTGCCAACTATGAAGATACATTCGGCGAAGCACATCACGTGACTGGAGTGGTTGGTTTCAACTACGAACGCATGTACCTGAAGAATGTGTCGGCTGCGGGACAGAACCTGACGTCTACTTCGCTGGACGACCTCGATCTGGTGGGACAGAATGCCGAGGGTGAAGTGCTGACCGAAGTGGGCGGCGGACAGAGCGAATATGCGCTGGCTGGTTTCTTCGGCCGTGTGAACTACGACTACAAGGGACGTTACCTGTTTGAGGCGAGCGGTCGCTACGACGGTTCATCGCGTTTTGCTGCCGGAAGCCGCTGGGGATTCTTCCCTTCGGGTTCGGTAGGATGGCGTATCTCGGAAGAGCCGTTCTTCAAACCGCTGAGCGGATATGTAGACAACCTGAAGCTGCGTGCTTCGTTCGGTAGCCTGGGTAACCAGAATGTTTCTTCGTACTATACATACATGCGTCTGATTTCGGTAAACGACTTTGCCGGCTTCTCGTTCGGCGAGGGCAGCTCGATGGCGAAATATGCTACACTGGGTGCGCCGGTGGCATCGGACCTGACTTGGGAAACTTCGGAACAGTGGGATTTCGGTTTCGACCTGACCATGCTGAAGAACCGCCTGAACATTACCGTAGACGGATATGTGCGCAACACGCTGAACATGCTGACCGACGGTGTGGAACTGCCGGCTGTATATGGAGCCAGTGTGCCGGATATGAATACAGCCGACTTGCAGACAAAGGGATACGAAGTGACAATGTCGTGGAGAGACCAGTTCGAACTGGCCGGACGTCCGCTGGAATACAGTCTGGGATTCAACGTGAGCAACTACAAAAGCTACATTACCAAGTATGACAATAAAGACAAGACATTTGCCAAGGATTACTACGAAGGCATGCGCATCGGAGAAATCTGGGGATTTGTGACCGACGGTCTGTTTGCTACCGACGAGGAGGCACAGGCGTATGCCAAGGAGGTAGTCCTGAGTTACATGGTAGACGGACTGACCGGAGGCTGGAAGGCCGGCGACGTGAAGTTTGTCGACCTCGACGGTGACGGTATGGTGGATATAGGCAGCAATAATGTAGCCGATCCGGGCGACCGCAAGGTATTGGGTAACTCACTGCCCAGCCTGTCGTATGGTATCAATGCCAGTGTACGCTGGTGCGGATTCGATGTATCGGTGTTCTTCCAGGGAACAGGTAACCACTACTGGTATCCTCACGGACACATGATGTCGTTCTGGGGTCCGTTCTCTTATCCTTACCAGACCTTCCTGCAGAAGGATTTCATGGACAAGGTGTGGGCCGAAGACAATACGGATGCTTACTTCCCGCGTCCGATGGCATACTCGTCGACTTCCGGTCCGCTGAGCAAGGTGAACGACCGCTATTTGCAGAACATCCGCTACATGCGTCTGAAGAACCTGACCGTAGGATATACCATTCCGGTGAACCTGACAAAGAAAATCGGTATCGATCAGGCACGTTTCTACTTCTCGGGCGAGAACCTCTGCTACTGGTCGCCGCTGAAGAAGATTACCAAATACGTGGATCCGGAAGGAGCCATCAGCCGCAGCAACGATACGTACAACGAAAGTTTCTATCCGTGGCAGAAGACGCTGCTGTTTGGTGTAGACATCACTTTCTAAACGAAAATTCATTGAATAAAACAACCAAGAACAGATTCGTATGAAAAAATATATATTTACAGCACTGGTACTGACAATGGGGTTGACTTCGTGTGACGGTTTGCTCGACCTGAGTCCTAAAAGCCAGATATCGCAGAGCGACTATTTCAAGACAGAGAGCGACTTGCAGCTTTTCAGTAACTCGTTTTACAACAACTTGCTGGACAAGAGCCCTTTCGACGACCAGAGTGACCTGTACGTGCAGCAGAATCTTTCCGACGAGATGCTGGGCGGAAACAACCGTACCGTGCCTGCTTCGGGCGGGGGGTGGACATGGACCGACCTGCGCAAGATGAATACCCTGCTGGCGTATGTGAATCAGTGCAGCGACGAGAATGCGGTGGTGAAATATACGGCACTGACCCGCTTCTTCCGTGCGTTCTTCTATTTCGAGAAAGTCAAACGCTTCGGCGATGTGCCCTGGTACGACGTGGAACTGGGTTCTGCCGACGAGGCACTGTACAAGCCGCGTGACTCGCGTGAGCTGGTGATGACCAAGATGATAGAGGATATCGACTATGCCATCGATAATCTTCCTACACGCGAGGAAGAGTCGAGCAGTCCGTTCCGTGTGAACCGCTGGGCGGCACTGGCGCTGAAGGCACAGTTCTGTCTGTACGAAGGTACGTACCGCAAGTATCACGACCTGAAGCTGGAAGGCAACGATTATACGTATTACCTGGATCTGGCTGCCAAAGCTGCCGGTGAGATTATCAATGATGGTCCGTACAAGCTGTACTCTACCGGACATCCGGAATCGGACTACCTGAATCTCTTCGCTGCCGAAGATGCGAATCCGGATGAATATATCCTGGCTATCAAGTTTGACTACAGTCTGGCTATCCATCACAATGCCAACGGACATACGCTGGTTCCTACTCAGGGACGTCCGGGACTGACACGCAAGATGGTGAATATGTATCTGATGAAGGACGGAAGCCGCTTTACCGACCAGCCGGGATGGCAGGAAATGAGCTTCCTGGAGGAAACAAAGGACCGTGACCCGCGTCTGGCTCAGAGCATCCGTACACCGGGATATACCCGTATCGGGGAAACAACGGTGCTTCCTCCCGACCTCTCGGTTACTGTGACTGGCTACCAGCCGATCAAGTTTGTGCAGGAACCGACTGCTTCCGGCGGACAGGTAGACCGCAACGACCGCAATACGAACGACTTGCCTGTGTACCGCTATGCTGAAGTGCTGCTGAACTATGCCGAGGCAAAGGCGGAACTGGGTACGCTGACTCAGGAGGATCTGGATATCTCTGTGAACCTGTTGCGTGACCGTGTAGGTATGAACGACGCGCACCTGAACATGGCTGCTGCCAATGCCAATCCGGACCGTTATCTGTCGGCTAAGGAAACGGGTTATCCCAACGTATCGGGAAGCAACAAGGGTGTGATTCTGGAAATCCGCCGTGAGCGTGCCGTTGAATTGAATCAGGAAGGTTTCCGCTTCGACGACCTGGTGCGCTGGAAAGCCGGAGCCTGCATCGATCAGGATATCTACGGTATGTATTTTGCCGGTGCGGGTGAATACGACCTGAGCGGCGACGGTAATCCGGATGTGATCTTATATAATAAAGGTACTGCGAAACCGGAAGCCGGCAGCGGGGTGCTGGTGTACGAAATCGGCAAGGATATTCTGCTGACAGGAAGCAACAGCGGGTATGTGTACTCTCACAAGAATATCGTGCGCAACGGTTTCAATGAGGAGCGTGACTATCTGTACCCGATTCCTATCAACGAACGTTCGCTGAATCCGAATCTGACACAGAATCCGGGATGGAGCGACGGACTGGGTTTCTAAACTTCAGCTTCTGTTCTGAAACAAAACGGCTAATCTCTCTTGAAATATCAGCTGGTTTTCTGGAGGTGAAATAATATAATGTATCTCTCGAAATATCAGTTGGTTTTCTGGAGAATGAAATAAATAATCTATCTCTTGAAATGCCAGCAGGTTTTTCGGGAATGAAATAAATAATTTATCTCTTGAAACATCAGCAGGTTTTTCGGGGGTGAAACAGGGATTTTCTGGAAAGATCCTTCAACTTCAAAACAAACAAATTAACTCTGTAAAACATATGAAACTGATCAATTATATCATGGCTTCGGTGCTGTTTCTCTCGGCAACGCTTTTGGGCAGTTGCAGCGAAGAGGAGAATACGCTTTCGAAAGCTGTACTGGCAAGTGCCGGTGCCCTGGACTTTGAGGCTGAAGGGGCACAGCCGAAAACGATTACCGTGTATGCGGATGCCGACTGGGTGATGGAGGACTTGCCCGAATGGATTACGGTGACTCCTGCCACAGGAAACGGTACGACGGATGTGACGGTATCGGTAACTGACAACATGCGCGACGGGGCGGAGGATAATCCGCGCAAGGCGACAATCGTGTTCAAGGGTTGTACGCTGGCAAGCCGTGCGGAGGTAGTGGTTTCGCAGGATGGCGACAAGTACCGCGACTGTCGGGAGTATACGGTCGACGAACTGCCGGCACTGGAAGATGAAACAGTGGTTTCGGTTCCGGAAGCACTGGTTACGGCGGTGACGACTTCGGGCTGCATCGTAACCGACGCACAGTACGCTGTAAACATGTTCCTGCAAACTGCAACTGCCGTGAACGTGGGCGACAAGGTAGCGGTGAAAGGTTCGAAAGGCACAGATGCACACGCCTTGCCTTACGTGGTATGCGACGAGGTACGTGTGGTATCGGAAGGCAATAATATCGATTATCCGGAAGCTCACGACGTGACTGCCGAAGTGGACAGCTACACATCGGATAGCCGTGAATGGATTTCGGCAAGCGGTGTGCTGAGCGGTAACAATGTGACGATAGACGGTGCGGTGAACTCGGTGTCTATCATCGACGCGCCCGAAAGCTTGAATCTGGCTGCCCTGAACGGTCACAAGGTGACGGTGTACGGCTACTTCGACGGAGTGGCTGCTCCTGCACTGCGCATACAGGCTGCACGCATCGAAGACAAGGGTGTGGTAGAGGTGATCTATTTCTCGGAAGACTTTGAGTGGCTGTTGCCCTGGGCAGAGAACAGCGGTGCCGGACAGACAGTGGAAAACGACGGATCGGGTACTGCTCCGCAGATTTACAGTGCGAAGAACGACGAGGGACAGACGGCTGCCGAAGCGTTGCTGGCTCACGGATACGGACTGGAAGAAAGTCGCGGTGCTTCTATCTACCTGCAGAAATGTTACCTGAAGTTCGGTAAGACAGACTATCAGGCAGGACTGACACTGCCGGCTGTAGACGGCATACCGTCAGGCGAGAAGGTGATGCTTTCGTTCGACTGGGCACCGATGGTGGGCGGTACGAGAAAGTTCGACCCGGTACAGCTGATCATCACCGTGACCAACGGCAGCGAGACAGTCGAACTGGATCCGATAGGACATAACTTTGTGAATGAGGTAGACAAACTGGAATGGCTGCATGCCGATGTGGTGCTGGAGGGTGTTTCCATCACAAAAGATACACGTATCACCATCAAGTCGGATGCATGGGGTGAAACTGCCGCTACTTCGGGCAGCAGTGTCTATCGCCGCTGGTTTATCGACAATATCAAACTGAGCCGCGCCAACTGACAGGTGCGGTAGCAGAAAGGTCCACAGGCTGTACAGCATTTACGCAGACGGTTTTCTACCGGCAGGCGTCGAGCTGTACGGCCTGTGTTTTTTTTATGAAAAATGTTTTTATAAAAAAATTTGTTTAAATGAATATATTTTTATAAAATTGCAAATTGTTATTAGATTTGTATTAAAAAAATGATTTTAGATAGAATAAATTGCTTTTTGTGAAAATAAAGATGCTTGATATGAGATATATCTATCGTTTTATTAAATGATTGTTCATTATAGGCATAAGCCGGTTTATTGTTTAATTTAAAATGTTGGTAGAAATTACCAAGGAGAGTTGTTTTATGAAACTAAAGTTATTTTTGTTTGTCGCTATTCTTATAGCAGCAGTATCTTGTAAGACACAAGATGATGAGAGTGTTTTCAGCCTTTCGGCTCCGGAACTGGAAATTTCTGATGTTACTGATTCCTCATTCAAGGTTACTTGGAAGGCAATAGAGGGAGCTGAAGAATATCAGTATGAATTTGACGGTAAGACAGGTGCTGTAGCGGAAACCGAGTTGACCTTTTCAGAACTGGAGGCAGGGGCAACTTATACCCTGAAGGTAAAGGCTGTTTCGGCGGAAACAGAGTCGGAATGGGCTGAAAGTAGCGTAACTCTGAATCCGAAAGAAGAAGTGAAGTTTAATCTGCAGGTGAATATCGATGGATACGACTTGTATGTCCAGACTTCACCTACTGACAAAGACTTTAAGTATTATATGGAGCCTATTCCGGAATCGATGTTTCTGGAGGCTGGCAGTGATCCGGCAGTGCTGATTGATAAAATGATGGCTACTTATGAGCAATTTTACGGGTCGGCTTCGGCTGCATACAATAATATTGTAATGTCAGGCGATAAAAACCTGAAATATGATATATCGAAATATCTTGAAAGGAAGTATTATGTTGTAATAGCTGGTATTGACGAAAACCTGAAACTTACTGGTGAGGCAGAATATGTTGAAGTGGAGGTAGAATTCCCGATTTCAGACAATCAGTTTGAGGTTACTATGATTGAGCTGATACATAATAGGATCGTGTTTAAGGTCACTCCTTCGAATGAGGACCAGTATGCGATTATCCTTCAGGATACCAAGACGGTAGAAGCCCTGTCGGAAACTCAGTTGCGCAGTTTTCTTACGAATCTTGTAAATGAAAAGAACATCATGTCCGGCGAAACGATGATGATTTATGACAAGAATATCGTACCTTCTCATGACTTTTCGATTTTGGTATTCGGATGGGATAAAAGCTTTACTACAGAAATATTCAGAAAAGACATACGAACTCCGGATCCGGAAGAGGTTGACGAGCTTACTTTCGAGCTGACTGCGGATGTAAAAGGTCCGACTACTGCAATATGTAAGATTGTTCCTTCCAATGAAAAGGCTTCGTATTTTTATGATGTGGTTTCTGTGAAAGATTGGACAGAGAAATATCAGAGCGATCCGAAAGTATATATTGAAAAGATGGCTGCTCAGAATAATTGGGCCGTGTCGAAATATCTGAATCTGTTTGGTTCGGTAGGTACCCAGCAGTATACTTATGGCAAATCATATCTGTCGCCAGGAGGGGATTTTGTACTGTTCGCCATTGGGTTCCAAAATAAGGATGGGGAGATTAAATATCTTGAACCCCAGCAGATAACTTTCTCTACTCCGGCTGAGTAAGAATCTCTATTCTCATACTACAGGCTGTACAGCATTTACGCAGACGGTTTCCACCGGCAGGCGTCGAGCTGTACGGCCTGTGTTTTTTTTATTTTTATCGTAACAATGCAATCCTGTAGGCGGACGGTGACGGACACTGCCCGGAACTGGCTATGTATCTTTGTGATACAGAAAAGAGATTGAAAGCTTTCAACAGGTATTCGTTTTAATCATTTAAAAAGTAAAAAGATTATGGAAAGAGCAGTGACTTATTCGGTAGTAGCAAGAAAGAAACCTAATGATCTGGAAGGTAGTGCCAAATATTATGCCCTGGCACAGGCACGCGGCGAGATGGGAATCCGTGAAATGGCGGACCGTATTCAGCAGATGTGTACGGTGACACGTGCCGATACGATGGCGGTGCTGATTTCGCTGGGTACGGTGATGCGTGACGGTCTGTGTGCCGGAGAAATCGTGCGTCTGGGCGACCTGGGTTCGTTTCAGATCGGTCTGAACGGTGAGGGTAGTGCCACGGAGGAAGAATATCACACCGGACTGATAAAGAAGGCGCATATCAACTTCCGTCCGGGAGCCGATCTGTCGGACATTCTGACTTCGCTGAGCTACGAACGTGTGCCGGTAAAGACAAAGAATGAAGAGTAAGTGCCGGGACTTTAATGTAATATGGAGGAATGTATGACTGGAAAGGTAAAATGGATTCTGATCAGGATAATCAAGTGTCTGTATTGCATACTGACCGGAAGGAAAGGAGGATGTGATGAGAAAGATTGACATGATTGTCATTCATTGTTCGGCAACGAGAGCGGATGTTCCGCTCTCGCCCCGCCAGCTGGAGGAAATGCACCGGCAGCTCGGGTTCGACGGATGCGGGTATCATTATTATGTAAGGCGCGACGGAGAAATATGTACGATACGTCCGGTAGACCGCCCCGGAGCGCATGCCAAAGGATACAACCGGCACAGTATCGGTGTGTGCTACGAAGGAGGACTGGACGAGCAGGGACGTCCTGCCGACACACGTACGGAACTTCAGAAGCGTTCGCTCAGGGTGCTGGTGAGAGTGCTTGCCATGGACTTCCAGACACGCCGGATAGTAGGACATCGCGACCTGAGTCCGGACCTGGACGGTGACGGGGTGATTGAACCGGAAGAGTGGACGAAGGTGTGTCCCTGCTTTGATGTTGGGACGGAATTATAAGAAAATTTATGTACAGTGTTGTGATGATATGTTTTTGTGTTAAAAAGCTATCAAAATGTAATATGTAAAATAAATATATGTATTATTAAATTTTAACACTTATATA
>ULUN01045056.1_pt1 | contig 13797 bp, 11 predicted proteins | sample 1958531 | NCBI WGS metagenome assembly ULUN01 (sample SAMEA4835761, study PRJEB28245) | human gut metagenome | biome: gut microbiome; material: fecal sample | place: Denmark | collected 2008
ACAGATGCAAATAAGGAGAACAGTACACAGGAAACAACTCCCGATAATACCGGAACAGGAGCAAAAAATATATCTGCTGGAGATCTGGAAGTGAAGGCGACAGTGACCGGAAGCTGGGAGTCGGACGGAAAGACATTTTATCAATATCAGTTGACGATAACCAATAAAGGAACAGAGGATATATCGTCATGGGAGATTCCGTTGACATTTTCCGGGAATATTGAGTTGTCGGATGGTTGGAATGGTGAGTATCAGGCGGATGGTAACAAACTCACGATCCGTTCAAAGGATTATAATGAGGAAATTCAATCCGGAAAGTCTGTTGAGGATATTGGATTTATTATAAGTGCATACGGCCGGTTGTCACTCGAATAAAGTACACATTAATAATGCACACAGTCCCATTGATATGCGGTATACTAAATATATCAAATCATTGTTTTTGTAATTTGTAGATATGGTGAATTGAAAAGGAGAAACCATGAATAATCAAATTAATATTGCAGAGATTTTAATAGTGAATGGGGCAGGTGTGTTTTGCCTATTGTATCTGGCAGGAACAAGATTGTCGAATAAGTTAGGAAAACGAGTAGGAGAATATCTGTTTAATTGCATGATTGCTATCAGCATTGTTGCACTTCTGCTGGAATGCTTTCTTTTTGTATTGATGGTATACCGGGGAAAACTGTTTGCGTTGCGCAATATGTTTCAAATGCGATTCTGTTTCCGGCAACAACATTAATGGGGTATTTATGGTGTCTGTTTGTTGAGTTTAAGATTTTTCATAATGTTAAGAGAATTCGCAGGACTGCGTGGATGCTTGCGCCGCCGGTTGCTGTAGCATATGCTTTAACGGTATTGAATTGTTTGTGTAAAACAGGACTATTGTTTTCTATATCAAGCGATAATGTATATACGAGGGGACGTTTTGGATTATATAGTTATGTTATTCTTGCATTTTATTATCTGTATAGTATTATCGTGGTTTATCTGGCGAAACATAAAGGAAGTAAGATTCATTTTTTTCCGGTATATACATATGTACTTCCGTGTGTCATGGGGACGGTTATTCAGGGTTTACATTATGGGGTTGCAACAGGATGGTTTTCGGTTGCCATCGCACTGATGCTTGTGGAAATGCAGCTTCAAAAAGAGGAATCGTTTGTGGATGAATTGTCAGGGTTGTATAATAGGAAGTATTTAGAGTTCTATTATAAACAGATGCAGATGAAGAAGTATGCGCAGGTGTTTGGCATTATGATGGATATTAATTTATTTAAGAAAATAAATGATACCTACGGACATACGGCTGGGGATGATGCCATTCGGACGGTTGGCAGACTGCTCTCTGGTTGGGTAGATGTTTCGGATACTGTCATCCGGTTTGCGGGCGATGAATTTACTATTTTCTGTACAAATAGAGACGAACAGGGTGTAATGGATCTGATCAGCGATATAAGAAAGCGTTTAACGGAATATAATCGTACGGCAAAGAAACCATATGAATTGTCATTTGCGATTGGGTATGCTGAATATTCTCCGGAATATGCAAGTCTGGATGAATTCCTGCGCGATATGGATCAGAAAATGTATGAGGATAAAGAAGTTTTCCGTAAGCAATGTCAGTAATTATGTAATATTTGTACAATATCTTATAGCAATCAGCAGAATAAAGTGATATAATTTATACAAATGTGCATGCGTAATGTATACATTTTTTGAACATTTTAACTATATTTGATGTTTGAACAGCTATATGGTATTAGGAGGGAGTTACAAATATTATGAAGAAACGATGGAAGGGTATTCGTACATTATGTTTGGTCGTTTGCGGTCTGATGATGGCGGGAGTGTCCGTAAAGGCAGACAACGGTCTTGGGGTGACAAAGCATACGAAGAAGGAGATTGCAACTTATTTTGAAGAATCACAGAAGAGTATTTCTAATCGAATATTATATAAAACATCTCCAGCTATAAATGATCTGACACGACTGGATGCAATAGGAGAATTAGCAGAAGAGACCTGTAATTCAGCCCTTGCGAGATTTAATCAATACCGATATATTGCAGGATTGAATGCGCTTACAATTAACGACACGTATTCTGACTATGCACAGGCAGCAGCGTTTATTAATGCGTGTGAGAATAATGGTGATGGTGGCGTCATTTATTCTTATCCCAAAAAGCCGGAAGCCATGACAAGCGATAAATTATATAATTACTGTGCTTGGGGGGTGCGATATTCTAATATACTTGCAAGAGCCCAATGGTTGGTTCCTGCGATTGATGAATGGATGAAAGATGAAGATAGCGATATTTTGTTTTCGAGACGTCGAATGATGAAACCTTCTTTGACACAAGTAGGCTTTGGTTATGCACGTAATGGTTATGATTATGCGGCTGTATACACGGATTATAAAGAAGAAACGACGGTTATGAATGTTGCCTGGCCGGCACAGGTTATGCCGATTTCGTTCTTTAATACAAGTGAGAAATGGACCTTTTCTACCGGGAATGCGGAGAATAGCGCTAATGTTCATGTGACAGTAACACGATTGAACGATAATAAGAGCTGGACTTTTGATAATTCGAAGGGGTTGACGGTGAATAATCAGAAGTATGGACAGATAGGGTGTCTCATATTCCGGCCAACTTTGAATAGTTTAAGTGCAGGTGATAAGTTTCAGGTGCATATAACTGGATTGGTAGACGGGGATGTTACATATTCTGTAGAATTCTTTGATCCGGACAATTATGAAGAAGAACCGGAGTGTAGTAAACATCACTTTGATGCGAATGGAAAATGTACTAATTGTGACAAGAATGTAGGGAATATTGTTAATAAAAATTACGGAACAAGCTATATCTATAATGGATCTGCGATTGCAGAGCCACTTGTGACGAACTTTATAATTCCAGAAGGAGCAGCAACACCAACCTTTACCTGGTATGACGGAGATCAGACGGCGATTTCGGATCTGAATTCTGTTGCATCGCAGAAGAGGAATACAATGCCTGTTGATGCGGGGACATATACATTAGTGGTTGAGACCCCGGCACATGATACGGAGACTGCGACATACGATGCGTCAAGTATTCGGATCAAGGTCGTAATGGCGAAAGCGACACCAACATATAGTGTACCATCAGAATTGACAGCGCAGTGTGGAACGATGCTTTCTTCCATATCGGCAGTTGGTGGTAATGGTCGCTTTGTGTGGACAGACGCGGACGTGAAGTTAGAGGCTGGATCGAACGAAAATGGACAGACAATCCAGAAAAAAGCAAAATATATTCCGGCAGACACAAACAATTATAATGAGGTAGAAGGAATAGTATTAAGTATTCAAGTGACACATCAGGCAGTAACGGATTCTGCGGTAGCGGCAACTTGTGAAAAGGAAGGAAAGACAGAGGGACGTCGTTGCAGTGCTTGTAATACGGTATTCGTTAAGCAGGAAACAATACAATCGCTCAAACATCATTATAATGCGGATGGTCAGTGCTTGAATTGTGGCAAGAGCATAGGTACGATATCGAATAATAATTATAATAATTATAAGACGGTTTATGAATATTGTGGATATGCAATTTCCGAACCGGCCCCGACAAACTTTACACTTCCGGAGGGTGTGACATCGCTTGTTTTTGCATGGTATACTGGTGATCAGACGGGAGTTGCAGATTTAAATACTGTTTCGGCGCAGAAGATAGAGAATGAACCGGTTAATGCGGGTACATATACATTAGTAGTTGAGGCACCGGCACATGATACAACGGAAGCAAAATATGAGGCATCAAATCTTCGCATTAAGATTGAGATAACAAAGGCGAATCCAACGGGTTATATCAAGCCAACAGAATTGACGGCAAAATGCGGTGACCTGCTTTCTGCGGTATCGTTAAAGGTTAATGACGAGAATGAGAAGGGCAGTTTTGTATGGACGGATTCGAATGTGAAATTAGAAGCGGGTTCAGATGTCAATGGACAAACCATTACAAAGAAGGCAAAATATGTTCCGGCAGACACCAATAATTATAATGAAGTAGATGGAATTGAGTTAAGTATTAAGGTAGAACATGAATTTAAACTCATAGGAGGTACAAGTCATAATGCACAATGTACTTCCTGCCAAACTCAATCTTCATCAACTACTTGCGTAGGAGGCAAGGCGACCTGTACTTCTCCTGCAATTTGTTCTATCTGTGGAAAACCATATGGAGATGTGGATACTACTATAAATGGACATGAATATGAACCGGTTTATAACTGGCGGGAGAATGGAGATATCTGTATGGTAGATTTTGTCTGCAAGCGCGAAGGATGTAGCGAGTCTGTACAGAATCATAAATTGACATATAGATGTGCGGTTACATCTAAGGTGATTAAAACGGCAACTTGTACACAGGCGGAGATCACAACAAGGACAGCCACATATAGTTTTAATAATATAAAGTACACGACAAGTAAAGACTTTGTTACAAAGAGTGCACTCGGACATCAGGAAGTAGAAGATCCGGCAGTTGAAGCGACTTGTGTGAAGGAAGGAAAGACAGCCGGTAAACATTGTAGTGTTTGTAAAACAGTTACACTGGAACAGAAAGTGGTTCCTGCAACGGGGCAGCATAGTTGGGATGAGGGTAAGATAACCAAAGAACCTACTAAGACAGAAGAGGGAATCAAGACATATACATGTACAAGCTGCCAGCAAACCAAATGGGAAATAATTCACACGGACAATCCGGGCGGCAATACCGGAGATAGTGGCAACACGGACAATCCGGGCGGGAACACCGGGGATAGTGGCAATACGGACAATCCGGGCGGTAATACCGGAGATAACGGGAATCCGAGTAAGCCGGGTGGAGATACAGATGATGGACAACAACCATCTGCACCTTCTGATACCACAGGAGGCGGACAACAGCCATCTGCACCTTCTGATACTACGGGAGGCGGACAGCAGCCATCTGCACCGACAGACAATACGGAAACTGTGAAAGTTGGTATGGTTACATCGGATGACAAGGCGGCAGCGAAATATCGGATTACGAATGTTGATAAGAAGGAAGTAAGCTTTGTAAAGCCGGTCAACAAGAAGGCAAAGAAGATAACTGTTCCGAATACTGTAAAGATTGATGGAAAGACCTATAAGGTAACATGTGTTTCCGGCAAAACATTTTCAGGAGCCAATAAATGCAAGACGATCATAATCGGTAAGAATGTGACATCAATCAAGGCGAATGCATTTAGTGGATGTAAGAATGTTAAGACGATCATTTTCAAGACGACGAAGCTGACGAAAAAGACAGTTGCCAAGAATGCATTTAAGGGAATTACTAAGAAAACAACAATTAAAGTTCCAAAGAAGAAAGTATCTTCCTATAAGAAAATATTTAAGAGCAAAGGGTTATCTTCTAAAGTGAAAGTAAAAGCCTAGATACTTGATTATATGCGCAGCAGATAGAAATGTCTGTTGCGTATTTTTTTTGAAACCATGCCATAAAAACTTCCGTCTAATATATGTAAGATGAAATAAAGAACGCTTTATTTTATTTATCTGTGCACAGGAGAAGAATATGAATATTGAAACAAGATTATTGATCAAGAAAGCACAACAGCATGATGAAGAATGCATTTAGCAAACTGATAGATTTATTTTTGAAAGATATGTATCGTACAGCAATCGCAATTTTGGCAAATGAAGAAGATGTGGGTGATGCACTTCAAGATACAATTTTGTCATGTTGGGAAAAGATGAATATGTTGAGGAAAACAGAATATTTTAAAACCTGGATGACCAGAATTCTGATCAATCATTGTTATGACATTTTGCGGGAACGTTCGGACTATGTCGATTTAGACTGTTGCGAGGAACCGGCACAATGTGATGAATACAATATTGAATTTAAAGAGGCATTAAGTTCGGTAGATGAAAGGTATCGGCTGCCTATGGAATTGTATTATGGACAAGGGTTTAAAGTAAAAGAAATTGCGGGGATTTTATCCATGCCGCCTAATACGATTAAAACGTATCTGTCAAGAGGCCGGAAACAGATTGCAAAATACTACGGGAAGGAGCTTTAAAATGATGGAAGATAAAAAAATATTGTCAGAAGAGGTAGTGTTATCAGAAGTCATATTAGATAGAACCAATCGTGCTTTTGAAATGATCAGACAAGAGAGGATGGTTGATATGAATATACATAATGAGAAGAAAAGGAGATTCTTCCGGTCACAGATAGCAGCAATTGTGGGAATAGGTTTGCTTATAATGTGTGGTGTAGGTGCAGCGGCGACAATTCACCATTATTGGGGAAGGGGAATGAAAGGAAATTTGCAGGCAGATGAGACGCAACAACAGCAGCTTGTTGATGATGGAATAGCAGAGGTGTATCCGGAAAAAGAAGATTATGAATCGCTGAAAGTCACGCAAAATGGAGTAACCATTGTACCGCATACAGTTATTGCAGATGAACGTTTTGCATATATATCTTTTGTCATATCCGGATATAACATAGACCAGGAAAAAGAACCCGACTTTGAAATCACAAATGTGAAATCGCAGGATGTAGAAGTGAATTCGTATGGACAAATGTATAATGGCATTGTATCTGGTGAGGACGGTAAACCGGTTTATGAAGATGGAACACCGATTCATTTATCGGAAGGAGAAAGTGTAGTCGATCATTATTTTGATGAAAATGGTAATTTGGAATATACAATTGTAGCACATGTTTCATATGAAAAAGATAGCATTTTAGGCAAAATGCTTGAGGTTGATTTTCAAAATCTTGGTTTTCTTGAGGAACAGGGGTATGAAAATGTGGTTGATGGAACATGGGATTTTGAAATAAAATTACCGAGTGTGAGTGCTGCAAAAGATATTCAATTAGATAAGGAAATTGCGGGAACCGATTTCAAAATAACAAATGTGGAGTTATCACCAATTTCAATGAAAGCAAATTATATAAGATTAAGTGAGTCTGCAACAGGAGAGAATGAACCAGAGGTTCCGACAATAGAGGGTGTTATATTAAAAGATGGAACAAGATTGCCATATTTAATGGATGCAGGTGATGCGGGGTATTATACGGACGGGTCGCGGAAAGCCTATAATTTGTCAGGATATGATAGGGTAATTGATGTCGAGAAGGTGCAGGCATTACTTATCCGACCATATAGTGATGGAGAAATTGTTATAGTTGATATGCAATGACAACGGATCAGGGATTACCGGTCTAAACATTTCCGCTTCTCCTGTCGATATAACAGATAGAAAGCCATTCATGTCTGATTGCTTAAAACGGATTTTGAGCATTTCGATTCAAGGAGGAAGAGAGTATGACAGTAGGAGAAGCACGCCAAACGTATAGTGCACAGTTGAGGTCTTATAATATTCAGAAATATAAGCTGGCAAAGCAGAAGGCCGAACTGGATGAGAAGATCAAGAAAACGGATAATGGTGCGGTTATTTATGCGGATGAGGCAGTTACATTGGAATTAACATATGATGCAGTTGCGAAGAAACAGGATGAGTACCAGAGTTATATGGATCAGTTAATGGAACAGTGGGATGCCAAGTTTAATGAAGTAGCCACAAGAGAGAATGCAAAGGTAGAAGAGGAAGGCTTTGAGGATTTTCGCAAGATTATGGAAGTGGTACGACGGATGACGAAGGGAGATAATGTTCCACCGAGTGATGAGAAGAAAGTCATGGAATATGACAAGGATATGTACCAGATGGCGAAGAGTGCACAAATGGTAGCACAGATGCATAAGAGAAAACGGGAAGATCATGATTCTTTGTGGAAGGATGAAGAAAAGACAGAACGGGAAGATGCAATGGCTGCGGCAGAAGGACAGGAAGCATTTTCGTCCGGACCGGAGATCGTTTCGGTAGAAGATACAATGGCATCGGTCGATACATCGTCTGGAGATGCATCAACCGAATAAGTAACTGTTTGACAGATATCCTCTTTTGTGTTATCTTAAGAACCTAAAATGCGTGTGGATTTTTCTGGACAACGTCTATTTTTCGCCACATAATTGCTACGTGTTAGCAGTTATGTGGCGTTTTTATGTGTAGACAACGAGCCGAGTACAAATTCGTGCTTGCACGAAAATTTGTATTTGGCGACTGTCCATCATCGAATGACGAAGTCATGAGATGAGAGACAACGATGTCGTTTCGAGTAGGTGTTAGCCTGCAGGATTATATGAAAGGAGCAAGGTATGGAGCAGACATTTATGAAAGAAAGACCGATCAAATCGTTGGTATTATCAATGGCTTTGCCAATGGTTATTTCCATGATGGTCAATTCGTTATATAATATTGTAGATAGTTATTTTGTGGCGAAGATCAGTGAAGAGGCAATGACGGCACTTTCACTGGTATATCCCATTCAGAATCTGATCACGTCGATCGCAGTAGGATTTTCAATCGGAGTCAATGCGACAATCGCATTTTATCTGGGTGCGGGCAATCAGAAGAAGGCAGACAAGGCGGCAACAGATGGCGTGATCTTCAATATTGTGCATGGTGCGTTATTGCTGGTTGGCTGTTGGCTGGGGATGCCGGCATTTCTTCGGTTCTTTACCTCGGATGAGACGGTGATTGCTTATGGACTGACATATTCGAGAATTGCGTTTTCCTTTTCTGTTGTGATCACGGTAGGAATTGCGTTTGAGAAGATCTTTCAGTCTGTGGGTAGAATGAAAGTTTCCATGATCAGTATGATGGCAGGATGTATTGCCAATATTATATTAGATCCTGTATTTATATTTGGAATTGGACCGGTTCCTGCGATGGGGATTCGGGGTGCGGCAATCGCAACGGGAATCGGGCAGGTGATTACGCTGCTTGCGTATCTGTGGTTTGTGGTATTCCGCCCATTGCCGGTTCACATCACCTTTTCGAAATGGTATCTTGACAAGGATATATTAGGCAGGTTGTATGGAATTGGTGTCCCGGCGACCTTTAATATGGCGCTTCCGTCTTTCCTGATCACGGCGCTTAACACAATCCTGACTGCATTTTCCGGCACTTATGTATTAGTGCTTGGCGTGTATTACAAATTGCAGACATTCTTGTATCTGCCGGCGAATGGAATTATCCAGGGAATCCGTCCGTTGATCGGTTATAATTATGGAGCAAGAGAAAATGAGCGTGTGAAACAGATCTATCGATTTGCGCTGACGCTGATTATCTGCATTATGATCGTGGGGACGGGACTTTGCGAATTCCTGCCGGGGCAGTTGATGGGATTGTTCACCAATAATCCGGATACATTGGCAGCGGGAGTGACAGCACTGCGTACGATCTGTCTTGGCTTTGTAGTATCTTCGGTGTCAGTCACATTTTCCGGCACGCTAGAAGGTCTTGGAAAAGGAATGCCGTCCTTTGTGATATCCCTGCTTCGATATGTAGTCATTATTATTCCTGCGGCATTTGCATTGAGCCGGTTCTTTGGGGCACAGGGTGTATGGATGGCATTTGGTGTGGCAGAATTACTGACAGCGGTTGTGGCGTATGGAATTTTCAGAAGATACTATGTGAATACGGTGAAATAATGAGGAACAGAACTGCTGGGATGGCTATTGGTGAAGGAGAGGAAGAATGACGCAATTTTATTTGGCACCGATGGAAGAAGTGACAGGGTATGTGTATCGGAATGTGTACCATGCAATGTTTGGAGATATGGACAGATATTTTACTCCATTTATTGCACCTACCAAGAAAAAGATATTGAAAACGAGAGAACGGAAAGAAGTAGCACCGGAGAATAATCAGGGAATGAATGTTGTGCCGCAGATTCTTACGAACGATACGGAACAGTTTTTGGACACCTGCAATATGCTCATCGGGCAGGGATATCATGAGGTGAATCTGAATTTGGGATGTCCTGCGGCTACGGTCGTATCCAAGAAAAAAGGAAGTGGATTTCTGGATAATATCGGAAGGCTGGATCAATTTTTTGAAACGGTATTTGAAGAGATCGCTGCATTGCCGGAAGAAAGAAAATGTCGTGTTTCAGTGAAAACCCGTATTGGAATGGAGTTTCCGGAGGAGTTCGAGGATATCATGGAAGTGTATAACCGGTATCCGTTTTCTGAGATTATCATTCATCCACGTTTACAGAAAGATTACTATCAGAATCATCCGAATCTGGATGTGTTTGGAGAGGCTTTGAAGCAGAGTGCCCACCCGGTGTGTTATAACGGAGATATCTTTACGAAAGAAGATTATGATACATTTTGTGGAAGATTTCCAACAGTGGAACGCGTCATGCTTGGAAGAGGCGTAGTGACCAATCCGGGATTAGTGCGGGAGATTCGGACCGGACAAACCATAACAACAACGGAATTAAAAGAATATCATGACCGGTTATATGCGGGTTATCGGGAAGCTATGGGTAGTGAAAAGGATGCGCTTTTTAAGATGAAAGAAGTGTGGTCCTATTTGGGGAAAATGTTCCCGGAATCGGAAAGGGAACTGAAGAAAGTGAGAAAAGCCAATCGACCGGAGGAATATCAGGAGGCAGTAAGACGAGTCTTTGGTTGATGATGGTTGAAACTTCAAAATAAAAAGAGTATAATGAATCCGCAATAAAACTCGGAGGGGATATGAATGTATCCCTGCCGAGTTTTCCTTATTCTGCCATATATTTAGATAACCCGTCAGCAATAGGTTTTGCTCGTATCTCTTCCGTTTGCGATAACGTCAATATGGCATCGGGTGTGGCGGAAACTTTATGGATCGTTTGAGCCAATGAACAGATGAATGGTTATTATTATGTAAATAGTGTCAGGGCAGTGGATTTCTTATAACTATGCGACTTTTGGGCTGTGGAAGCGAGACACAACAGAAAATCGAAGCCTTTAAGCTGAGATTTTCTGTATGTTTGTGGCTCGGTGGAACGGTTAGCACAATTGAGCATAGTTATAAGAAATCCTCTGTTCTGGCACCCACACAAACACGATAACCATTCATCGTCCGTCTTCATCCATAAAGTTGGGGAGTATTATTTAGAAAGGTGTGGAGAAAATGTCAAATACAGCAACAGCAATGACAAAGGGCAAACCCTTACAATTAATGCTGCGATTCGCAATGCCCTTATTGTTAGGGAATCTGTTACAACAAACTTATAATATTATAGATGCGGCAATCGTCGGTCAGATCTTAGGCACGAAAGCGTTAGCCGGAGTGGGAGCCAGCAGCAGTGTACAGTTTTTTGTATTGGGATTCTGCATGGGATGCTGTGCCGGATTCGGTGTGCCAGTCGCCAAGTATTACGGGGCAAATGATCTTGATAAGATGCGCAATTACATCTTCAATGGTGCGTTATTAACCGGAGGAATTGCAGTTGTTCTGACAACGCTTTGTTCCATTCTTTGCCCGTGGATCTTACATACCCTGTCGGTTCCGGCAGATATTTATGACAATGCTTATGCGTATCTGTTGATTATTTTCCTTGGTATGCCATTTACATTGATGTATAACTTTCTGTCAAGTATCCTGCGTTCGGTCGGAGACAGCAGAACACCATTTATGTTTCTGGCATTTTCGGCAATCTTGAATATATTCTTAGATCTGTTCTGTATTATTGTGTTAAAATGGGGATGTGCCGGAGCGGCAATCGCAACGATCACGTCGCAGGCGGTCAGTGGAATCCTCTGTCTGGTCTACATTGGCAGGAAGATCAATCTGCTCTGGATGGCGAAAGGACATCGCATTGTGAGAGCAGGCAGTGTGAAAGAGTTGTTATCCATGGGCTTGCCGATGGGTTTGCAGTTTTCAATTACTGCAATCGGTAGTATGGTGATGCAGGCGGCAAATAATGGGTTAGGAAGTGTCTGTGTATCCGGTTTTACGGCAGGCATGCGTATCAAACAGTTCACAATGTGTCCGTTTGATGCAATTGGAACGGCAGCATCGGTATTCTGCAGCCAGAATTTGGGTGCGGGAGAGGCGGAGCGAATTAGGAAAGGTCTGTGGCAGGCGATATTCCTTGCGGTTGGATATGGTATTGTGGCAGGGCTTATATTGATCTTTGCAGGCAGAACGCTTTCGATGATCTTTGTGAGCCGTAAGGCGGTAGATGTATTGGATGCATCTGCAAAATACCTGCGTTGTATGGGATTCTTCTATTGGAGTCTGGGAATCCTTAACATTACCCGTATGGTGACGCAGGGACTTGGTTATTCCATGCGTGCGGTGATATCCGGGGTGACAGAAATGATTGCCCGGTCTGTGGTCAGCCTTGGACTGGTAGGAACATTTGGATATACAGCAATCTGCTTTTCAGATCAGACCGCATGGGTGACGGCGTGCTTCTATATTGCACCAACCTGCTTTTATTGTGTGAAAAAAGCAACCAAAATGTTGGAAAACAAAGAAAAGATTACAGCATGATATGTTCGAAGAGCAACCATATCAATATAATTATCAGTAGAGAGTAAGGAGGAGTACACGTTATGCCAGAATTGAGTAACCGTGTGGGAACATTTACCGATTCCGTCATCCGCAGAATGACCAGAATCAATGACGCACAAGAAGATTCAATCAATTTATCACAGGGATTTCCTGATTTTGATCCACCACAGGAAATCACGGATGCCTTGGCAGAGGTAGCGAAGAAAGGACCACATCAGTACAGTATTACATTTGGTGCAAAGAATTTTCGGGAGGCAGTTGCGAGAAAACAGGGAAAAGCAATTGGAAGAACGATTGATCCGGACAAAGAAGTGGTTGTAACGTGTGGTGGAACGGAAGCGATGATGGCGACAATGATGACAATCTGTAATCCGGGTGATAAAGTCATTGTATTTTCACCATTTTATGAAAATTATGGAGCGGATGCGATTCTTTCCGGGGCAGAACCGATCTATGTACCGCTTGTACCACCGGAGTTTCAGTTTGATAAGCAGGTGTTAGAGGAAGCATTTCGGCAAGGTGTGAAGGCAATCATTGTCTGCAATCCATCCAATCCGTGTGGTAAGGTATTTACCAGGGAAGAATTGATGTATATCGGAGAACTTGCAACAAAATATGATGCATATGTGGTGACAGACGAGGTATACGAGCATATCGTATTTGATCCGTATGTGCATGTACATATGGCAGGATTGCCGGGAATGTATGACCGGACGATCACTTGCAATTCCTTATCAAAGACTTATTCCATTACCGGCTGGAGATTAGGATATATTGTCGGACCGGAGCATGTAATTGAGGCGGCTAAGAAGGTGCACGATTTTCTGACGGTTGGAGCAGCAGCGCCATTGCAGGAGGCTGCAACAGTTGGTCTTAATTTTGGAGAAGAATATTATCAGGGATTGAAAGCACTCTATACAGAGAAGAGAGATTTTTTTGTAAAAGGATTGGATGCGATTGGACTAAAGCATACGGTTCCGCAGGGCTCTTATTTTATTTTGATCGATATTACGGATTTTCTGGCACTGTCACAATTTGACGGTTGGACAGATCTGGAATTTTGTGAATGGATGATCCGGGAATATGGCGTAGCAGCTGTGCCGGGTTCTAGTTTCTTCCGGGAACCGGTGAATCATCTGATCCGGCTGCATTTTGCAAGGTCAAAGGATACGCTGCAGGAAGCACTGAACCGATTGGAAAAAATGGCGCGAATACTGCATTAAGCAATAAGGTAGATTTGGACATGTTGTATGACATGTCCTTTTTTTCAGCCTTTTTCTTGTGAATTATTGCAAGAATATGACACAAAATGACAGTTAGTTTCAACAAACTCGGAAAAATACACAATAAAATAAAAAAA
>ULUN01051437.1_pt1 | contig 13791 bp, 13 predicted proteins | sample 1958531 | NCBI WGS metagenome assembly ULUN01 (sample SAMEA4835761, study PRJEB28245) | human gut metagenome | biome: gut microbiome; material: fecal sample | place: Denmark | collected 2008
GAACCTCATAAGGTGAACATGTATATTTTCCGTGAAAATACAGAGGATATTTATGCCGGTATCGAGTGGGAACAGGGCACTCCGGAAGCGCAGAAGTTCTATAAATTCCTGCATGATGAAATGGGCGTCACCAAGGTACGTTTCCCGGAGACTTCTTCATTTGGTGTGAAACCGGTATCGAAGGAAGGAACACAGCGGTTGGTACGTGCAGCTATCCAGTTTGCATTGGACAACGGGCTGCCTTCAGTGACACTGGTACATAAAGGAAACATCATGAAGTTTACCGAGGGAGGCTTCAAACGCTGGGGATACGAAGTGGCTGAAACGGAATTCAAGGACCGTACTTTCACCATGAACGAGTATGACCGTCTGAAGAAAGACTTGGGCGAAGAATCTGCCAAGGCTGCCGTAGCCAAGGCCATCAATGAAGGCAAACTGGTGGTGAAGGACTGCATTGCCGATGCATTCCTGCAGAATACGCTGTTGCTGCCGGAAGAATATTCTGTGATTGCGACATTGAACCTGAACGGAGACTATATATCCGACCAGCTGGCTGCCATGGTGGGCGGTATCGGCATCGCACCGGGTGCCAACATCAATTACCAGACCGGACATGCTATTTTTGAAGCGACTCACGGCACGGCGCCGAACATTGCCGGACAGGATGTGGTCAATCCTTGCTCCCTGTTGTTGTCGTCGGTGATGATGCTGGAATACATGGGCTGGAAAGAAGCTGCCCAGCTGATTGTGAATGCATTGGAAAAAGCATTCTCCAACGGAGAAGCTACGGCCGACCTGGCCCGTTTCATGCCGAAAGGAAACGCACTGGGAACAAAGGATTTTGGACAGCGAATCGTCGAACTGCTGTAAGAGCAGACGGTTTTTTTGTCGGAGTGATTAATGGATAAAAGAGTAGTTTATGAAAAAGGAATATATCGTTTACAAGCTTTCCGAATGTGCCAAGCAGGCATGCCGTATTGACAATGAACTGTTTACCAAATACAATGTGAAGCGTGGCCTTCGTAATGAAGACGGTACGGGAGTACTGGTGGGACTGACGAAGATTGGTAATGTGGTAGGGTATGAACGTACCGACCAGGGACTGAAACCGATTCCGGGCAAGTTGTTCTATCGTGGATACGACCTGGATGACATCGCTCATGCGCTGTTGCGTGAGAAACGTTTCGGCTTTGAGGAAGTGGCTTATCTGTTGCTTTCGGGAGAACTCCCGGACAGTGAACAGCTGGCTTCGTTCAAGGAACTGATTAACGACAACATGCCGCTCGACAAGAAGACCACGATGAACATCATCGACTTGGAGGGACAGAACATCATGAATATCCTGGCCCGCAGTGTACTGGAGATGTATACGTTCGACCCGAATCCGGATGACATCTCACGCGACAACCTGATGCGTCAGTCCATCGAGCTGATTTCGAAGTTCCCGACCATCATTGCGTATGCTTATAACATTTATCGTCACAGCATACACGGACGTTCCTTGCATATCCGTCACCCGCACGAGAACCTGTCGTTGGCCGAAAACTTCCTTTATATGATTAAAAAGGACTATACGCCGCTGGAAGCCCGTATGCTCGACTTGCTGTTGGTGTTGCAGGCTGAACACGGAGGTGGTAATAACTCTACGTTTACAGTACGCGTCACCAGTTCTACCCGTACGGATACCTATTCCAGCATCGCCGCCGGTATCGGTTCTTTGAAAGGCCCGTTGCATGGGGGTGCCAATATTCAGGTGATTAAGATGTTCCATCACTTGAAAGAGGTGATTTCCGATTGGACGAATGTGGATGAGATTGATACGTACCTGACCCGTATGTTGAACAAGGAGGCATACGACGGCAGCGGACTGATTTACGGTATCGGTCATGCGGTGTACACCATTTCCGACCCGCGTGCGGTCTTGCTGAAGGAACTGGCCGGCGAGCTGGTGGCAGAAAAGGGATGCGAAAAGGAATTTGCTTTCCTGGAACTGTTGGAACAGCGTGCCATAGAATGTTTCAAGAAGGTGAAAGGTACCAAGAAGCAGGTATGTTCGAACGTGGACTTCTATTCGGGATTTATCTACGAAATGATGGGATTGCCGCATGAAATCTATACCCCGCTGTTTGCCATGGCCCGTATCGTAGGATGGACGGCACACCGCATTGAGGAGCTGAACTTCGAAGGTCGCCGCATCATCCGTCCGGCCTACAAGAACGTGCTGGAGGAAGTGGATTACAAGCCGATAAAAGACCGCTGATTATTGCGATGAAAATAACCGGAAGAGGCTGCAGAAACCCGAAGAAGGTTTCTGTGGCCTCTTTTGTGTTAGGTATATCGGCCTGAATTGTGTACCTTTGCGGAGTTTATTCTTACATTTCGCAGTATGAACAGTTTGAAAGGATTTTTCTATGGACTTGCCACTTCGGTGACATTCGGTTTGATACCCTTGTTTACCCTTCCGCTGATGCGGAAAGGGATGATGTTTGATTCCATTCTTTTCTATCGGTTCCTTTTTGCCACCTTTGCTTTGGGGGTAATGATGAAGGTGAAAAAGGAATCGTTTCATATAGAGCTGCGGGATATTCCGCTGTTTCTTTTGCTGGGATTGTTTTACACCGGTTCGGCCATGTTCTTGTTTTGGGGATATGGTTTTATGGGGGCGGGAGTGGCCACTACCCTGCATTTCACCTATCCGGTGTTCGTCACCTTGCTGATGTGGGTGCTGTTTCGTGAGAAGGCGTCTTGGGTGACATGGGTTGCCATTCTGCTGGCGGTGTATGGCGTGTCTGAACTTTCATTGAAAGGGGATGAATTGTCGTTTGATGTGTCGGTGGTGATTATCGTTCTCCTTTCGGCTGTATGCTACGCCAGTTATATTGTGGCAGTCAACAAATCCCGTCTGCGCGATATGAACGGGCGGAAACTGGCTTTTTATGTGTTTATTGTCAGCACGGTGATGTTTGCCGTGAAGGCGCTGACCAATCAAGGAATACAACCGGTGCCGGACGCCGTGTCGGTAGGGAATCTGGTGCTGTTGGCCGTAGTGCCGACCGTCATCTCCAATATCACGCTGGTGTTGGCCGTACAGCATATCGGGGGTACGCTTACCTCTGTTCTGGGAGCCATGGAGCCGGTGACGGCTGTCTGTATCGGTGCTTTGATTTTCGGCGAATCGTTTACGGCACAGGAGGCTTGGGGAATTTTTCTGATTCTGGTGGCCGTCACGTTGATTGTGTTGACTAAGACCATTCAGAAAACGTTGTCGACGGTGGTCCGTAAGATTCGTCCGCGTCATGCCTGACACGGACGAACCCCACGTGGATTCCTTATTTTCCGTATAACTTGTTGATCAGGTCGCTGCGGCCAATTTTCCGCAGTTCATTGATGATGGCCTTGCGTTCTTCGGGCTTGTACCAGAAGAAGAACATGCGCTGGGCCAGCTTTTCGCGCGGCGTTTTGGCCGAGAAGACGGGTTCCAGGGTGTAAGGATGCAGTCCGGTGTACCATGCCTCCGTGGAGACCGTCATAGGGGTCGGGGTAAAATCCTGCACCTGCTCCAGATGGAAATCCAACCGCTTGGTAATGACGGCCAGTTCGGCCATATCCTCTTCCGTACATCCGGGATGGCTGCTGATGAAGTAGGGAATAATCTGCTGCCGCAGTCCGGCTTCCTTATTGATTTTGTCGAAGATACGCTTGAACTCATAGAACTGTTCAAAGGGCGGTTTGCGCATCAGGTAGAGCACCTTGTCACTGGTATGTTCCGGTGCCACCTTCAGTCGTCCGCTTACGTGGCGTGTAATCAGTTCGCGTGTATATTCCTTGGTACTCTGGTTGGTTTTCGCGTCCTTGCTTTGGTGCAGAAGCAGGTCGTAACGTACCCCGCTTCCGATAAAGCTTTTCTTGATGCCCGGCAAGCTGTCTACCGCATGATAGATTTCCAGCAGTGGATGATGGTCGGTATTCAAGTTCGGGCAGATTTTGGGGTGGATGCACGACGGGCGTTTACAACGCTGACAGAGGGACGTATCTTTTCCTTCCATCTGGTACATGTTGGCTGAAGGACCTCCCAAATCACTCAGATAGCCTTTGAAGTCGGGCATCTCGGTGATGGCCTTCACTTCCTTGAGAATGCTTTCCTTGCTTCGGCTGACAATGAACTTTCCCTGATGGGCCGAAATGGTACAGAAAGCGCATCCGCCAAAACAGCCTCGGTGGATGTTGACAGAGAATTTAATCATTTCGTATGCCGGAATCCGTTTGTTCTTGTATTTGGGATGCGGCAGACGGGTATAAGGCAGGTCGAACGACATGTCGAGTTCCCCTTGTGTCATCGGGGGATAGGGAGGATTGGTCACTACTGTCTGCTTGCCTACCTGTTGCAGTATGCGGGCCGCGGCATAACGGTTGGACTCTTCCTCGATGTGGCGGAAATTCTGTGCCTGCTTTTTTTTGTCTTTCAGACATTCCTCATGGGAATACAGGGTAAGGTCACCCTGTCCGTTGGGATTCTCCGGCAGGTGGGCAGCTTCTTCCTGCGAAATCAGGTAAGCCGTTTGCGGAATGTCGTGTGGCAGGTCGCCGGCATGCGTTTCTCCTTCCACTTTCAGCAGTCGTTCACTCAGTTCCGTAATAGGCTTTTCGCCCATGCCATAAATCAGCAAGTCCGCTCCCGATTCCACCAGGATGGAAGGACGTAGCTTTTCTTCCCAGTAGTCGTAATGTGTCAGTCGTCGGAGGGAAGCTTCAATACCTCCCAAAACCACCGGTACATCGGGATACAGCTTCTTCAGAATTTGTGTATAGACAATGCTGGGATACTCCGGACGCATGTCGTGGCGTCCGTCCGGAGTATACGCATCTTCACTTCTCAGTCGTTTATTGGCCGTGTATTTGTTGACCATGCTGTCCATGCATCCGGCAGAAACGCCGAAGAACAGGCGGGGTCTTCCCAGTTTCTTGAAGTCGCGCAAGTCATCGCGCCAGTTGGGCTGGGGAATGATGGCCACTTTCAGGCCTTTGGCTTCGAGCATTCGTCCGATGACGGCAGCTCCGAAAGAAGGATGGTCCACATAGGCATCCCCGCTGAAAATAATGACATCCAGTTCATTCCATCCCCTCAGTTCGGCTTCTTTCTTGGTCGTAGGCAGCCAGTCGGTCAGCTTGTATTCTTTCAAGGCAGTTTATGAATTGTGGGTTTCTTCTGTAGATTCGTCTTCGTTGTCTTCTTTCTCTTCCTTTTCTCTTTCCCATTTGATATAGAGCAGAATGAGCTGGTGCAGTCCGAAGGCTTTCATGTTGTTGTGGTAAATGACGTCGATGCACAAGTCGAGCAAATCCTTGCTGTTTTCTTCCATGGAAGCAATCAGTGAACGGATGTTCAGTTTCAGCTTGTCGAGCACGGTTTCGTCTACGATGCCGTTGCTGTCAATGAGTTGTTGGAAAAGTGAATATTTTTCAATGGTTTCCAGATGTTTTTCAGAAACGTCGATGCTTCGTGTACCGGAAGCGTTGGCCTGTATGGTATACATAATGCGATAATTTTAAAGTTTATGTAACAAAGGTAATTTTTTTCTACGTATCGGCGGCGGTTTTTTCGGCTTTTATTTAGAGATTTTTGTGTATTTCCCCATCGTAAAATGGAGGACTGCGGTGTATCTTTGTCTGAAAGGTCAAAAAGCGCAGGAATATACCTAAAAATAGTGATTGCGGTTTTTGACTGGATTTCTTTATTTTGCCACGTAAAATGATGAATACGATATTTATGTGTAACAATACGACCCGGATGTATAAACCCACGGACAAAATGAGTGACCTGATATGCGAGAACTATGCGCTCTTGCAAGTGTTGAGCCGCTTTGGCGTTTCGCTGGGCTTTGGTGACAAGTCGGTGCAGGAAGTCTGCGCGATGAACAATGTGGACTGCAATACGTTTTTAATTGTAGTGAACTTTCTCGGTGAGGAGAGCAACCATATTCATGACCATTTGAGCGGGCTTTCCATTCCGGCCTTGATGGATTATCTGAAGCGGGCACATTCTTATTTTCTGGATTTTCAGCTGCCTACCATCCGTCGGAAACTGATTGAAGCCATTGATTGTTCTTCGGAAAACGAAGTGGCTTTTCTCATAGTCAAGTTTTTTGATGCGTATGTGCATGAAGTACGGAAGCACATGGAATATGAAAATGAAAAGGTGTTTACGTATGTGGAGCATTTGTTGAAGGGAGAGCGCTTGCCGGACTACAGTATCGGGGTGTTTGCCCGTCGTCATGACCAGGTAAATGCCAAATTGACCGAATTGAAAAATATCATTATCAAATATTATCCGTCAGGTGGTGACAATCAGCTGTTGAATGCCACGCTGTTCGATATTTTTAGTTGTGAGGAAGATTTGGCTTCACACAACCGGGTGGAAGATTATATTTTTGTGCCCGCCATTATGGAGCTTGAAAAGGAGATAAAATGAAACCGCAAGAAACAATATACATTGCTGTGGCTGAAAAGTCGATGATTGTCCGTAGCGGACTGGTGGCTGTGTTGAGACGTCTGCCCGATTTGTCGGTGCAGGTGATTGAAATTTCTTCGGAAGAGGGGTTGCGGCATTGCATGGAGGCGCACAGGCCTCAAGTATTGGTGATAAATCCTCAGTTTGGGGGATGGTTTGACGTGGCTGCTTTCAAGCAGGAATATGCCGAGCAGTCGATGAAGTTTGTATCATTGATTTATACGATGGTAGATGTCAGCCAGTTGAAAGGTTATGATGATTCTGTAGGGTTGTTTGATGATGTGGATTCATTGTCGCACAAGATTTCTCAGCTGAAGAACATGGCGGAAGAAGAGGAAAGCGATCAGGATTCATTGAGTCAGCGGGAAAAGGAAATTGTGGGTTGTGTGGTCCGCGGAATGACCAACAAGGAGATTGCTGAGAAATTGTATATCTCTGTACATACGGTTATTACGCATCGCAGGAACATCACGAGGAAACTGCAAATCCATTCGGCAGCTGGATTGACCATTTATGCCATTGTAAACAAGTTGGTAGAACTGAGTGAAGTGAAAATGAATTTATAAATGAATCTTGCTATTTGGACCGATTCTAAAATACCCAATTTTAGGTATTGTCCGGAAAAGCGGATTCCCGTATCTTTGCAGTGTTAGTCATATAGAAATTACGTAAACCACAAAAGTAAAAGAAGTTAGTTATTAGTTGGGTGCGCCCTGCGAAGTGATTCGCGGGGCGCACGCATTTGTAACAGTTTGTTGTTCGTCTTTAAAACCTGTTCAAAATGCAAAGGAAAATTTTCATATCCGGAGAAAACCTTTTACTTTTGCTCGAAAGAAGACTAATAACTGATTTAGATATATGAAAGTAGGATTATTTATTCCCTGTTATATCAATGCCGTTTATCCACAGGTGGGAGTAGCTTCTTTTAAGTTACTGAAAAGTCTGGGGGTAGATGTCGATTATCCGCTGGATCAGACTTGCTGCGGACAACCGATGGCGAATGCGGGGTTTGAGGAAGAGTCTGTGGAGTTGGCCCGTCGTTTTGACCGTCTTTTTGAACAATATGATTACATTGTAGGCCCGTCGGCTAGTTGCGTAGTGTTCGTGCGTGACCATTATGGTAACCTGTTGGCAAAAGAGTCGCACCGTTGTGCTAGTGAAGAAAAAATCTATGATATTTGTGAGTTCATCCATGATGTGGTGAAGCCTACCTCCTTGCAGGCTTCTTTTCCTCACAAGGTGAGTATTCAGAACAGTTGCCATGGGGTCCGTCTGATGCACCTTTCTTCTCCGAGTGAATTGAACATACCTTATTATAATAAATTGCGCGATTTGTTGTCGTTGGTGAAAGGTATTGAGGTTGTAGAGCCAGAACGTCCGGATGAATGTTGCGGTTTTGGCGGTATGTTTGCGGTGGAGGAACATGCCGTATCCGGGCAGATGGGGCGTGACAAGGTGCAGCGTCACATCGATACGGGAGCTGAATACATCGTAGGGGCAGACAGTTCTTGTCTGATGCATCAGAACGGGATTATTTCCCGGGAGAAATTGCCCATCAAGACCATTCATATTGTAGAAGTTTTAGCAGCAGGATTATGAGTACGAAACATTCGAAAGCTGCCGAGAAGTTTCAGGAGAACAAGGAACTGGCAGCTTGGCACGACCAGACATTGTGGATGATGCGTGCCAAACGTGATAAAATCAGCCGGGAAGTACCGGAATGGGAGCATTTGCGTGATATGGCTTCTGCCATTAAAATGTATAGCAACAGTCATCTTGACTTGCTTTTGCAGGAGTTTGAGAAGAATGCCCAGGCAAATGGAGCACATGTGTATTGGGCAAAGGATGCGGATGAGTACTGTTCTATTATTTATAATATTTTGCACGGACATAATGTGCATCGCTTCATCAAGAGCAAATCCATGCTGGCTGAGGAATGTGGATTGAATGAATTCTTGATTCAGAAAGGGATTGACGTGGTAGAAAGCGATTTGGGAGAACGGATTCTCCAGCTCATGCACAAGAAACCGAGCCATATTGTGGTGCCGGCCATCCACATCAAGAAGGAAGAAATCGGTGAACTGTTTGTAAAGGAGATGGGTACAGAACCGGGCAACAACGACCAGACTTATCTGACACATGCAGCCCGTAAGAATTTGCGTCATAAGTTCCTGGAGGCAGAGGCAGCCATGACCGGTGCCAACTTTGCCGTGGCTTCTACGGGTGAGTTTGTGGTATGTACCAACGAAGGGAATGCCGATATGGGAACTTCACAACCTAAATTGCAGATTGCCGCTTTCGGGTTGGAAAAGATTGTGCCCGACCGGGAAGCTTTGGGTGTATTTACCCGCCTGCTGGCACGTTCCGGTACGGGACAGCCAATTACTACTTATACTTCTCATTACCGCAAGCCGCGTAAGGGAGGAGAATTGCATATCATTATTGTGGACAATGGGCGCAGTAATATTCTGGCCGATCAGGAGCATGTGAAGACATTGAACTGTCTGCGCTGTGGGGCGTGCATGAACACGTGTCCGGTATATCGTCGTTCGGGAGGATATTCGTATACGTATTTTATTCCGGGGCCTATCGGCATCAATCTGGGTATGCTGAAAGCTCCTTTGCATTATTATGACAACGTATCGGCGTGCTCTTTGTGCTATTCTTGTCAGAATGTGTGTCCGGCAAAAGTGGACTTGGCCGACCAGATTTACCGTTGGCGGCAGAAGTTGGACGATTTGGGAGTGGCCAGTTCATCTAAACGGACCATGTCGGGAGGTATGAAAGTGCTGATGGAACACCCAGCCTTGTTCAATTTTGCATTGGCACGGGCGTCGTGGGTGAACTCATTCCCGCATGCACTGATATATAACGGATTGAATGACTGGGGGAAAGAACATGATATGCCTCAGTTTGCCAAAGAAAGCTTTAATGAGATGTGGAAAAAGGGTAAAGTAAAATAAGGATTATGAGTAGTAGAGAAGATATATTACAAAATATTCGTCGGAATACGCGGGTGCGTTATGAGAAACCCGATTTATCTGCTCTGGAACAGGAAGCGATTACGTATGCCAATTCGGTGGCACAGTTCACTAAAGTGGTAGCGGAAGTCGGCGGACGTGTTGTGGAGGTAAAGGACGGTGAAGATATAAATGATTTGATTCGCAAGTTGTATCCGGATGCCAAACGCATAGCCTCCAACTTGAAAGAGATTACGTGTGCCACTTTCCATCCGGACGAGGTGGCTGCATCGGCAGATTTGGATGGAACCGACCTGGCTGTGGTACGCGGACGTATCGGCGTCTGTGAAAATGGGGCCGTCTGGGTGGAGCAGGATGTGGAACAGCGTGCGGTGTATTTTATTTCTGAAGCGTTGATTCTTTTGCTCGACCGAAAAAATTTGGTCAATAACATGCATGAAGCTTACCAAAGGATTGATACAGGTGAATATGGTTACGGTGTGTTTATTTCGGGTCCTTCAAAAACTGCCGATATTGAGCAGGCATTGGTTCTGGGAGCTCATGGTGCACGTGAGTTGACGGTTCTGTTGGTATAAGGAAGATATAGAAGAATAAAAAATCCAGCATTTTCACAAAATGCTGGATTTTTTATTGAAGATGCAATTGGTGTTATTTATGTTGCATAAGTTCTTGATTGAAGGAACTTGCATTTTTTGTAATATTGTGGTTATTGTTCAACTCCAAGAACTGTGTACCTGTCCACCACAATATATTCATTACAATCGCAGCCAATAAAATTGTATAAGCTGTAATTTTTGCTTCCAGTTGTTTGCTGGAAATTTTTCTTGATTTTTCTTTTCCCATCTCGGTACTTTTCACTAACCTTATTCTTTCCATATAACGTTGTCTTATGTTTCCTGTTGTTTGTCATATAAATGAAATATAAGACGGAATACTGCACGTAATCTTGATTTTTTTTTGAATAAAAATCGATTAGTTTACATAGACAGTATGAAAGTATTTGTCAAACAGTGACTTGGCTTCGTCCAATTGAGCTTGTGTATTCAGTTTTACTTCTTTTAGTTTATAGTCTAAATGCATGGCCTCATACTTATGTACTCCCAGTGTGTGATAGGGAAGTATTTCTACACGTTCAATCATCTGGTAATTTTTGAAGTGTTCTCCTAGTGCTTCTATATCTTCCTTGAAATAGCTGTAGTTCTGTACCAGTACATAACGTAACCAAAACGGTTTGTGGTTTTCTTCTAGCCAGGCAGCTGTTTTTAGCGTCTGTGCATTGCTTCTGGAGGTTAGTATTTTATGACGTTCGTCATTGAATTCTTTTACGTCCAGCAGCACGAGGTCGGCCAGTGACAACAATTCCTTTACATCCTCGTTCCAGATTCCTCCGTTTGTATCGACGCAAATGTGGATGCCGGCTGCTTTTAGCATTCGGAATAAAGGAACGAGGGCTTTGGCTTGAAATGTAGGTTCTCCTCCACTAAAAGTAATGCCTCCTTTTTTCCCAAAGAAGGGTTTTTGACTTACTGCCATTTTTAGAATTTCTTCTGATGCAGTTTCTTTACTTTCTCCTTTGGCATCAATCGTATCGGGATTGGCGCAATACAAACATCGGAAGTTGCATCCTTGTAAAAATACTACCAGACGTATTCCGGGGCCGTCGTAAGTGCCTAGTGATTCGTATGAATGTACTTTAATCATAATTGAATAGAAAATAAGAGACACAAGCTTTCCGCGGGATACCGGGATAGCTTGTGTCTTGTGAATAATATACTCTTTAGTTTCAATTACATGCGTTCATGGAAACTACGTGAAATCACTTCCAACTGGTGTTCACGACTCAGTTTGATGAAGTTCACAGCATAGCCTGACACACGGATAGTCAACTGAGGATATTTTTCCGGATGTTCCATGGCATCTTCCAGCATTTCTCGGTTCAGTACGTTTACGTTCAGATGGTGAGCACCTTTCACGAAATAACCGTCCATCATGGTTACGAGGTTTTCGATACGGTTTTCCATATCTACTCCCAGTGACTTGGGTACGATAGAGAAGGTATTGCTGATACCATCTTGTGAATCACGATAGCGCAATTTGGCAACTGAGCTCAATGAAGCGATGGCACCGTTCTTGTCACGTCCATGCATTGGGTTGGCCCCCGGTGCAAATGCTACGCCTTTGGCACGTCCGTCGGGAGTAGCACCTGTTTTCTTTCCGTACATTACATTAGAAGTAATTGTCAGAATAGACAAGGTCGGTTTGGCGTTCTTGTAAACCGGTAATTTCTTCAGCTCTTCGTCGAAATAATAAATCAGGTCGACAGCCAAGTGGTCTACACGGTCGTCATCATTACCGAAGCAAGGGAATTCTCCTTCGATGTCGAAGCCTTCTGTCAAGCCGATGTCGTTGCGGCGTGCAGTTACTTTGGCATATTTGATGGCAGAAAGTGAGTCGACTGCAATTGACATACCTGCTACACCATAGGCCAGGTTAATAGCTGGGTCAGTGTCTACAAATGCCATTTGGGCTTTTTCGTAGTAGTACTTGTCGTGCATGTAGTGAATGATGTTCATGGCTTCATTATATACACGGGCCATTTCTTTCAATACTTTTTTATAATTGGCCAGTACTTCTTCAAAGTTCAGCACATCGCTGGTCAATGCCGGAATGCCTTTTACCATCAGGGTTCCTGTATTTTCACAACGTCCACCATTGATGGCCAGCAACAGGGCTTTTGCCAGGTTACAGCGTGCACCGAAGAACTGGATGTGGCGGCCGATATCTTGATAAGAAACGCAGCAGGCAATACCGTAATCGTCTGAATTGCGGACTTCGCGCATCAGGTCATCATTTTCGTATTGGATAGAAGAAGTATCAATTGATACCTGAGCGCAGAAATTCTTGAAGCCTTCCGGCAATTCCGGACTCCACAGAACGGTCAAGTTCGGTTCAGGTGAAGGACCGAGGTTGTATAATGTTTGCAAGAAACGGAAAGAGGTTTTCGTCACTTTGGTACGTCCGTCATTGAAGCGTCCGCCAATTGATTCAGTTACCCATGTCGGGTCGCCTGCAAAGATATCGGTATATGCCTGCATACGCAAGTGGCGCACCATACGCAACTTGATGACAAACTGGTCAATCAATTCTTGTGCATGGGCTTCATCCAGCAGACCATGAGCCATATCGTACTCAATATAGATATCCAGGAAAGAGGAAACATTACCCAGTGACATGGCCGCACCGTCTTGTTCTTTTACCGCGGCCAGATAAGCCATATATACCCACTGTACAGCCTCTTGTGCATTGAGAGCGGGACGTCCCAATTCAAGGCCATATTGTTCTCCCATTATTTTGATTTCTTTCAGGGCCTTGATTTGTTCTGCCACTTCTTCGCGGAGGCGGATACGGGCATCCGTCATCGGGCCTGTGAGGTGACGCAAATCGTTCTGCTTGGCTTCAATCAAACGGTCCAGGCCATAAAGTGCCAGACGACGATAGTCGCCGATGATACGTCCACGTGCATAATTATCCGGCAGCCCTGTCAGGAAGCCGAGTGAGCGGAAGGAACGGATTTCTTCTGTATACGCATCAAATACTCCGTCATTGTGTGTTTTGCGGTAATGCGTGAAAATGTCTTTTACCTTAGGATCAACTTCTACCCCGTTTTCGCGGCAAGCTTTTTCTACCACTTTGATACCACCGAACGGTTTGATGGCGCGACGTAACACTTCGTCAGTCTGCAAACCGACAATAACTTCATTTTCTTTGTCGATGTATCCAGGTGCAAAAGAAGTGATGGTTGATACAGTAGATGGATCAAGAGAGCGTACGCCATTGTTTGCACGTTCTTCAGCCAATGCTTCCAGACATTTATTCCAAACAGCTTTTGTACGTTCAGTTGGACCCACCAGGAATGAAGCGTCGCCTTCGTAAGGCGTAATGTTTGTCTTTACGAAATCGGTGACGTTGATTTCATGGTTCCAACGACCTTCTTTAAAATTCATTGCCATAAATTGAAATATTAAAAAGTTATATGAATTTGGTTCTCTTTAAACCGTTGCAAAGGTAGCGAAAAAGCAGCTTATGCGCAATACCTGATTTATGGTATATTATTAATTTGTATTAATTACAAAAACGTATGGGGTTTAAGCTGCAGGAGGTAAATACTCTGTTTCGAAAAAAAATCTGCAAAAGTTTGCACAACTCAAAAAGTCGCTCTATCTTTGCACCGCATTTGAAAGAAAATGCGTTTCCCAAAGAATGGAAGTTTGGGTGAGTGGCTGAAACCAGCAGTTTGCTAAA
>ULUN01025599.1_pt1 | contig 13645 bp, 8 predicted proteins | sample 1958531 | NCBI WGS metagenome assembly ULUN01 (sample SAMEA4835761, study PRJEB28245) | human gut metagenome | biome: gut microbiome; material: fecal sample | place: Denmark | collected 2008
ACATTGACGCAAAAAGCATTGACGGCGCTATTATAAGCTCTGTTGTTCCGAAATTTACATATAACCTCAGAAGTGCGATTATGACCGTTACAGGCAAAAAAAGTCTGCTCATAGGTCCGGGGCTCAAGACAGGTCTTGACATCAAGATAGAACATCCCGAAACATTGGGTGCAGATATCGTTGCCGGCTGTGTGGGAGCGTGTGAAAAATACGGCGGTCCTCTCATTATGATTTTTATGGGAACTGCAACCGCAATTGTCTATGTTGACGCAAGCAACGCGTATCACGGCGGTGCAATTGCCCCCGGTATGGGAATTTCGCTTGACGCACTCACAAATCACGGCGCATTGCTTTCATCGGTTGATATGAAAGCTCCAAAGAAGGTAATTTCATCAAACACATCCGACTGCATTCGTTCGGGAATTATGTTCGGAACAGCCTGTATGCTTGACGGAATGGTTGATATGTTTAACGAGGAATGCAAGACAGAATGCAAGGTTATTGCAACAGGCGGTCTTGCTCCGCTTGCAATCAAAAACTGCCGTCACGATATTATCTTTGATGAGAATATTATTCTTGACGGACTCAAAATTATTTACGAGAGAAATAAAAAATAAAGACAATTTAATATACAACTTGTTTTTGAATTATTAATTTGATGCAACGGGGTTCTCCCCTTGTAAATATTATTTGCGTTTCACCTGTGGAAAATGAGCAGGGAAACAGCAGGAGGAATTTTTTATGAACAAGACAGGAAACTTTTCAAAGGTGCAAAGAATGGTTATTCTTGCAGTGCTTATCGCATTGACGCTTGTAATGGCGCTCACACCGCTCGGATATCTGAAGATCGGTGCGCTTTCCATTTCATTCCTTTGCATTCCGATTGCAATCGGTGCAACCGTTCTCGGTCCTACAGCAGGATTGATTCTCGGCACACTCTTTGGTATCACAAGCTTTGTACAATGCTTTGGTATGGATGCATTCGGCACGGCAATGCTTTCAATCAACTGGTTCTACACCTTTATAATTTGTGTTGTTGCACGAGCTCTTATGGGTTGGTTCACAGGACTTATCGCAAAAGGTCTTGGCAATGTATTTGAAGGTAAAACTGTAGGCAAGTTCAATCTTAACGACCTTATTGCTACTATACTCTGCCCTGTTATGAACACAGCCTTCTTCCTTGGCTTTATGGCAATCCTTTTCGGCAGTATCGAAGTTATGGGACTTAATGTAATCACAGCCGTGGTTATCCCTGCTCTTTCAATCAACTGCATTCTTGAAATCATTGCTTGCTTTGTTGTCGGTTCGGCAGTAAGCATTGCAGTCAAGAAAATTGTTGCGGCAAACAAAAGTAAATAATTAACATTCAAAAACGGGCGATTTTGTTTAGAATCGTCCGTAATTTTTTACATTAAATTTTAAAATCGGTGATGTTATGCAAAAGAAAATTATTGAACTTTTAACAAAAACAGACGGCTATGTTTCGGGCAGTGAAATTTCCGAACAGCTTGGTGTGTCAAGACAGGCAGTGTGGAAAGCGATTAACAATCTCAAGGAACAGGGCTACAAGATTGACTCTGTAACAAACCGTGGATACCGCCTTGTTGCCTATCCCCCACACCTCAACGAGCCTGCAATCGAAAAATACCTGAAAACCTCCGTAATCGGCAAAAATCTCATCGTCCTTGACGAGGTTGGTTCAACAAACGATTACCTCAAAAAGCTGGGTACAGACGGTTGCGAAAACGGCACGGTTGCCGTTGCCAGAGAACAAACTCAGGGCAAGGGCAGACTCGGCAGAGTTTGGAAAGCAAAAAAAGATGACAGCATCACCTTTTCTTTTTTGTTAAGACCAAAGATTGCCCCGTCAGAGGTATCGTCAATCACCCCTCTTGCAGGTCTTGCGGTCTGCAAGGCAATCAGAGAATTCACGGGACTTGACTGCCGTATAAAATGGCCGAACGATATCATCATCGGCAAGAAAAAGCTTGTCGGTATTTTAACCGAAATGAGTGCCGAATTTGACGCCGTAGAATATGTAATTACAGGCATCGGAATCAATGCCGATACTCAGGATTTTCCCGATGACATAAAGGAAAAGGCAACTTCAATTTATCTTGCAACAGGCGGTCATTTTGACAAGAACAAATTCTTTGCCTGTGTGCTTAACCACATTGAAGAGGAATTCATCAAAAACGATTTAAAGCTTTCCCCTGTCGCATTAAAGGAATACACAAGCCTTTGTGCAACAGTCGGCAGAGATATAACATTCACCAAAGACGGAAAGTCCGTCATCGCAAAAGCTGTGGGAGTAAACCCTGACGGCGAGCTTATTGCAGAGCTTCCCGACAAAACCACCAAACTTATCAATTCAGGCGAAGTCACCGTACAAGGCATTTACTAACGGCGTGTCGCCGTCCCCCGTTCGTGCAGACAGTTTTACAAATGCAAAACTATAAATGCCCGAGCGTAACATTGCCAATTACGGTAAGTCATCTATTATCTGCGTGTCGCCGTCCCCCGTTCGTGCAGACAGTTTTACAAATGCAAAGCTATAAATGCCCGAGCGTAACATTTCCGATTATATTTTAATGTCACAATGCTACTGCCATACAGTAGTGGCGAACCGTGTTCGCCGCTACAATAACAATACAATATTATTGCGTACTATACCGCACAAACAACAAGGACATCCGAAAAACGGATGTCCTTAGTTTTTATATAAAATATTCGGTTATAAATTACTTGAAGTATTTTACGCCGCTTTCAAAAATCTGCTGGTCTTTTGCAAAAGGAACATTTTTGTAAAGGTTTTCGCCTTTTCTCTCGCTGTGTCCCATTTTACCGAGAACTCTGCCGTCAGGTGATGTGATACCCTCAATTGCACAAACAGAACCGTTGAGGTTGAACTCAATGTCGCTGCTTGGGTTGCCGGCAAGGTCAACATACTGTGTTGCAATCTGACCGTTCTTTGCAAGTTCTTTTACAGTTTCAACATCAGCCATAAATCTGCCCTCACCGTGTGACACGGGAACAGCAAACACATCGCCTGCGTTGACATTTGCAAACCACGGTGACTTAACGGAAGTAACTCTTGTATAAGCCATATGTGAAATATGTCTGCCGATTGTGTTGAATGTGAGCGTTGGATCATTTGCTTTAAGCTCTCTGATTTCGCCGTAAGGAACAAGTCCGAGCTTGATAAGAGCCTGGAATCCGTTACAGATACCGAGCATAAGACCGTCACGATTCTTGAGAAGGTTGTTAACCTGCTCTGCAATTCTCGGGTTGCGGAATGTTGTTGCAATGAACTTACCTGAACCGTCAGGCTCGTCACCGCCTGAGAAACCGCCCGGAAGCATAATCATCTGTGACTTTGCAATGAGCTTTTCCATTTCGTCAATTGTTTCCTCGATATCATTTGATGAAAGGTTCTTGACGATGAGCATTTCAACATTTGCACCTGCTTTTTCAAATGCCCTTGCCGTATCAACCTCGCAGTTTGTACCCGGGAATACAGGGATAAATACAGTAGGCTTTGCAACCTTGATTGCAGGTGAAGATGTATTTCTCTCGCTGTAAAGCGGAACATCAACTTCGATTTCAGGCACTTCAGCCTTTGTCGGGAATACCTTTTCAAGCGGAGCAGTCCACTTTTCGAGGAGTGCGGAAAGTTCGATTTCCTTGCCGTTTACAGTAATCTTTGCATCGTTCGTAACAGTACCGAGGTCATAGTGAAGAACATCGTTTGAAAGCTCTGCACCGTCTGCAAGTTCGATAACAAGCGAACCCGAAAGCGGAGCGAAAAGCTCGTCATTTGTGAGTTCATTTGCAAACTTAAAGCCAAAGCCGTTACCGAAGCAAGCCTTACATACGCTTGCAGCAGTACCGCCCTCTTTAACAACCGATGCAGAAAGCACCTTGCCATTCTCGCAGAGAGCATAAACAGCGTTGTACATTTCGATAAGCTTATCCCATACAGGCATAAGTGTTTCTTTATTTTCAGGAACGGGAACAAAGATAACCTTTGAACCTGCGTTCTTGAATTCTGTTGAAATTGTCTTTGATGCCTTTGTCATTGCAACAGCAAAGCTTACAAGTGTAGGCGGAACATCAATATCCTCAAATGTACCCGACATACTGTCCTTACCGCCGATTGACGGAAGTCCGAGCTTGAGTTGAGCCTGCATAGCACCGAGGAGTGCTGCGGCAGGTTTACCCCAACGGGAAGGAACATCTTTAAGTCTTTCAAAATATTCCTGGAATGTAAGTCTTGCTGTCATCGGGTTTGCGCCGATTGCAAGCAGCTTTGAAAGTGACTCAACAACTGCATAAGCAGAGCCGTGGAACGGACTCCAGCGTGAAACACCGGGAATATAGCCGTAACTCATTGCTGTTGCATCGTCTGTTTCGCCCTTCTCAAGTGGAATCTTTGCAGCCATTGCCTCCTGAGGGGTGAGCTGATTCTTACCGCCGAACGGCATAATTACCGTAGCCGCACCGATTGATGCGTCAAATCTTTCTGCAAGACCTATCTGTGAGCAAACTTCAAGTCTTGACATATTTTCAAGGAATGCCTCGTCAGCAGGCATATCTTTAAGCTTTGCGGGAGCAACCTTACGGTAGCAGCCCTCCCACTTCGGAGCCTCGATATAAGCCTTGGCAACCTGAGTAACACCGTTTGTGTTGAGGAACTCACGGCTGAGGTCAACTATTGTGTCGCCTCTCCAGTTCATTGTAAGACGAGGACTTTCGGTTACAACCGCAACGGCTGTAGCCTCAAGGTTTTCTTTTGATGCAAGTGAAATAAACTTGTCAACATCTTTTTTATCGAGAACAACAGCCATTCTTTCCTGACTTTCGGATATAGCAAGCTCCGTACCGTCAAGGCCGTCATATTTCTTTGTTACCTTGTCAAGGTCAACCGTAAGACCGTCGGCAAGTTCACCGATAGCAACGCAAACACCGCCTGCACCGAAGTCGTTACATCTCTTGATGAGCTTTGCAACTTCGGGATTGCGGAACAAACGCTGAATTTTTCTTTCTGTAGGAGGATTACCCTTCTGAACCTCTGCACCGCAGGTTTCGATTGAGCTTTCATCGTGAGCCTTTGAAGAACCTGTTGCACCGCCGCAGCCGTCACGGCCTGTTCTTCCGCCGAGAAGTACGATTACATCATCGGGGAGAGGAGTTTCACGGATAACATTTTCCTTTGGAGATGCACCGATAACAGCACCGATTTCCATTCTCTTTGCAACATAGCCCTGATCGTAAAGCTCGGTTACCTGACCTGTTGCAAGACCGATCTGGTTACCGTATGAGCTGTAGCCCTGAGCGGCACCTGTTGTAATTTTGCGTGAAGGGAGCTTGCCGTGCATTGTATCCTTGAAAGGAATTGTCGGATCGCCCGAGCCTGTAACACGCATAGCCTGATATACATATGAACGGCCTGAAAGCGGATCACGGATTGCACCGCCAAGACAGGTTGCGGCACCGCCGAAAGGCTCGATTTCTGTCGGGTGGTTGTGAGTTTCGTTCTTGAACTGAACGAGCCACTGTTCTGTTTTTCCATCTATAGTAACGGGAACCTGAATTGAGCAGGCATTGATTTCTTCACTTTCGTCAAGGTCGGGAATGAGTCCCTTTTTCTTGAGTGACTTCATACCGATGAGAGCCATATCCATAAGTGAAACGATTCTCTTTGTATCCTTGCCGTAAACCTCGTCACGGGTTGCATAATACTCACTGAGCGCATCCTCGATAACCTTGCCGAGAGCAGACTTTTCAATCTCAATCTCTTCAAGTCTTGTGAGGAATGTTGTGTGACGGCAATGGTCCGACCAGTATGTGTCAATTACACGAAGTTCTGTAACCGACGGATCACGGTGCTCTGTATCTCTGAAGTAATCACGGCAGAACTTGAGGTCTGCAAGTGTCATTGCAAAGCCCATTGAATCGTAATACTTCTGCATCTCATCGTCATTCCAGCTGTTGAAGCCCTCTACCCTCTTAACATTTTCGGGAACGGGAATTTCCATATCAAGAGTCTTTGGCTTTTCAAGAGATGCAAGACGGCTTTCAACAGGGTTGATGAGGTACTCCTCAACCTTTACAAGCTCTTCGTCTGTAATATTGCCCTTGAGAGCAATTACTCTTGCTGTAAGAACCTTGCAACGCTCACCCTGAGTAAGAAGCTGAACGCACTGCTCGGCAGAGTCGCCGCGCTGATCGTACTGACCGGGGAGATACTCCATTGCGAATACCTTCCAGCCGTCCTCAACGGGGAGAGTTTCTTCATAGATTACATCGGCGTTAGGCTCTGACAAAACAATGGTTTTCGCTTTGTCATATTCTTCCTTAGTAAGTCCCTCAAGATCGTAACGCACAATGTAACGAAGATCTTCGACAGACTTCATACCGAGGTTGTGGCGGATGTCCCAAAGCGTCTGCTTTGCAAGAACATTGAAGCCATCCTTTTTTTCAACAAAAATTCTGATTACTTCTGACATAATTCATTCACCTGCTTAATTAAGATATAAAACAAAATAAATCCCGTCTGATAACCTGTATCACATCACATAATACCACATTCGACTATTTTTTTATTTCATTTAAGGCATTAAAAGGTATTCTGTAAAAGTAAAATTAAATGCACACAGAAAAAGCGGTCAGACAAAGCAAAATGCCGTCTGACCGCACAATATAATCATATTTAATCGCCTTTGAGAAAATCTTTGTAAAATTCCTCAAAACTGCCGTTTTTGTAGTCTGAATAATCCTTATTATCTCTGTTCACAATTGTGTCGGTAATAAGGTATGTATCAAAGCCGAGTTTTGCACTGCACAAATCCTCGTCAACATCGTTGCCGATCATAATGCTGTCTTCGGGCTTGATATCCTGCTTTTTGCAGATTTCTTCAAAATATTTCAGGTTAGGCTTGCAGCAACCAAAGTTTTCGTATGTTGTAACAAGTTCAAAATCGTCGGGAGAAACTCCTGCCCATTCAAGTCTGCGTTTTGTTGCAACAAACGGAAAAATCGGATTTGTTGCAGCAATAAGTCTGCCGCCGTTTTTCTTTATGAAATCAATGCTTTTCTTTGCATAAGGAGTAAAGCTTGTAGCATCTTTCGGAACGATAAATTCGTTTTCGTAATAATCGGTAAAAAGGTCATCAAACTTTTCAAGGTCGGCACCGCTGACTTTGCCCGCTGTTTCCCAGAAAACTTCACGGTTTGTACGGCTGTTATCGTTCTTTGTCATAGCGTCAGTACCTGCCCACATCGCCTTTATAAGGGCATCGGGTTCGATTTTTATAACAGGAGTGCAACGCTTGCAGAGCGATGAAAAATACAGCTTTACGAATTTTTCCATATCCATGGGAAGCAAAGTTCCGTCCAAATCAAAAAGATAATTTTTATACATTAACATACCGTTCCTTTCAATTTATGCACAAATATTATACAAAATTTCGATTTGGATTGCAAGGAAAAAATTTTCGGTATATACTATAGTCAGTAAAAAACGAGGTGATAAGATGAAAATAGTTTTAACAGACGCACAGACTGTTCTTGACGATATTGTAAATGCCGATGTGCTTAATCGATTCGGCGAGGTTGAGTCGTTCGGTCTTTTGAAATATGAAGAGGTTGCGGAGAAAATTGCAGATGCAGATATCGTTGTGTGCAACAAAACTCTGCTTGATTCGCACACAATGCGACTTGCAAAAAATCTGAAATATATAGGACTTTTTGCAACAGGCTACAACAACATTGACCTTGACTACTGCACCAAAAACGGCATAACCGTCTGCAACGCAGGTTCATATTCAACAAATGCGGTTGCACAGCACACATTTGCACTCATTCTTGAACATTTCAATCACACTGCGGAATATAATCGGTTTGTTCAGGACGGCAAGTGGAAAAGAAGCAAAACTTTTTCACCGTTTGTATATCCGCTGAATGAACTTGCAGGCAAAACACTCGGCATTGTCGGACTCGGAAACATCGGAAAGGCTGTTGCAAAAATTGCAAGCGCTTTTGATATGAATGTAATCGCATCGAGCAGAACTCCGAAAAATATTGACGGAATCAAAGATGTTTCGTTTGATGAACTTCTTGAAACAAGCGACATTGTAAGCGTTCATTGTCCGCTAAATCCACAGTCGGAAAATATGTTTGACAAAAATGCCTTTGCCAAAATGAAACAGGGTGCATTGTTCGTAAACACGGCAAGAGGCGGTGTTATGGTTGAAGAAGATTTGCTTGAGGCACTCGAAAGCGGTCACCTCGGCGGTGCGGCAATCGACACTCTCAAGGTTGAGCCTATGGTTGAGGACTGCATTCTTATGGGTGCAAAAAACTGCATAATCACCCCCCACATCGCATGGGCGCCCGTTGAAACCAGAGAACGCCTTATGGGCATAGTTTCGGACAACATCAAAAATTTCCTGAACGGAACTCCGACAAATAAAGTAAATTAACGGCGAGCCGACTTTTTATGTTCGTGAAGACAGCTTTAATTAAATGTAAAATTGAAAATTTAAAATGAAAAATTAATGTTGGGAAGACAGTTTGTAATGTCAAAAAACATATTATGTCCGAGCGTAACATTGCAACCGTTCGCACAATTCTGTAGGGGCGTTCATTGGAGGCCCGTCAAGTAACGGCAGAAAATTTATGATGAAAATAAGCTGTATAAATGAGATACAGTTACCGAAATAATGCAGGGGCGAACCGTGTTCGCCCGTTCGTGTGCATTGCACGCAATGCGTGCAAATTTGAATACACAGTTTATGTTATATCAAAACATATTATATAAACATAAATATTCATCAAAGCGGGCGTCCAATGAACGCCCCTACCGGTTTGCAACATTTACAAAATTTGTTTTAACATACAAATTGTACGATTACTTGCGGGAGAACACGGTTCTCCCCTACAGATTATACACTGCTTTTATTGTATAAAAAGCTATGTGTATAAACATAAAAATTCATCAGTACAGGCGGATGATATCTGCCCAACAGAACGACAACCGCATATCAAAAAGCAAACAACCGCCCACCTTTCGGTGAGCGGTTGTTTTGTGTAGTGTAGTATTAGGAAATTGGGATTAGATTACGATTACTGCTGTCTTTCGCAATAACTTGAAAGGCCTGTGTTAGGATCTGTGTATTTGAGCATATCATTGTCAGCGTCATATGTGTAGTTAAACTGCTGTTCGCCTACTGTCATAACGAGATCTGTACCCTCAAATGTGTAATTGCCCGAAACAGTCACACCGCTCATTTCGCCTGAGAATGTACCGTCATCTGCAAATGTGTATGTACATTTCAAAGTTTCGGGATCAACACCGTTTGCTGTTGCATAGTCATCAATTGAAACCGCTTTACCGTCTGTACCCTCAAGTGCGGTAACAGTCCAAGTACCTACCACGCTTGCCGATGAATCGCCGTCCTTTGAATCAGCGGCGCTGTCATCTGCGCTGTTTGCATTGTCATCAGCAGTTTGTGATGCCGAGCTTTCGTTTTTGCTTGATGAGCCACCGTCATTACCGCAGCCTACAAGACCTACTGTGCCTACCATACAAATTGCGAGCAATAAAGCTAACTTCTTGATTTTTTTCATAGTTGATTACCTCTTTCCGATATTTTTTACTTTCCGATTTTGATTTGCGGAAGCACCGCAACTTTCGTGCTTGCTTCAATGATAGCCAATTTAATGCAACATTTCAATAGTTTGGCACAAACATCAATCTTTTGGCAAAAAACATATGACAATCGGATATAATATTTTTCAAATTTATGGTATAATCTAAGTGCAGTTAATCATTGCTCCGAATTAAATTATTTCAAAGGAGGCGATATCTTGAAAATTGCAGTTATTGACGACGAAAAGCCTCAGGCAGACATTCTCTACTCAATCTGCAACGCATATTTTGGCGGACACAAGCAAAATGTGCAGATTGATTGTTTTCCTGACGGAATAGCTTTTTTCAATTCATTCAAGGAAAACACCTACAAAATAGCCTTTGTAGATATTTTTATGGAGAAGATGAACGGCATTGCCGTGGCTGAAAAGCTTCGTGAAAAAGACCGTAATATTATTATTGTATTTGTCACAACAAGCCCCGATTTTATGATGCAGGCATTTTCCGTTCACGCTTTTCATTACATAACAAAACCCTACAAAGCTGAACAGATTTACAAGGTACTTGATGATGCCTCGTCATATGTATCGGATAATTCAAAATACATTGAAGTTATGTGTGACCGCCGAAACACGCTGATTTCGCTTAAGGAAATTGTTTCTGTTGAATCCGACGCACATTATATCAACATAGGTGTTGTTTCGGGACTTAGATATCGCACACGAATGACCATTGCAGAGTTTCTCAAGCTTGCAGACAACGACACCCGTTTCATACCCGTAAACAGGGGAATCGTGCTGAATGCCAATTACATAAAGGACATTGAAGGCTCTGTATGTGTTACAGGCAACGGTGAAAGATTCCCGATTAAAATTCGTGAAAAAACTCGGATTGAACAGAGCATCCGTGAATATATGTTCAAAAAAATCAGAGAAAACCAGCGGAGGTGAATATGAACACACTCGTAAATTTTTTTCAGACATTGTTCAGCTTTGCCATAATAATACCGTTAAGTTTATTCTGCCTTTTACCGTTAAAAAATCAATTAAAATACCCGATTTCAAAGATAGTAACACTCTTTTTGTGTTCATTTTTCATACTCGGTTCTCTCTCGTCAATTGTGATGACGGCTTTTGACATTCAGAATTTAAACTTTGTTCTCTTCCCCGACCTTGTAATATTTTTCTTCCTTATTAAAAGCGTTACAAAGGCCGGAACAGCACGCTGTTTGTTTGTTTTTATAAGTGTGTGCTGTTTGATTTCATTCTTTTCGCTGTATGCATATTTTATCAACTCATTTTTTCAGGAAGAAATCTCACGAGGAGTTAACACCTCATATAGCCTGATTCAAATGGGGCTTTCGGTTGCGGCAATGGGAGCGCTTGTTCCGCTTACAAAATACTATGCATGGATGATTGACAACATAAATATCGGCAAGGTGTGGTATTTGTTTTCAATTTTGCCCATTGCACTTATGGCGTCAACCATCTATACCATACCGATTTCCTACGCAAATATTCGTGTTGGAAAGGTTTATGCAAAAGGATTCGTCATTACAATATTTGAGCTTGCATTGTATCTTATAGTATTCATATTATTCTACATTTTCAGCAAGACTACTATGGAAAAAACAAAACTGACAGAACGAAACAACATTCTTGAAATTCAGAAAAGTTACACAGAATCGTTGCAGTCGTACATAAAATACACCTCAAAAGCAAGGCATGATTTTAAACATTCAGTTCATGTTATGAGCCGACTTGCAGATGAAGGAAATCTTTCGGCGCTGAAAGACTACATTGCCCAGTATGAAAATTCGCTTACTGTAACAGCACCTGTGCGAATCTGCAAAAGTGACGCACTCAATGCTTTGTTCAATCACTATCGTCAACAGGCGATTGAGAACGATGTTGACATTAACTGGCGGATTGATTTGCCCGACAAATCGAGAATTCTTGATGTTGACCTCTGCAGTATTTTCGGCAACATACTCGAAAACGCAATTGACGGTTGCTGTACCGTAGAAGAAGGCAAAAGATATTTTAACCTGACTTCCGAAATAAAAGGCGACTGTTTGTACATTGTTTCAACAAACAACTACGGCAAGCCTTTGGAAATGGACGGCGAAACTTATTCGTCCACAAAGCATCAGGGCAAGGGCATCGGACTTTACTCCATGAAGAGCATAACCGAAGTCTATGACGGAATTTTTGATGCAGGCAACAATAACGGTGAATTTTTCGTTGACATAATGCTTAAATATTAAACTTATTAACCTCAAAAGGGGTATGCATCCTCGCATGCCCCTCTTTGTTATAAAAGTTCCAAACAAAAAACACGCTCTGCAAAATGCAGAGCGTGTTTTGATTTTGTTTTGTTGTTATCAGTTGTTACCGACAACAAATTTCTGGATTTCTGTGGCATCCACGATATTGATTTCACCGTCATGGTTGTAATCCGCAAGTTCTCTCTGAACATCAGAAAGTGTTGAAATTGAAACAATGTACTTGCTGATTTCAGTTGTGTCAAGAACATCAACATGATCGTCAAGGTTTACATCGCCGATCATATACGGAGTATCATTGTTGTTGTCATTGCTCGGCTGTGTAGTTACAGGAGCTGTTGTTGCCTGTACCGTAGTAGGCTGTACTGTTGCAGGCTGTGTAGCCTTGGCTGTTGTCGGCTGAACAGTTGCCTTTGCAGTAGTCGGCTGAACCGTGGCTTTGGCTGTGGTAGGCTGTACAGTAGGCTTTGCTGTTGTTGGCTGTACTGTTGATGAAGAAACAAAAGCACAGAAATCAAGAGCAACCCAACCTGTCTTGCCGTTGTACGAGGTGTAACCCCATGTGTAACCGCCGGCTGTTGAAACCTTTGTTACATTAAGAGTAATATTGTTCGGAACAAATGCTATAGATGAATAGCTTGTACCCGCACCGCTTCTCATTTTGAGATAATCGTCAACATCTGTTTTATATGTACCTGTTGTGTAAGTTACCTTTTTGGTTGTAGCCTGAGTAGTGCTTGTACTGCCGCTGAAATCGCCAAGGTAAATATAGCCCTGAAAATTCCACCAGCTGTTACCGCCGGCTTTCTTGTCGGATGTGCTTGCATAGGAAAGGTAGAAGTTCTTACCGCTCCATGCAGAGTTAGAAAATGTAATCTGACCGTTTTCAACCTTTTCTACAACAGCAACATGCCCGCCGCCACCGTTATATGACCAGCAGGCAATTGCGCCGACCTTTGGAGTCTGACCGTACTTGTAGTAGCCGTTAGACTTGTTGTAGCCATACCACTGCTCGGCATTGTTCCATGAAAGCTTTGGTTCAGAGCCGAGAATCTCATAAGCTCTGCCGTAGGCATATGCTGTACAGTTAGGCATGCCGTAACCGTACTTATAAAAAGCATTTAAATTACTGTAATAATATTTGTTACTTGAACTCGGGGCAGACAGTCTCGGTGAGAACGATGCCGCACTCGCAATCATCGACATTGAGAAAACCGACACAAACAGCATTACAGCCGTGAGAACTGCCGCAGAAACCTTTTTGCTAAAAACACTTTTTAAAACATTTCGCAAAGAAACACTCCTTTTTTTGAATTCAAAGTGATTGTTACCTATTTGTAACCACTTTATGTACATTCTATCACAAATTGCTCCAAATTCAAAGAGTAGAAATGCCGAAAATAGCCTTTATAATCTATTTTTTTAAGCCATTGTACACAATAATTTTCATTTTATGCATACTTTGCACAAAATTTAATCTACATTCTTTAAAAGATAATGTTTATTGTACAAGGATGAGGTCTGAGTTTTAAGGTGTAAAGGATTAGATAAACTTAATCATCAGAAACGCTTACGGCGTTAGACTGTTTATATGTTTCATTTATCGTTTTTCTTTACTGTATTGATCGATGAAATCAGCATTCTCCTGATTGTGCCGCACTGATTTTGCAATGGCTTATATACGGTTTCGGATATATATCCTGTTTCAA
>ULUN01023773.1_pt1 | contig 13586 bp, 10 predicted proteins | sample 1958531 | NCBI WGS metagenome assembly ULUN01 (sample SAMEA4835761, study PRJEB28245) | human gut metagenome | biome: gut microbiome; material: fecal sample | place: Denmark | collected 2008
GAACGCGCTGCGTTCCCTATTTATACTTATTTTCCGATGCAAAAGTGCTTGAAGATATTGTTTAGCGTTTCCTGGCTACTGATCTGTCCGCCAGTGATTTCACCCAGTTCTTCCAACACCATTTTCAGGTCTTCGGCGACGATGTCGCCGCTCATGCCCATTTCCATCGACTCCAATACTCGGGAGAGGGAATCATGGGCACGGAGTAGGGCCTCGTAGTGGCGGGCACTCGTTATGATGACGTCGTTCTCGGTAATCTCAGGAATATCAGCGGCTTTTACTAATGCCTGCTCCAGGGATGAAACATTCTCGCCTGTGCGGGCACTGATGAAGAGTGGGGCTTCTGATTCACTGGAATCTGAACCGAAGGAATGGGTGAACTTATCGAACGCAAGTTTATCATCCTCCAGTTTATCCATCTTATTAAATACCACCAGCAGCTTCTTGCCCTGGTTCTTCAGCTTCATCTCTTCGATTTCTGAGGCTGACGGCTGATCATCCAACAGCCAGATTACTATCTTCGCCTCTTCCATCTTCTGGAAGGTGCGCTCTATTCCGATGTTTTCTACCACATCATCCGTCTTGCGGATTCCGGCTGTGTCAATAAAGCGGAAGGTGATTCCGTCGATGAGGGTGGTGTCTTCGATTACATCTCGGGTGGTTCCGTGAATGTCGCTCACGATTGCCTTCTCCTCGTGGAGCAGACGGTTGAGCAGGGTGCTCTTGCCCACATTCGTCTTGCCTACGATGGCTACGGCTACTCCCTGCTTCAGGGCATTGCCGGTTTCGAAGGAGTGGGCGAGGGTGGTAATCTTGTGATTGATTTCTTCGGCTAGTGCCTGGAGTTCGCTGCGGTCGGCAAACTCCAGTTCTTCGTGGTCGCTGAAGTCGAGCTCCAACTCCAGGAGCGAAGTCATCTTTAATAATTTTTCGCGAAGGAGGGAGAGTTCGTTGCTGAAATGGCCCTTCAGTTGGCTGAGCGCCATCTTGTGGGTTGCCTTGTTGGTAGAGGCGATGAGATCAGCTACGGCTTCTGCCTGAGAGAGGTCCATCTTGCCGTTGAGATAGGCACGACGGGTGTATTCGCCCGGTTCTGCCTGGCGACATCCTACCTCCGTAAATCGATGGAGAACCTGCTGAAGAATGTATCGGCTGCCATGACAGGAAATCTCGGTGGAGTTCTCGCCTGTATAACTGTGGGGTGCACGGAACACGCTCACCAGTACATCATCGATGGTGTTGCCATCCTTATCCTTGATTTCGCCATAATGCAGAGTGTAGGGCTTGGCTTCTTCCAGGGATTTGCCGTTGGCAGACTGGAAGATTTTGTCGGTGAGGGTAATGGCGTCGGAGCCACTGAGTCGGATAATTCCGATAGCACCGCCGGCTGGGGTTGCCAGGGCGCAGATACATTCTTCTTGATTCATTTTTTTATTGTTTAAATTCTATCTAATACAACCTTGATGAGATTGTCGATGGTGCTCTTGTAGCCGGTGTTGGCGCTGAGGGCACGGCGGTTAGCGATGACCATGCAGCAGGTTAATGCCTTATGACCGAGGAGAAGGGAAAGACCGGCGAGGGCTGAACTCTCCATCTCGAAGTTGTTGACGCGCAGACCGTTATACTCGAATGCTTCAATCTTCTGATTAAGTTCCGGGTCGGCAAGTGGGGCACGGAGCTCGCGGCCCTGAGGTCCGTAGAAACCGCCACAGGCTATGGTGATTCCACGAACCATATCATCGCCGGCTATCTGGTTGAGCAGTTCCGGATTGTTGTCTACACAGTATGGGTTGCCAATCTGGTCGTTCCATTTTACCTGGCGCTTGAATTCTGCCTCTGTTTCGAGGTCGCAGATTTCGTTGCGACGAGCATAGAAGTTGATGAGTCCGTCGAAACCGATGCTCTTCTGCGAGGCTACGAAGGTTCCGGCAGGGCAGTTGAGCTGCAGGCCGCCGCAGGTTCCGATGCGCACGAGGGTGAGCGTGGTGTGCTCGGGTTTCTCGGTGCGGGTTTTGAAATCGATGTTCTTCAGCGCATCAAGCTCGTTGACTACGATATCGATATTATCGCATCCTATTCCGGTGCTCTGCACGGTGATTCGCTTACCTTTATATGTGCCGGTGATGGCGTGGAATTCCCGACTTGAGACTTCGCATTCCTTCTCATCGAAATGGGAGGCTACGAGGGCTACGCGACCTGGGTCGCCAACGAGGATTACTTTATCAGCCACTTGTTCCGGGCGAAGATGAAGGTGGAAGCAGCTTCCGTCTTCATTGATAATCAATTCTGATTCTGCAAAATATTTGCTCATGGTTCGTTTGATTTTAAGTTATACATTATTTATATTGGGGCTTTGCGCCCCCTCTGTGTTTAAGATAAGCAAAGATACGAATAAAAAATGAAATGCGATATTTTTTTAATGATTTTAAACAGTAAAAAAACACGAAGGGCAAATCCCGAAAATGGAACTTGCCCTTCTCTTTCAAATCTCTCTTCTTTTATATCTAGTAAAGACTGCCGATGAACGGAGCCTTTTGCCGGATATTCAGATATGGTAAACCCGGATGAGGGGTTATGAATTCATAGAGAGCAGGAACTCGTCGTTGTTGCGAGTATGCTGCATATTCTTGTGGATGGTGCTCATCGCCTCGATAGAATTCATGTCGGACAGATACTTGCGCAGAATCCACATGCGGTCGAGCGTTGTCTTGTCCTGCAGCAGATCGTCGCGACGGGTAGACGAAGAAATGAGGTTGACAGCAGGGAAGATGCGCTTGTTGCTGAGTGAGCGGTCGAGCTGCAACTCCATGTTACCGGTTCCCTTGAACTCCTCGAAGATGACTTCATCCATCTTACTACCTGTATCGATGAGGGCAGTAGCGATGATGGTGAGCGAACCGCCGCCTTCGATGTTACGTGCAGCACCGAAGAAACGCTTAGGCTTCTGGAGGGCGTTTGCATCCACACCACCGGTGAGCACCTTACCAGATGCAGGAGCTGTGGTGTTGTAGGCACGGGCGAGACGGGTGATAGAATCGAGGAAGATGACAACATCGTGTCCGCATTCTACCATTCTCTTAGCCTTCTCGAGCACGATTCCGGCAATCTTGACATGGCGCTCTGCTGGCTCGTCGAAGGTAGAGGCGATAACCTCTGCATTCACGGTGCGGGCCATGTCGGTAACCTCCTCAGGACGCTCGTCGATGAGCAGCATCATGAGGTAAGCCTCAGGATGGTTGGCTGCGATGGCGTTGGCAATATCCTTCATGAGGATGGTCTTACCGGTCTTAGGCTGAGCCACGATGAGCGCACGCTGACCCTTACCGATTGGCGAGAAGAGGTCTACGATGCGGGTGCTGAGATTGGTGGTGCGGCGGTCGCCACAGAGATTGAACTTCTCATCAGGGAAGAGTGGGGTGAGGTGCTCGAAAGGAACACGGTCACGAACCTCTGACGGGTCACGGCCATTGATCTTGATGATGCTGGTGAGCGGGAAGTATTTCTCGCCCTCGTGAGGCGGACGCACCTTGCACTCGATGACATCGCCAGTCTTCAGACCGAACTTCTTGACGAAGCTGGATGCTACATAAACATCGTCCGGTGAAGAAAGGTAATTGTAATCGCTGCTGCGCAGGAATCCGTAGCCCTCTGAAATCACTTCGAGCACACCGTTGGATTTCACGAGATTGCTGAAATCGTAGGCTGGTGCTTCCTGCTTGTTCTTGGCTGCAGGGGCAGCAGCAGGTGTGTGCTGGTGAGAAGTCTGCGGAGTGGTAGGACGGTCGAAGATATCGACAGTAGGAATGGCAGCCTGGTCTTCGATAGGAATGTCGACTACCAGGATGAAATCGGTTCCATCGCCCGGATCACCCTTCCAGGTTCCGTCTGCATCGAGTTCTACCTTCATACCTTCAGTATAGTGGATAGGAGCTGACTCCTGTTTCTTATCGGTTGCAGTTTTTTCAGTAGCTTTTTCCTTTGCCTCCTCAGCTGGAGCCGGAGCTGCTGCTGCTGCGTTCTGTGCATTCATCTTAGCCTGGAGCATCGCCTGCAAATCACCGCTGATGTTAGCGCTCTCAGCGTTTCCGGCAGAGAACTGCTCTTCCGGAACGGCAACTTGCTCAGGAGCAGTCTGCTGGTTATCGGCTGTTGCCTCTTCCTGCTGTTCTGCCTCAGTAGCAGCCTGCCGGTTAGCCGTCTCCTGTGCATCTTTCGCCATCTGCGCTTCTAGCTCGGCTTTTACTGCCTGATGCTTTCTGATGGCAGCTGCTCTGGCTTCTGCAATGGCTTCGAGTTCTGCCTTGCTTCTTCTGCCGCGGTGTTTCGGGAAGTTGGCAAGTACCTGAGCCTCGATGTCTTCGCCTGATTGGTTTAGAGTCTGCTTCTGGGCAGCTGATTGTAAACTCTGCTCTGCCGGGCTGAACTGGATTTCTTCCTCAACCGCTGGGGCTGGGGCAGTTTCGTTCATAGCCTGAGGAGCAGTCTCGCCGCCGTTAGGACCCAATACCTGGTTCTTCTGCACGTCGAAATTCTCTCCTTCATTACCGTGTACGGAATAGACACGGTCTTCTTTCTTGGTTGCAATGCGGGTGCGCTTGCGCTTAGGGGCTGCTTCAGGAGCTGGCTGTTCTGCCTGGGCGTCGAGAATGGCATAGACGATAGTTTCCTTGTTATCGCTCTTCTTTACCTTGACTCCCAGTTCCTTGGCAATGTCCTTCAACTGAACGACACTCTTTGCTTGTAATTCTTCTTTGCTATACATATATTATATATTGTATATTAATGATTTTTTTCTGAAATGTCGCGTTTCTGAATGGAAACACGGTATTGATTGATAAATTCGTGTGCAAAGATAATTAAAAAATTTGTTTCTGCCAAATATTTTGCCTATCTTTGCACAAAAAAAATAAAAATGGCTAGTCAAATACCCTATTTAGACGTTCAAAACCTCACCAAACGCTTTGGTGCACAGGTTCTTTTTGATAATATTTCCTTCTCTATCGCTGAAGGACAGAAAGTGGGACTCGTGGCGAGAAACGGCACGGGAAAGTCTACGCTCATGTCGGTGCTGATGGATAAAGAGGGACACGAGAGCGGAGACATCATCTACCGACGCGACTTGAAGGTGGGCTATCTGGAGCAGTCGCCGCAGTTTGATCCGGAGGAAAGTGTGCTGCAGGCGTGCTTCAATCATGAGGATGATCCGGAGAAGGTGCTGAAGGCGAAACAGATTCTCACCCAGCTGCACATTACCAACCTGGAACAGCTGATGGGACAGCTCAGCGGCGGACAGCAGAAGCGAGTGGCGCTGGCGAATGTGCTGATTACGGAACCCGACTTCCTGATGCTGGACGAGCCGACCAACCATCTGGACCTGGAGATGATAGAGTGGCTGGAGGGTTATCTGAACCGCGGCAACAAGACCATCTTCATGGTTACGCACGACCGATTCTTCCTGGACAAGGTGTGCAATACGATTCTGGAACTCGACGACCGCACCATCTACACCTACCGCGGCAATTATGCCTATTATCTGGAGAAGAGGCAGGAGAGAATGGACAATCTGAGAGCCGAAATTCAGCACTCGAAGAATCTCTACCGCAGGGAACTCGACTGGATGCGCCGTCAGCCTCAGGCTCGCGGACACAAGGCAAAATACCGCGAGGATGCTTTCTACGAGCTGGAGAAGGTGGCGAAGCAGCGCATCGAAGACAGGCAGGTAAGGCTGAAGGCTTCTACCGTTTATATAGGTTCGAAGATTTTTGAATGCCAGTATGTGAGCAAGGCTTTCGATGACAGGGGACAGAAGAAGGTGATTCTCGACAACTTCTACTACAACTTTGCCCGCTTCGAGAAGATGGGTATTGTGGGTAATAACGGAACGGGAAAATCGACCTTCATCAAGATGCTGCTGGGCGAGGTTCAGCCCGACAGCGGCAAGTTTGACATCGGCGAGACGGTTCGCTTCGGCTATTTCTCGCAGGAGGGACTGAAATTCCGTGAAGACCAGAAGGTGATTGACGTGATTACGGAGATTGCTGATTATATAGATCTGGGCGGCGGCAAGCACATGACGGCTTCGCAGTTTCTGCAGTTCTTCCTCTTTACGCCCGAGGAGCAGCACAACTACGTTTACAAGCTGAGCGGCGGCGAGAAGCGCAAGCTTTACCTCTGTACGGTGCTGATGAGGAATCCGAACTTCCTGGTGCTGGACGAGCCGACCAACGACCTTGACATCCAGACGCTGCAGGTACTGGAAGAATATCTTCAGGATTTTGCGGGTTGCGTCATCGTGGTGAGCCACGACCGCTATTTCATGGACAAGGTAGTAGACCATCTGCTGGTTTTCAAGGGCGAAGGCGAAATACAGGATTTCCCAGGCAACTATACGCAGTACAGGGAATGGAGCCGGATGCAGGCGAAGGACGAGGCGGAACAGGCGAAACCGGCAAAGAGCGGAAATGCAACGGCAGAAAACGACGGAGCTGGCACGGCCAAGCGCGACGCCAATTTTGAGAACAAGCGCAAGATGAGCTACAAGGAGAAGCGCGAATATGAGCAGCTGACCCAGGAAATAGATGCGCTGACCGAGGAACAGAAGAAGCTGGAAGAGGAACTCTGCAGCGGAAATCTATCGGTTGAGGAACTGACAGAGAAAAGCAAGCGCCTGCCTGAAATCAAGGATGAACTTGATGAGAAGGAAATGAGATGGCTGGAACTGGCTGAAATGCTCTAGACTTTGAACTTTGAGCGTTGAACATTGAACTTTATGATTAGTTGATGTGCGGCCGTTAATAATAAATATTTATAAAAGAAAAATAGAAAGAATGGAAATTAAGAAATCAGAATTTACAATATCGGCTCCACGAGTGAGCATGTGTCCGAAAGATACGAAGGCTGAATATGCTTTCATTGGCAGAAGTAATGTGGGAAAATCGAGCCTCATCAATATGCTCTGCAACCACAAGGGTTTGGCTAAGACTTCAGCCACACCGGGTAAGACGCTGCTTATCAACCACTTCATTATCAACAACGAATGGTATCTGGTTGACCTTCCTGGCTATGGTTTCGCCAAGCGTTCGAAGACCGTACAGAAGCAGCTGGAACAAATGATAAGCAGTTATATTCTGCAGCGCCAGCAGTTGGCTAATGTCTTTGTGCTCATCGACGTGCGCCACGACCAGCAGAAGATAGACCGCGAGTTTGTAGACTGGCTGGGCGAGAGCGGCGTTCCTTTCTGCATCGTCTTTACCAAGGCCGACAAGTTGGGTCCGGTCAAGGCTCGCATGAATGCGGAGAAATGGATGCATGCGCTGGAAGACCGCTGGGAAGCACTTCCACCTTATTTCATTACCAGTAGTGAAAAGAAGATGGGACGCGACGAGGTGCTCGACTATATTGACGAAATCAACAAATCGCTCGCCGGAGAATAATCTTTCGGGAGAGAATAAACCAACAGAGAATGAAACAGATTAATTGGGGATTTATCGGCTGCGGAGAAGTAACCGAAAAGAAAAGCGGACCGGCTTTCAACGAAGTGGAGGGTTCGCAGGTGGTGGCTGTGATGAGCCGAAGCGAGAACAAGGCACGCAGCTATGCTGAGCGCCATCATGTGCGCAAATGGTACACGGATGCATCGGAATTGATAGAAGACCCCGATGTGAATGCTGTTTACATCGCCACGCCACCTTCTTCTCACGCCATCTTTGCCATCATGGCGATGCGTGCGGGCAAACCCTGCTATATAGAGAAACCGCTGGCAGCGAGCTACAACGACTGCATCCGCATCAACCGCATCAGCGAGCAGACGGGTGTTCCCTGCTTCGTAGCTTACTATCGCCGTTATCTTCCTTACTTCCAGAAGGTGAAGGAGATTATCGAGAGCGGAACCATCGGTAACGTGGTGAATGTTCAGGTGCGCTTCTCGGTTCCTCCGCGCGATCTCGACTTTCAGAGCGGCAAGGAAATGCCTTGGCGACTGCAGCCGGATATTGCGGGCGGCGGCTATTTCTACGACCTGGCTCCTCATCAGATAGATTTGCTCCAGAATCTGTTTGGTGTGATTACCCGTGCGCACGGCTATCCTGCCAACAGAGCGCATCTTTATCAGGCTGAAGATACGCTCTCGGCGTGCTTCTTCTTTGAGAGTGGAATTCCGGGCAGCGGAAGCTGGTGCTTCGTGGGACATGAGAGTGCGAAGGAAGACTGCATCGAGGTGATTGGCGAGAAAGGTTCGCTCTCATTCTCGGTGTTCACTTACCAGCCGATAGAAGTGATTACGAGCGAAGGAAAGAACTTGATTACGGTTCCGAATCCGCCTTATGTGCAGCTGCCGCTCATCAAGAGTGTGATTCAGCATCTGCAGGGAATAGGAAAATGCGACTGCACCAGCGTTTCGGCTACGGCTGTCAACTGGGTGCTGGACCGAGTATTGTGGAAGAACTGATTTTTTACAAAATCATCATCAGGATTAGAGCGTAAGTTATGAAGAGATGTTTCTGTATAGTAGGATTTATCTGTTCCCTTGTCTGCACTTCGGCAAGGGCAGGGGAGTCCGTGGATTCTACCATGCTGGGAACGCTCTTCAACAAGACGATGTTCATGTCCAATTCCCAGGACAGCCTCGTGAAAGAGCGCCATCGCAAAACCTTCTTCCATCAGGTGGGAGATGTGTTCACCCGGTTCTTCAGAGAATTCAACAGTACGGATTCGGCTTATATAGAAGACCAGCATTACAATTATACGGTGATGCTGCAGAACACCAATACCTACGAGGAATATACGCTCAGAAACAGCGAAGGACAGAGCATTTCCTTCTCGCCTGATCCTTCTTACCGCCTGGGGCCTTATCTGGGCTGGCGATGGGTGTTTCTGGGTTATACGTTCGACCTGAAGCACATTAATTTCAGGAATAACCACACTAATAAAAAGGAGTTTGACCTGAGCCTCTACAGCAGTCTGCTGGGAATAGATCTGTTCTGGCGCCAGACGGGAAATGACTATCATGTTCAGCGGATGAATCTGGGTGAGCACATCGATTGTGCCCCTATCCGCAAGGCTCCTTTCGACGGTTTCAAATCGAGCATCAAGGGATTCAATCTTTATTACATCTTCAACCATCGCCGCTTCTCTTATCCTGCCGCCTATTCGCAGAGTACGGTGCAGCGGAGAAGTGCCGGTTCCATGCTTCTGGGAATCGGTTACACGGAGCATGAACTGGAGGTGAACTGGGATAAACTGACCAATCTTGTAGATGAAAAGCTGAATAAAAATCTGACAAACGGGGGAACTCCGGAAGCCAAGATAGACAGTTCGCTGATGTTCAGCAAGGTGAAATACAGCGATGTGAACGTAACCTGCGGCTATGCTTACAACTGGGTTTTCGCCAAGAACTGGCTCTTCAACGCTTCGCTCTCGGTAGGTGTGGCTTACAACCGCTCGAAATCGGATAATGAAAGGGAACATCTGGACATTACCAACTTCAGTTTCAAGAATGTGAACCTGGATGGAATAGGCCGCTTCGGTATTGTGTGGAACAACACGCATTGGTACGCGGGCGCCAGCACCATCATCCATTCCTACAACTATAAGAAAAAACAGTTTTCTACCAACAATTCGTTTGGCTCACTCAATATTTATGTGGGTGTGAACTTCGGCAGGAAACGTCATCATTAACATATAAAAAGAGAAGAGATGAAAATATTTACGAAAATGGCAGCTGTCGTGCTGGCTTGCGTGCTGGCTGTTCCGGGAGAAGCCAGGGTGAATGTGGTTTATCAGCGGCAGGACAGTCTGCGGATTGTAGGACTGCTGCAGCAGGCAAGGGCGATGAAGAAGAAACCAGCCAGTTGGATGCTTTGGTTCGGCAAGCAGATGGTGGGCGTTCCTTATGTGGGCGGCACGCTGGACCGAACGAAGGAAGAGGTGCTCATCGTGAACACCCGTGAGCTGGACTGCACCACATACGTAGAGATGGTAACGGCGCTCACCCTATGCGCCAAGAAGAATGAGACTTCTTTCTCGGCTTTCTGTGAATATCTCCGGAATGTGCGTTATGTGAGCGGAGAGGTTTCCTATGTGAAGCGCCAGCATTATTTCACGATTTGGATGGATGCAAACGAGCGCGAGGGAATCGTGAAGAATATTGCGCCCAATCCTCCTTTCTCGGCCGTTCAGACCGTGAACATCAACTGGATGAGTACGCATGTTTCGAGCTATAAGATGCTTAAGGCTCATCCGGAATGGAAATCGGGAATCAGAAAACTGGAACAGAGTGTGAACGGCAAGCGTTACCGTTATGTTCCGAAGGGCAAGATTGCCAACACGGCAGTTTTCCGCAACGCTATTCATGATGGTGACATTATCGCCATCATTACCAACAAAAAGGGTCTCGACACAACCCACATCGGTATTGCCTCCTGGCACAAAGACGGATTGCATCTGCTCAACGCCAGCAGCATTCACAAGAAGGTGATTGATGAACCGATGACACTTTATACTTACATGCATAAACATCCGGTGCAAATAGGAATCAGGGTTTGCAGAGTTCAGTAAAAAAATATTAGAAAAAGAAAAGATAAATGGAAGAGAAAAAGAATTTTGAAGCTGTCTTCAAGGAAGATCTTTATCAATATCTGCTGGGTATTGATAAGGTAGACGCTCATTTGCCGGAAGCTCCGGATTTGGAAGAGCTGTGGCAGAAAGTAGGCGAGAGTTATCTGCCTGATGCGATTCGCGAGTTTGCCAAATATCCTACGGTTTCATTGGGTTGGATCATGTATGTAGGAATGGCGCTTGCCAAGTATTGGGATGAGGATTGGGAACTCTACAGCAAGGTAGAGAATCATTATGAATATCTTCGTGACAGAATAGATTTCGACCACATGGATGATTACATCTGCGAAAAGGTTCTGCTGCTGAATGAGGAAGCGCATAAGGCTGTTACGAATGTAGTGGCAGAATGTGCTTCGCGCTCTTACAGCAAGCTGATTCATCTGAATCTGCAGCCTGGAAGCGAGGAAGCCTTCCGTGGTTTCGTTGCCGCCCTTCACCAGATGTTCCTCATGGGAATAGCCGTAGAGCTAAAAATGCTGGGTTACCACATGACTAAAATGTAAAAGAAAGTCCGTAGGCGTTCTGTTAAAATGCCTACGGACTTTCTTACTTATTACTAAAATAATTACTTCACTTTCTTGAGATATTCTCCAGCGCGGGAATCGCCGAGTTCCTGGGCTTTCTTCAGGTTCTTGATGGCCTCTTCCTTATTTCCTTTCTCCTTCTGGAGCAGTCCTAAGAGAAGGTAGCCGTCAGCATATTCAGGAGCCAACTCTATGCAATGGGTGGCTGCGCTGATTCCTTCATCATAACGCTTTACACGCAAGTCGAGACTTGCCCATTCTGCAAAATAAGTAGGCTCTTTAGGAGCCAGGTAACAGGTGCGGGCAATATCAAGCAGGGCTGGCTGCCACATGCGTAACTTGGTTTCGCATTGGTAACGGGTGTAGAAGAAGGCTGGCGAAACAGGACGGGCAATGGAATCGTACATATTATAATCCTGAATAGCGCGGCGGAATTCACCCTGCTCCTTCAGAAATTCTCCACGTGCCAGATAATAATTCGCAACCATTCCGATCTTGTTTCCAACGCTTACCGCACTATCGAGCAAAACCTCAATCTCCTTGGCTGGAGCCTTGAGATTCTTCTTAGCCTGGGCAGCCTCAAAATAGAGTTCGCCGCTGAGAAGTGAAGTATTGGTCAAATCCATGAAAGTATCGTAAGCTTTCTGATACTCACCCTTTACAAAATTAATCTGCGCTTCCTGATGGCGGTAAATAGGCTGAGCCTTGATTTCGTATGCCTTTTGAGCCTCAGCTATGGCCTTATCAAGCGTCCAGTCCTTATAAACAGAATCGCCCTTGTAAATAATCTTCTGATAAATCAGGTCGGCATAGTTGGAATGAGCCTCATCCTTGGCAGCCGATTTCTTAATGCCTTCTTCCATCAGTTTGGCAGCTGCATCATATTCGGCCTTATCCGTCAGATAAGCGGCTTTCTCCTTGTAACCGAAGGCTGAAGTTGGGAATTTGCTGATAAACTCATCGCTATATTTCGCATACTCATCAGCTGTAGTCTGGCCTTTCTTCAGAGTCATCATCGTCATCGCTTCGTTCTCTGTATCAGGAAGAGCTGTACGGATGGTGGTTTCGCGAAGTGCTGCATCAAGACTCGAAAGACCGGTTACCTTCAGCTGCTTGGCGTAGTTGGCGTCGATGGCCGTAACCTGACCATTGCTGTGCATCAGACCGATGACCTGACCGTTCTTGTTGGCAAACGGACAACCTACTGCATTTTCGGGAGCACTATTCGAGAAGATGTAATAGTTGTACGTAGTCTTGAACTTCTCTACGCTGCTGATGTCCTCCTGCTGGTAAGCCGGCTTCTTGATAGAATATGGAACCAGCCAGACCTTGTCGCCAGCAGCCGATTCCTTGGTTGCAATAGGGGCAGCAACTGTAGAGGCGTTGATGCGGAATTTAGCCACATCGTAGAGTTCGTCGGCTCCCATGATGGCCTCAACAGGAATCGATTTTCCGGAAGCGTCAACAACGCTAGCCTTTACAGCTCCGACAAATGGCTTGAAGGTGCTGATAGCCGTTCCCTTGTTGTCGATAAAAACACCTTGGGTAGAGGCGATAATGTCGCCTTTCTGATTGAAAGTAGTCAAGGTGAAAACGCTCTTAGCCAGTTTCTGGACCGAACCCGGCTGGGCATAGAGGGACGATGCTCCGAGCATCAGTCCCATCATGATCATATTTATTTTTTTCATAATCTTATTTGTGTTGCTTGTGTTTATTGAGCAACTCCTTAGCATTTGCCAGGGCAGCAGGCGTAATGTCGCTTCCGCTGAGCATCTGGGCGATTTCTTCTATGCGCTGCTGCTCGTTGAGTTCCTTCATGTGAGAAAGAGTTCCCTCTTCGGTTTCTTCTTTCAGAACCTTGTAATGATGGGTTCCCATGGAAGCAATCTGAGGCAGGTGGGTGATGGAAATAACCTGACGGTTCAGGTTGCCCATCTCTGTCATGATTTCCGCCATCTTTTCAGCAATCTTACCGCTTACTCCCGTGTCGATTTCATCAAAGATGATGGTTGGCAGTTTTACGGCGCCGCTGATCATGGCCTTCAGAGAAAGCATGACGCGGGCGATTTCTCCACCAGAAGCAACCTGACTCACCGGCTGGAGAAGCGTGCTCTTATTGGCGCTGAACAGGAAATTTACCTTGTCAACACCATCAGAACTGAGCGACTTGGCGGAGAATGAAATTTCGAAGCGGACGTTTGGAATTCCCAGAGGAATGAGACGTTTCTTCATTTCTTCTTCTATCTTTCTAGCCGATTTTGTTCGGATGGCAGTCAGTTCACCAGCCAGCTTTTCAGCCTTGGCAAGCAGAAGGGTAACTTGCTTTTCCTGTTCTTCTATGTCTTCATCACCATTATCGATGTGCTGTAGTTGTTCGTTGATTCGCTCGCGAGTGGCGATGAGTTCTTCTACATTTTCCACATGGAATTTCTGCTGGAGCGAGTAGAG
>ULUN01029758.1_pt1 | contig 13521 bp, 16 predicted proteins | sample 1958531 | NCBI WGS metagenome assembly ULUN01 (sample SAMEA4835761, study PRJEB28245) | human gut metagenome | biome: gut microbiome; material: fecal sample | place: Denmark | collected 2008
AATTCATATTGCTTCTTTCGCGCTTCCAGCTCTGCTTCCAACTCTGCTTCCAGCTCTGTAAAGTTGTCGAGTATTCGCACGATTTCTTCCTGTACAGGGAGAGGGGGGATTGGGATTATAATATCAGATAGTTTATCTGGAGTTACTTCAATCACTTTTGTGCCATGGGCAAGTTTCTTTTTCTGTGAAGCAAACATCTCAGTGTGAAAATAATAGCAGAGAAACTTTGGATTTATAGTATGATGAATAATTGCTGAATGACCGCTAACAGCAATTTTTTGTTCCCCGAGCCAAGCGACACATTTACAAACATCTTCAATGTTTTCGCTTGTTACTGCCATAATAATATCATTTTTGACTGCATATTTCTGTTTTTTAGCAGTTTCTTCGCTGATAAATGATAAGGTTTTATCTGTAAATAACCCATATCGTGTATATATTTGTCCATAATGAATACATGGTACACCTTTTTCACAAAAGTCCTTCTTTTGAAAATTGCCACCTCGACTTATGGTTGCAACTGTTCCAAGTTTAGCATATTTCACCCCGTTTGGGCAAAGATCTTGTAACAGATTATTTAATTTGCTCATTTTTTGCCCTCCTAAAACTTAGTTCGATGGATTTTTCTATTAGATTGGCAATAGCTTGTTTTCTTTCTGCTATTTGATTTTCCTCGTTATTACGATATTTTTTAAGTCGTTCAGAAGTCCATTCATAATGTCCATAATTGTTTTCGATGTCCTTTAACAATGCGATTATAGGGGATAAACTTTGTCTTTTATATTCCTTAAAAAATAATTCAACAACATCTCGGCTGATTTGCAGTTCTAATCTTGTGCTGTATTTGTTCTTTAGCATATCTGATTTTGCTGCTGATATTTCAGTTAAACTAAATTGCGATACGATCTGCTCGTCTAATTTAAAATGGAAATCTTTCTTGCTTAATTCATTTGGTATTGTTATTCCGTTGGGAACAAGGTATGTTTTATCAACAATTCCATTTCCATCCCATGAATGGCACTGATAATATCTGACATGATGTTCAATATGGTATTTATGACTACAATTATCGCACTTTATCTCTTCGCTAGTAATACCATCTCTTTGTCTGTTCCAATCGTCATATTCGGTATATGCATGTCTAATTATATTACCGTTTCCACATGCACATAATGCTATTTCAGTATAGTCAAATCTATCCCAACTCACTATATTACCCCTCAATCTCCGCAATAATCTTATCTATTTCCGCTCTCAGAATATTTTCCCGTTCGACGATATTGCGAATTTGCTTATTAAGTTCAACGATGTCAATTATCTCGCGGGTGTTTTCCGGCTCAACATAAGTTGAAACAGAGAGATTATAATCATTGTTCTCGACATCGCTGGATTTGGCAAGATGGCTGAAATGTGGTATTTCTTCACGAGTTGAAAATGTGGTTACTATCTTGTTAATATTCTCGGGAGTGAGCTTGTTGTTATTTGTGACTTTGATACACTCATTGGTGGCGTCGATGAAGAGCACATTGTTATCCTTTTTGTTCTTCTTCATCACCATAATGCAGGTGGCTATTGAAGTGCCGAAAAACAGATTGCTTGGCAGTTGTATAATACAATCCACATAGTTGTTCTCAATAAGATACTTGCGGATTTTCTGCTCTGCGCCTCCTCGGTACAATATTCCGGGGAAACATACTATTGCTGCGGTTCCATTTGACGCAAGCCATGAAAGCGAGTGCATGATAAATGCCATATCGGCCTTGCTTTCAGGAGCAAGGACACCGGCAGGGGCGTAGCGCGGATCGTTTATCAACAGCGGATTTGATTTACCAGCCCATTTTATCGAGTAGGGAGGGTTTGACACGATGAGTTCGAATGGTTCGTCGTCCCAATGCTGCGGAGCGGTGAGCGTATCTTCGCAGGCAATGTTGAATTTATCAAATCCGATATCATGCAGGAACATATTGATGCGGCACAGATTGTAGGTCGTGATGTTGATTTCCTGACCAAAGAAACCATTGGTGATGCTGTCTTTGCCAAGCACTTTCTCAGCTTTCAGCAGTAGAGATCCGGAACCGCAGGCAGGGTCGTACACTTTGTTGATAGTGGTCTTTCCGACCGTGCCGAGCCTTGTGAGCAGTTCCGAAACATCCGCGGGTGTGAAAAACTCACCGCCAGATTTGCCGGCATTACTTGCATACATTGTCATTAAAAATTCGTATGCGTCGCCGAAAGCGTCAATGTCGTGGTTCTTGACGCTGCCCAGGTTCATTTTTGCAATTCCCGAAAGCAGTTTTGTGAGTTTTTCGTTTCGCTTTTCAACTGTTGCACCTAGTTTGTTTGAGTTGACATCGAAATCATCAAACAGACCGGCAAAATTCGCTTCGCTTGCACTTCCTTTAGCAGAGCCTTCAATATCCCTGAATACTTTTTCAAGTATTTCGTTGAGGTGCTCTTTTGCCCATTCCTTATCAGTTTCGGCACGACTTCTGACATTGCAGAAAAGTTCACTGGGAAGAATGAAGAAACCTTTCTCCTGCACCAGACCGTCGCGCGCTTCTTCAGCTTCATCATCGGATATTTTCGTATAGTCGAAATAAGCATTGCCAGCTTCAGTTTCACCATGGTTTATGTAGTATGTGAAATTCTCGGAGATGTATCTGTAAAACATTGTGCCAAGAACATAATTCTTGAAATCCCAGCCGTCAACGGCTCCGCGTAATTCATCCGCAATTGCCCAGATAGCTCGATGGAGTTCATCTCGCTCCTGCTCCTTTTTTGTGTCAACTGACATAACATGATCCTCCAGAAGTATAATTATATACATTATATCACAAAAAAGTCATGTTTTCAAGGAATGTCAGAAAAAAGAGTATTTTTTTATGGGAACCTCTAAAAACCGGTTTGAAAAGGGAAAATGGGTAGAGTGCGCCGAATGCGATGAAAGCCGACGAAGTAAGGCTGTATGCCTTACGAGGAGGTTTGAAGAAGCAGTCGGTGTGCTATACACATTTTCACTCAAACAAGGTTTTTTAGAGGTGACCTTATATAAATGGCGCGTATTTGTCTTATTTTGTTGATTGTAGCTCCTTGCAGAACAAAGAATTCATACCTTTTATAGAAAAAACATTCAATGAATTTTTCGCGCGGGTCATAGCAACATAGAACATTCTCCGTTCCTCAAGATACTCTGAATAGGTTTCGCTGTCAAGTATTGCATCGTTATACTCAACGCTCGGAAAGAATCCGTCCGCAACATCGACAATGTAAACTGTGTCAAACTCCAGACCTTTGCTGGAATGGGCCGTAGTGAGAATGACCCGGCTGTCTTCGGCACGATAGTCAGCGCTGCCTTTAAGCTGTTCCAGCCGTTCCATGAAACGGGACTTGTCCGGTTCATTTTCAGCGAGCATCAGCAGAATATCAAGCTTGTTGGTATCTCCGCCCTTTTCCTGCAAATATCTGAGATATCCGCTGTACATGAAAGCCTCTATTGCCTGAGCCGTATCCGAGTTTTGAGCGTCGGTTATAAGCTCTTTAAATTCCTCCGCTTTGGGTTTTAGCGGCAAGAACCTTTCGCCGTTTTTAATCAGGGCTTCTGTTATAGAAATTCTTTCCCTGTAGCTCCTTTTGTAGGCATATTCAGCTGAACGCTTATCCAGCCAGCAGCCGCATTTGTGGTATATCTTCATGAATGCGTTCTTGTCATGTTCGTTTAGCGTATATGTAAGAAATGCTTTTACATCCTCAACAGCACGGCTGCTGAAAAAACGCTGTTCGTTTCTGCTTGAATACGCTGAAAAAGGAATGCCCTCGCGGAGAAGAAGGTCGATCAGCGGCACTGAACTGTCATTCGAGCGGTATATGACGGCGATCGGTTCACCGGGATTCTTGGCGGCTTCGATTATTTTGCTGAACTGTTCAGCACGGTCCTGCACATTGATGAACCTTACTTTTCCGACATTTCCGCGGACGGCTGTGATATCCTTGTCATATCTTCCGGCAGTTTTACTGATGAATTTAGCGGATAGCTCCACGATCTCCTTTGAAGAACGATAATTGCGGCTCAGAAACAGCGTGTGTGGATTGAGATAGTCATGACTGAAACTCAGCAGGGAATCAGGGAAAGCGCCTCTGAACCCATAAATGCTCTGGTCTTCGTCGCCGACCATAAAGATGTTGTTCCTGTCCGTATGTCCACAGAGAGTGCGGATAAATGTGTGCTGTAATTTCGAAAGATCCTGCGCTTCATCAACGCACATATACTGGTAGCGCTGCTGGTATTCCGCAAGAAGTCCGGGGCGTTCGGTCAGTAGCTTGAGAGCGTACCTGATCTGGTCATCGAAATCCATCAGCCACTTGTTTTTCAGTTCATTCTGGTATTTTTTCAATACGGAATTATCGTATTCGCTCATCTGACTTTCGTCTTTCATCAGATTCTTGTTTTTGGATATCGTCGAAATTACGTCCCGTATCTCAGAATCGTTCGGATATTCTGTGCCTCTTTCTTTGAGTATTTTCTTAATTATTGGAAATGTAGTTTTTTCATCGGCGATTTCGAGAGATCTGATATTGGGGTTTGTTTTCCAGAACCTTGTATTGATTTCGGCAGCAAGGCTGTTTACCGTCTTGACCTTGACCGTATCGGCAAATTCGCTGCCGAACATTTTGCATAGCCTGTCTGTTATGTCTTTTGCAGAATTCTTTGTATATGACAGTGTAAGTATATTTTTCGGAGAAATTCCCCTGCAAAGTATCATATATCCCAGTCTTGCTGAAAGGACGGTCGTCTTTCCGCTGCCGGGAACTGCAATAAGCAGTATTGCGCCGTTTATCGTTTCAACAGCACGCTCCTGGTCTGGGTCAAGGTGAATGTTGTATTTTTCGCAGAAACTTATGTAATCTCTGTCAGTTTCAATGATTTGCAGGCAGGGCGGCTCGCAGCCCGTATAAACAAGAAACTGTTCCTTGTTGTACCATTTTGCAGCCGTAAAATGTTCAAACGAGGGCGATTCGTTCGCCACTCTTATAATCGAATCGTCATCATCGGAGAGCTGAAAGAAAATGTCTGCCTGACTTGTTCGCAGGTCGAAGTTTTTCAGAGCAGAAAGCGGACGGCTCCACACAAAGTCGGTAGAACTGCCGTCGGCACGTTTCAGCTTTCCGGAGGTGTATTCCTCGCGCAGGTCGAACAGCCATACCACCTTATATCCAAGGCTGGTGTAGAAGTAGTTCCGGTTGCTGAAATTCGTCATTGTAATGTGGCTGTGCTGAAACTTGACAACTGTCTTTCCGGTAAGTACATCGGCTCTGTGGCACACTTTGCCGAGGTTCAGCTGTATCTCCTGATTGCATACAGGGTAGCAGCTCTGCCACTGCTGGTGCCATTCCGACATATCATAAGAACCAGCCCAGCTGTCTGAGCATTCGGTGTTCTGCCTGTGTGCAAAATGGTGTTGTCTTTCCATGCCCATTTTTCTTATCAGCTCTCCGCCGCAGCAGGGGCAGAAATAGCTTTCCCGTGCTGTTGTATTGTCGATATGAACACGATTTTTATTTACGTCTAAGGCTACTACCATGTGTTACCTCCACAGAAAATCAGTCGTCAAAATAGAATAGATCCTCAAATTTTACGTCAAGCGCTATACAAAGCAACAGCGCAAGTTTGGATGTCGGGCAGTATTGCCCGGTTTCGATAGAGCTTATCGAGTTTTTCGATACTCCGACTATTTTTCCAAGCTCTGTCTGCGACAGTTTTCTTTCGGTGCGCAGCTGTTTCAGGTTATTTTTTAGTTTGAGCTGTTCGTCCATATCACTGCACCCCTGCAATTAACAGTATCACATAAATCAAGCAGACAATCGACGCCAGAGAAACACACACTATTCCTCCGATAAGGGGTTTCTTTTGACTTAGTTTCTTGCCACGGAATATCATTTCTGCGCCGGAAGACGCAAACACAAGTGCCCATAGTCCAAAATCTACTTGTTTGGTTGTAAGCCATTTGATAAAGAACAGCGCCATACATAGAATGATTCCGACAAATGTTCCGAACATAATGGATCTTCTTGATACAGCTATCTCGATTGGGTCGTTGTCCTTGTTGTCTGCGCGCCCTTTTGCCAGTATTTCTTCTTTGGTCATGATTATCCACCTTTCATATTCCAAGTGTCCTTGTCAAAAGCATTATAACATTTCCAAGCGTACTTGTCAATACCTTTTGTGATTTTTTGTTGTTATTGACACAAAATGTGTAGCAAATTTATTTGTGGGACAATTACATATTGCAATTTTAACTTTCTCGTGCTATAATAACATTAACAAAGGTTTACAAAACAGGGAGTCCCAAAAATGCCAACAATAACTCACAACAAACTAGTCCGCGACAAAATCCCGGACATAATCAAATCTACCGGAAAGCAGGCGGTAACGCGGGTCCTTACCGATGAGGAATACCTCGTAGAACTTGACAGAAAGCTTTCCGAGGAGTGCGCCGAATACCAGGCGGACAAGAGCCTTGAAGAAATGGCGGACGTGCTGGAGGTGCTGTACACAATCGCCGCAGCGTGCGGGTACTCCGTGGAGGAACTGGAGCGCGTCCGCGCGGAAAAGGCGGAAAAGCGCGGCGGATTTGCGGATAAAATCTTCCTTGAGGAAGTTCTGGGGAACTGATATGAAAAATGAAACCATGGTCAATTCGGTGAACAGCCCTGCCGAGGACTTGTTCGTGCAGCTTTTCTGCGAAACATTCGGCCCCGATAAGGCGGAGAAGCTCTACACGTGAGTCCGTGCGCCTGTGACCTGCTGAACGAGGGCTGGGACAGTCCGCATACGCAGGTGCTTTTAATGGCAAGACCCACTATGTCAAAGACGATCTATATGCAGCATCTTGGCAGAGGTACGCGCAAATGCGAGAACAAATCAGACCTGCTGGTGTTTGATTTCGTGGACAACGCGAATATGTTCAAAATGCCGTATTCACTGCACAGAACGCTCAATATGTCGGAGTACCGCCCGTTTGAGTACGTTCTCGCGCCGGAACATCTGCGAAAGCATGACCCCAACATGACCTATTCCGGAGAAAAGCCGGTAGCCTATCTTGACACGCCCATCGACGCAGCGGATTACGAGGTCGTAGACCTGTTCAACTGGCAAACCGAGGTGCAGAACATGATTTCGCAGCTCGAGTTTGTTCGTATGGTCGATGTGCAGTCGGAAACAGTGGAGCGGTACATCAGGGAGGGCAAGATAGTTCCGGATCTGGCAGTTCCGATAAGCGAAAACAGGTTTTTCAACTATTTCAGAGAGGACACCGTGAAATCCTATGCGGAGAAATACGGCTGGGACCTTATAACGCAGGGAAACATCAAGTCCAAGTTCATGGAGTTCGTCAGCAAAATGGACATGAGCTTTTCCTACAAGCCCATTCTGCTGAAAGCGATGATGCGCCACGCGAACGAGGACGGCTGTGTTGCGCTGTAGGATATCGTGGACTACTTCAAGGAGTATTACGAGGGCAGAGCCGCTGCGGGGCTTGTCGTGGAGAAACCGTCCAGCATATTCGCCAAGGGCGGCTATACCGGCAAGGATGTGGAGAAGAATATACATTCGAATCCGTTCAAGCGTTTCGCGGATATGCGGTTCTTCCAGCGGTGCAAGGACGTCACGATGGTGCGTTTCAACCCGTGGATCTACAAGAAACTGGACGCGGAGGACTTCAAGCGGATTCACAGAATTTGCGATAAGAAACTTGAGGAGTATTACGCGAGGTTCAAGTAACTGAATATATAGAATCCGAGGATTGCCGTCCTCGGATTCTGCTTTGTATGGGATTGCTGAAAAGAAAATTCGGCTCGATGAAGTTTTGTTGAGTGGCTCGACAAAATTTATAAAAGCCGCAATATATTCAGCCCTTGCTTTTCGGCATAATTTACGGTGTAAAATGTACCTCCGGAGTTTTGCCGCAGGAAGCAGACAAGGTGTCCGCTGTTATCTACGAGATGGCGGTTGCGTGCCGGCATACAGCCTGTTGTGTAGGTTGGGGACAGAATCCTAACCTTGTCAGCCTTTGACATTATTTTGTTATATCGTTCCCTCTGGGCGGCGTTCCATTTAAGGGTTTGCTGTTCGGGTGGACACGGAAGCACCAGAATCAGCCGAATTTGAGGGTATTGCTGTTTCATCTGAATAACGGTTTCTTCTGCCAGCATATCAAATCCCAGCGCTCCGCCTGCTCCAAAGTACATTACGCCTTTCTTGATCAGCTCGGTTATTGAATCTTCAAGTGATTTTCGTAACTCCTCACAATCTTCGGGCAGCTTTCTGTGACCCGAAAAGCACGCTACTTTTGATTTGTCAATCATGCAGATTACCTCCGATATAGTGATATATCACTATTATATCACATTCTAGTGATATATCACTAATCTTTTTCACCAAAATCAGATAAACTATATTCATAGTTTAAGAGTGAGGTGAGAACGCATGAGGATTTGTGAGGTAACTGCCCGGCGCATTCGAGAGTTGTGCAGTGAGCGCGGAATAACTCCCAACGGGCTTTCATACATTTCCGGCGTTTCTCAGTCTACTATAAAAAGCATTCTCAACGGAGAAAGTCAGAACCCCGGAATTGCCACTATCAAGAAAATCTGCGATGGACTGAACATCACTATTGGAGAGTTCTTCAATACCGAAGAATTTAACCGGCTGGAGCAGGAACTTGAATAAAATAAGAGCGCAGCGGGAAGCTACTGCGCTCTTAATATTTATTCTTTTCAGAAATATTATTATATCAAAAGCGCCCTGCAACCACAGGGCGTTTTTGCTTATGAAAAATACCTATCCCGATAAGCCTCAAAGAACTTCAGTTCCAGCGCAATTTCTCCGGCGTCGGACTTGTCGTCGCGTTTAGCCGCACGGAGAGCCTCTTTCAGTTCCTTGATATGCTCGTCAACCGCGGACTTTATTGCCTCGTCGGTCTTGTCGAACAGCTCTTCCTTTTCGGGGCAGAAGTTCATTCCGTAGATCTGCGACACAAGCTGCGTGACACACTGCGCCAGCGTAGCCGTTCCGGAAAGCTCGCTCTGACCCAGCAGGCTGACGTATTCCTTGCTGAAATTCTTCTGGAACTCACCGCAGACCAGCTCCGAGCCGCCGAAAGTGTAGTGCAGGATCGGATAACTCAGCTCGCTGAAAAAATCGTCCACTGCATTGCGGATAACCCGGTCTACATTGCCGATTTTCGAGGATTTCAGCTCCTTTTTGACTGCCGGAATTGAACGCTTGCTTTCACGCTCGTTGTAATAATCAAGATAGAACGCCGAAATATAGCAGACTGCCAGTGCCTTGACCATTTTTTTGAACTGCGCGCTGTTTATCAGCAGCGAAAGTCCGACTGTTTCGCTGTCGGACAGTTCGGAGATTTTGTTGACGTCACTCTGGGAGAGTTTTACGGACGATGTGTCTGTTTGTAAAGATTTCTTTACGCTAGTTCTTCCACAGATATAGTCGGTGGAAACTTCGTAGAAGTCTGCCATCTTGTTGAGAACATTGAGGTCAGGAACGGATTTCCCCATCTCGTATGCGCTCAATGTGGCTCTGGAAACGCCGAAAACCTCCGCGGCGTCCTCGGAACGAATTCCTTTTTCGGCGCGGAGTTCCTTTAATCTTTCTGAAAAAGAAGAAATCATGTTGTTCTCCATTGATTATGCTCCTTTGTGGTTTGTCAATAAAATAAAACGCCAAATTAAAAAACGGACGTTTTTTATAATTTCATGTCAAAAAATCTTGACAAAGCTGAAATCCTGTGATATAATTGTTTTGTCAGAAGAATTATACCGGTTTGCATTTGAATGGAGCATAGGCTATTTGTATTTAATCAATTATACCATAATCGCAAGGTTATGGTATAATTTGCTGATATGCGCGGAGTTTGCCAGAGGCAAACGTATGTGCAAGGCATTTTGATTTATAATAAACACTTTGCGTTTATTATACCATATTGATCTGAAAAATGCAAGCGCCGGAAAATCCTAGTCCCAAAAAACTTTGCAGTAAATTGCAGTATCAAGGGATATATCATGGACTTACGGAAAAGCACGGGAAACGCCGTGCAGGTCCAGCGTTTGTTCGTGCGGTTCCGCCAAAGGCGGAATTGACGGCTAAGCCGTCAAAGGCGAGTTCACGAAGAAAACCTGAACATTACAATGCTTTTCCTTCGTGAACTAAACAGATGGAGCGAAGCGACCACATTATTGAAAGGAGCACCCAAAATGTCAGAAAACATCATCACCAGCGAAACCACGGCAGCCGAGCCGAAGTCCCTCCCGCACATGGAGAACATCACGAAAGCCGCGGAGCTTTTCGGGCTTACGCGGTACGCCGTGCGGGTCCTCGCGGAGGAGGGGAAAATCAAGGCAGTACGTATCGGCGGCAGAATATTCGTGAACGTAGACAGCATGAGCGAGTTCTTCGCGGCGTGCACGCTGGCTCCCGAAGAGGGTAAGCCCGTAGTTCCCGCAGAGCCTGCCGAAAGGCCGTCGTTCGCGCGTCCCGCAAAGGGAATAAGGAGGATAGGATAAGCGTGGAGAAAAGATTTTTCTGGCTCAAGCTCCGGGAAACTTTCTTCAACGAGACCTACATAAAGGCGATGCGCACGTTCAAAAACGGCGACAGCCTGGTGCTGACCTACCTCGAAATGGCGCTCTACTCGCTCAAATCCAACGGCGTTATCGAGCGCGGAGAGCTTACGCCGTCGCTTGCGGACGAAATTTCCATTGCGATAAACGAGCCTGTCCCCCGCGTGAAAAAGACCATCGAAATGCTCACCAAAGCCCGCGTTGCGGAGCTTGACGGCGACAGGCTCTACCTCACCGAGATGATGAAGCTGATGGGTTCGGAATCCACCAGCGCCGAGCGAATGCGCAGACTGCGTTCCAAGAAAAGTGACGAAACTGGTGTCGCACCTGCGTCACAGTGTGACAGCGCAGTGACGTCACCAGTGACAAAAAGCGTGACGACAGAGATAGAGTCAGAGAAAGAGAAAGAGAAAGAGAAAGAGTCAGAGACAGACTCAGAAGCCCCCTTACCCCCGGCGGGGGTAACGCGCGGCTGTGACGAGGTAGTCAGCCAGTTCAATTCGATTTGCGCTTCGCTGAATAAGGTCGGCGGAATGACCGAGCCGCGCAGAAAGGCTGTTCAGTCCGCGCTGAACGCGGTAGGTCAGGAGAAATTAACAGAGCTGTTCCGCAAAGCGGAGGCTTCCGATTTCCTGACCAAGCGTAATTCCACCGGCTGGAAAGCGGGATTCGACTGGCTGATGAAGCCCGAGAATTACACCAAGGTGCTGGAGGGGAACTACGACAACCGGAACAGCGCGCAGGCGGCACAGACCGATTACACCAACGGCGGATTACACCCGAATATCCTGGAGATGTCCGGCGATGTTGACCCGTCGGATTACCCGTTCTGAAAGGAGAAATTATGAGCAGTAAAGATTACTACGCATCGTTATGGGATACAGCAGAAGAACTTAACCGCAACGACTGTTTCAACGACCTCGCCTACCGCAACATGACTTTCGACAGGGACGACCGTCCCGAGCACATCCTGTCGAAAGCGGCGCGGGCGTATGCGGAGAACTTCCAGCCTGCGCTGGAGCAGCATGGAATTATGTTCACCGGGAACGTCGGCACTGGCAAAACGTTCTACGCCTGCTGCATCGCTAATGCGGTGATAGACCGCGGCTGTACCGCGTGGGTGACAACGCTCCAGCCGCTTGTAAGGGCGCTTTGCAGCTATGAATCTGCGGAGAAAATACTCGCGAAAATACGCAAAGTTGACCTGCTCGTCCTGGACGACCTCGGCTCTACGGCGCTGAACGATTTCACCACCGACAAGATTTTCGAGATAGTTGACGAGCGCTACCGCTCCGGCAAGCCGCTTATCGTCACCACGAACCTTAATCCGGACGAGGCTTGGAAGTCAAGTATCGGCATGCGGAGAATCTTCGACCGCCTGCGGGAACGGTGCAGGCTGGTGGTCGTAGATGGGGAATCGCGTAGGAGAGCGTGCTGAAAGATTGCGACACAATGTCTCATTGTTTAGTGAAAGGACGAAAATATGATTGCTGAAAAAGAAAAAGAATCAAGTTTCGGATTGGCTGACCTCTCGCCGCTGGGCAGAAAGGCAGTGTACCGAATGTCAGATCTCGACCCGACGGTTTTACAGTGCATTAACATGAGCGGGCTTTACCGTACGATATGGAATGAAATTGGCGAGTATGCCACCGACCGCAGAATGGAAACCGTGCTCGCTCTGGAGCGCCGCACAGAATTCAGCGCCGACACATTCGAGCGCGAAAAGCAGCTTGCGGAAATCTACCTTGTCGGTCAGAGAGCCGCAGACGAGGCGCTGGAATCCTGCGTTAAGTGGCTCGCGCTTGAATGCCGGGAGCGCTCCACGATTGCCGAGCTTGCGGGGATTTCACTTGACATGATGACTGGGAAACATAAACATTGAGACATCATGTCCCATTGTTTGAAGAGTTGTTTTCAGCAATTCCCCCATTTGGCAGGAATAGCGTGGTTCACCACGCTACCTATCGCCGCACCGCCAAAGGCGGCGCAGTTGATTAAGTGATATATCTTGTGGTGAAACTGTTCACCACCGCTTATAAACGTATTTTTAACAATAAATAAAAACAATGCGACATCATGTCCCATTGTTGAAAGGAGAAACCCATGCCCAGCAAACGCAAACGCGGAAACGCGTACGAACTCCGCGCGTCCTGCGGCTTCAACGCCAGGGGAAAGCGCATAATGAAGACCCGCACCTGGCACCCTCCCTACGGCATGACGGAAGCTCAGGCGGAAAAGGAAGCGACCCGTCAGGCGTTCCTGTTCGAGGAGGAAATACGCCGCGGGGAAGTCCTCGACCAGTCCACCCGCATGGAGGATTTCCTCGTGAAGTGGCTGCATAATTACGCGGAGAAGCAGCTCCGCGCGACCACGCTGACGGGGTACAAGTCAATGCTCCCGCGCATAAACGCGGCGTTCGGGAAGATGAAAATTTCGGACATACGCCCGACCCATCTGCTTGCGTTTTATGATAATCTTTCGGACGTCGGGGTGCGCGGGGACGAGTATTTCACCGCCACCGAGTTAGTCGGGGAACTTGCGGCGGAGCGCTTCGCAACGCGGAAAGCGTTCTTCACCGCCGCAGGGATTTCCAAGCGGACGTCGCAGAGTATGTTCGCGGGCGGGAAAGTCACGGGGGATACCGCAGAGCGGGTCTGCGCAGTACTGGGAGCGGATTTCGACGAGCTGTTCACCGCCGACGAGGGCGGGACGCTCTCCGCGAACACGATACGGCACTACCACCGCTTATTGTCCGTGATTTTCTCGACTGCGGTCAGCTGGCAGGTGATTTATTCGAATCCCTGCGAGCGCGTTAAGCCCCCGAAAATGCGCCGTAAGGAAAGCCGCTACCTCGACGAGGACGGAGTTTCGGAGGTAATTGCGGCG
>ULUN01015717.1_pt1 | contig 13457 bp, 10 predicted proteins | sample 1958531 | NCBI WGS metagenome assembly ULUN01 (sample SAMEA4835761, study PRJEB28245) | human gut metagenome | biome: gut microbiome; material: fecal sample | place: Denmark | collected 2008
CAATGCCATCCTCGCTATGCACAGCTGCCGCGAAACCGGTAGCGTTATCGACCATGAATATTGCGTGAAGGCTTTCACCAAATTCTATCAGTTGTAATAAAAAACAAAGAAGGTGTGTCTGTATTTGTGACACACCCTCTTTGATTTTATATATTAACCTTTTCCTTTTATCGTTCCTAATTCTTTCACATTCTTCTCAAATTCATTTCTTTCACCAATAGCTCCATTACGCAGTTTTGCCCGATAATTATATATCGTATTAACTGCATAATGTAGGAAATCTGCTATCTTCGTACTGTCATCAATACCCAGTCTTATCAAGGCGAATACCCTCACCATTGCCGGTAACTTTGTTGCATCAGTAAGATGGATTTGTGCCTCCGGCTTCAGAAGGCTATTGAGGTCTTCCACGAAATCAGGGAACAGATGCAGGAAGACCTTATCGAAATTTGCATAGAGTTCTCCCAACTCGTGTTCCTTCAGTTCACTGCTTCTCGTCATTGAATAAAGTTCCTGATATTCACAGTTCTTTACCATCTTATTGACATGGAGACGCAACTTATCCAGTTTGTCTATATAATGAGAACATGCTCCCAGGAACTGGCCTATATATTCTTCCTTCACACCATTTGACTCATTCAGTTTATCATTCGAAGTCTTCAACATTTCGTTGGTAGCAGAAAGTTTCTTATTCAGTTCCTCCAATTGTTCATTCGTTTTCTTCAGTTCATTTCTCGCTATAGTAACATATTTCTTCTGCTTATTGACATAGAAAGCCAGAACACCTAAAGAAAGAACCAGAAGGCTGACACAGATGATGGCAAAGACAAGACGCTGGTTTGCCTTCTTGAGCTGTGCCTGATAATTATGATCGATGGTACCAAGCACTGGCGAAATCTGCCAACTGCGAATACGCGTACTAAAACTCTTATTGGCATTCCAGGAGAAGTTGATATATTTATAAGAACGCTCAACATCTCCCTCCTGACTCAGAATATCGGCGAGCATCCAGAGCGAAGCCTGATCATTGATAGCACACTTCACATCACAAATGGCAGATTTTAGCAACCAATATTTCTTCATTTCTTCGTTTTTCAGAGAACGGTAAATCAGATAGCGATAGTAGGCTACGATGCCGTATTCATGACTCCCCTCCTTACATAAATTCAACCGTTCATCATTCACCTTCAGTGCTTCATCCCATTTATTCTGACTGGTAAGCATCACCTCTTTACGCATGAGATAATCTTCGCTATGATGTGGAAGGATAGCAAACAAAGTATCCCGATATGCATTCTGACGACTAAAGAAATTCTGACTTAAACCAGTATCTACATGCATATTAGAAAAGCCCAACTCACCATAGACATGGTAATAGGCGATGAAATAATCTTTCCGGTTCGATTCATCCAATGTCTTTTTATCTATATGATTGAGCACCTCCAAAGCCTCAGCAAAAGCTCCGGCAGTAGAATACTGTAAAGCTAACTGGCTTTTCAATCCAGCAACTTCAGCCGGCAGTCCTTCCTTCTGAGCCAATACAATGGCTTTCTGAATATAAGCCACAGCAGAATCGCTCTGGTAGGACTTATATTCAGAACAAATCTTGCGATAAGTATTGATGAGCAACTTCGGATTATTCTCCTGATGAATCAATTCCTTCAACTGAGCGATGCTACTTTCTTTCAGTTTGGTATAGTGCTGGGATTGCTCTATAGCCCGATCAAGTTGGGCATACAGTTCACTGATGCTTTCCTTTTGAGCAAAGCATGATGTAAGTGTAGCGAAACACCAGATATACAATAGAGATAATAATCTTTCTATCATTAGCTGATAATATTTTGTTGTATAGGTATCATTAGAACCAGCCCTTACTGCTGTATAGGACATTCAAGAGACAAAGGTATAGTTTTTTGGGCATATTTCCAAATTTTCTTTCATTTTTTTGATTTTCTTTTTTACGTTTGTTATTCTTACATCCTTGCACCTCCCCCAAAAAGGCTGCCCCAAAAAGTTTGGAGCAGCCTTAAACAAAGCTTTATACCCTAAATTATTTAAACTAAAACCTAAAATGCTTATGAATATCAACCTACAACTTATTTCTTTTCTACTTTGAGAACTGCCTTGTCTACACCGGCAGTCAAGTCAACTGTAAGAACGTATGTCTCGCCATCCTTCAGTTCTACTCCATCTTTCAGGTAAACATTGCCGTTGTCGTGACCGTTACCGTCACCGATGCCGAACACCTCGCTATCAGTTGAGATGAGATGGCTGTTATCCTGACCCTTGAACTCAATACCCCAGTTTGCCTGACCGAAGAACTTGAAGTTTACGTCAGTAGCTCTGAGTTGCTTGCCTACGGTGAGTGTAACCTGATATACCTTATCCTTGATTGGAGTGAGACAGACGTCAGAGTCAACACCTGTCCACCAGCCATGATTTACAGCCTCCCAAGTTGGCTTGTTGACACCTTCATTACCGATGATCCAGAGTGCACCAGTACCATCGCCATTCAGTGACATAGGCTCACTTCCATTCATTGTCCAGATGCGGAATGACTTATGGGTGAAGTCTGCCAAAATAGTATATCTGCCGGTAATAGCCTTGAAAGTATAGCTTCCATCCTCTTCTTTCTGGAACCAGTCGCTGTCATAATACCAGTCATCTGGCAGATTATTGCCGTTGATAGTAAGGTTACAGGTAGCACCTTGCTTGATATCACCCACCCAAGTCTTGCCTGCATCAGAATCGGCAAAATCGAGGATAGTAACCGGCAATACATCGGTAGGACCAGCCGTATAGTTCTTGGCATCGAAAGTGACAACTACATCGCTCATATTCTCAGAAGTGAAGTTGAAGTTGCCTGTTTCTCCCAAACTGATATCCTTACCTGTGCTGGAACCGAAGACAAACTTTCCATCCTTCGTTGCAAAATATCCCTTGAAGGTCTTCTTACTGCTAGGAAGAACAGCCTGATAAACAAAGTCGCTTTTCTCTGTCATGTCATATTTAACACCATCAGCACTCACAAACTGCAGATTGTTGAAATGAGGGCGCTTGATATCAAACGACAAGGTCTCTGTATTCGATTTGGTTGATACATTCTGCAGAGTAAGTTGAATGTCCACCTTTCCATCAGGAACATTCTGTGCATAAGGCACTTTCAGTTTGACTGTATATTCACCAGCCTCCTTGGTACGGATGGTAGTTTCATCTACACTCTGCCCACTAAACAGGAGGTTTGCTTTCAAGGTAGAGAGAGCCACGCCTCCATCATCCTTGCAGTTTACTTTCACCTCCACTTCATCACCCATCCATACAGCTGCAGCAGGAGCCGTATAGCTCATCACTGGATTACCGGCAGGAGTAGGCGCACTGTAATCATCTTCGCCGCAAGATGCCATCAGTGGCAGGGCGAGCAACGCCATGATATAATATCTGATATGTTTCATAATGGTCGTATCTTTAATGAATCACTTACTATAGTTTATGGATTACTTATTCCACTTGCAAGAAATCACACCATTAGCAGGAACATTGCAGGTAAAATTATGAGTTCCATCACTGAGATTGATTGACTTAGCCTCATCTCCCTCGTTGATAATGACAGCAGCATAACTACCATCAGGATTAACAAACTCAGCATGTGTAATCTTGCTGTCATTAACGGTGCGGGACGTATTACCAATGCGAACCGCACCAGGAGCAACGACACTAGACATGTGGTTGATGATGTAATAATGAGAATTGTAGCTCAACTGGTTGTAGCCATTCTGATTGATATCAATAGCACCATAGCAGGTCTGGCATCCACCATCCAGGTTAGGTCCCATCTTATTGTCAAGCATCAGATTCCATACAAGCACAGCCTTGCAATACTGGTTTACCGTAGCGAGCGCCACATTCTTCATATCCGCCATCAGTCGTTTACTCAAGTCACGTCCGTTATTCCAGGTTCCGATACTGGTTTCCGAGAATATCAGTTCCTTGTCAGGACGCTGGTTGTGAATATCAGTCAACTCGCTGTTGTTGCCGCCATAATCATGATAAGCAGCACCTACAACCAGCTCTGAGCCCTCAAAGTTATCACCGATAGCATTGTAGAGTTTCACAGGATAATCTTCCTGATCGGCAATCTTGTCATAGTTGTAATTGTGATCGAAGACATAAATCTTGGTCTGCAGGTTATTCTTCTTAAACTGCGCTGCCAATTCCTTTACGAAAGGAGCCTCTTCCTGCCAAGGCATATAGAGAGATGCACAGTTTGCTTTGTTCAATGGCTCATTCTGAGGACTAACAGCATAGATATTGATACCTTTCTCCTTCATCACATTAATAAACTTCACAAAGTACTTGGCATAAACCTCGCGATAATCAGGATTGAGATGACCATCTGTCCATGAATCCTTAGGATTCTTGGTGTTTATATCTGTCACCTTCATCCATTTCGGACAAGTCCAGGGAGCTGCGATAATCTTCAGATTAGGATTGATGGCAAGAATCTCCTTCAATACCGGAATCACATAATCGTTCTCATCGCTATAGAGCGCGAAGTTGCTGATAGGGTCAGATTCGCTGCCCTTCGTGTCGCAATAGGTATACTCAGTACTTGAAAAGTCATTGCATCCCAAAGATATACGGGCATAACTTACGCCATAACCCTCTGTGGTAGAGTAAATGCGCTTCAAGAGAGCCTGACGCGCCTCTGGAGTCATCTGCATCAGATTATAGCAGGATGAATAAGTGATGGCATAACCGAATCCATCAATCGTCTGATACTTCTTATTTAAATCGAGTTCGATGGTGGTTGGTGCCATAGATACTCCATTATACAACTTTACCTCACCCTGTGCCAATGAATAGACTCCATCGGCTGTGGTAATGAAAGTTTTGGCTGTTCCTTGTGCCGGTACTGGATTTGGTGCCTCACTAGGAGTATCAAAGTCTACAGGATCTGAGAATGAGTTACTGCTGCTGCAAGCTGTCACAGAGAAAGCTGTTGCGCAGACCAGCATCATCAGTTTATTGCTATAGTATTTCATATTCGTTTCTTCTATTATTTGTTAATAACGGTTTGAGTTGAAAGCTATCCAGGTTAGCTTAGTAACCTGGATTCTGCTCTAGATTGGTATTCTGGTCAAGAGCGGTCTGTGGAATTGGCAACAGGTATGAGTTGCCGTCAAACTGTCTTACCTGTCTGATGCGTCCGCTGTCACGGTTGTCTATTCCGTTGAGATATTGCTCCACCTTGTTGTTGCGGCAGAGGTCGAACCAGCGTTCTCCCTCAAAGGCAAGTTCCAGACGGCGCTCATGGAGAACAGCCTCTATCATAGATTCCTTGCTGCCAGTCTTGTCGGATGTCAGTTCCTTCAGTTTGGCACGCTTGCGAATCTGGTTCACGAGTTTCGCACTCTCGGCAAGATTGCCCTTATAGGCTTCTGCCTCAGCCTTCATCAGGATAATATCAGCTAAGCGAACCCAGTAAATATTATTGTATGAAGAGCGTAACTTATACATGAACGGATAGTTGGAAGCCGGATAATAGTTGCTCCAGGTACAGGCATAATATACGATAGCCTGATTCTTACGAACCTCATCACCTTCCTTGTCAAAGTCATTGATGATGTCTCGTGAAGGAGTAATCCACTTTGCCCAGGTAAAGTTATAATCCCAGTTGTCTAACTGACGGCCGTACATCCAGGTTTCCCAGTTTCCGCTACCGGTTGTCCAATGCACCTCCAGAATACCTTCTTTGGTATTGCGTTTCATGCAGTCTTTCGCAGTCTCATCATAGCCCCAAAGAGTTTCATAACTGTCTTCCAGCTCTACACCGGTTGTATTCATCACCTTGTCGGCATAAGCGATTACCTTGTCATAATCCTGCACTTCCTTTTCGGCATAAACCTTGGCAAGCATAGCCTGAGCCACGGTCTTGGTCATCTTGGTGCGGTCGGAATTGTCATTATCCGGTGCATACTGCTCAGCATCCGTCAAGTCGGCAATAATCTGCTCATAACATTCCTTCGGCGTCTTGCGAGGTGGATAATAGGTAGGATATACCTCATTGATATTCTCGGATGTAATGGTCTTGGCGATGGTCGTGATGACAGGGAAAGAACCCCACAGACGAGCCATTCGGAACATCATCAGGGCACGGAAGATTTCGCCCTGTGCCTTATAGGAATGATATTCTGCTTCTGATATCTGACCATTCTCCTTCAATTGCTCAACACCATTAATCAGCACATTTGCCTGTGCGATATCCTCCAGATAGCGGTTCCAGTCACGGCTCAATACCGAGTTGCTGGCATCGATAGAGTTGTTCTCATAAGGTACCACCTCTGCACCGGTAGTTCCGGCATAAGCATTGTCGCTATGTGAATCGCCTATCAGAAGATAGTCGAGATGGGTATGTTCCTGACGGTTGCGGAACAACTCATAAAGCGATTTGAGCTGTGCATCAGCAGCAGCTTTGTCCTTCAATACGGCTGTTGAGGTCTCTGTCTGACCGCCCTGTGTTATTTCTGATGGCTCTGATAATGGCTCGTAGTCGAGAGAGCAACTTGCCAAAGAGAACATTGCGATGCCACCGAGCGCCAATGTCTTGATTGCATGATATGTTTTCATTGTTGTCGATGTTTAGAATTCAACTTTTACACCTAATACTACACTCTTATTGAGTGGATATGTACCCCAGTCGATGCCCTGCACACTACCACTGTTGCCATACTGGTTAACCTCCGGATCCATACCTGAATAGTCGGTCAGGGTAAGCAGGTTGGTTGCTGATACGTATGGCTGCAGACGGGTCAGACCGAAGCGTGAAATCAGCTTGCGAGGCACATCGTAAGAGAGAGAAATATCCTTTACTCGGAGATAACTGCCATCTTCTACGAAGTAGGTTGAGTTGCGGATATCCCACTTAGCCTTTGGCACATCGGTAATCTGACCAGGAACTCTCCAGCGAGCAAGCACCTTGGTGCTTTGGTTCTTACCATCATACATTCCTTCGGTTTCCATACGCGAAACGTTGTAGATATCGTTGCCATAGCTTCCCTGGATAAGAATACTGAGATTCAAGCCTTTATAAGAGAAGGTATTGGTCAAACCGAAGGTGAAGTCTGGGTTCGGATCACCGATATAAGTACGGTCACTGGCTGATACCAGACCATCACCGGTCACGTCCTTATACTTCATATCACCGGTCTCGGGATCCACACCTTCTGCTACATATCCCCAGAAACTGCCCAATGGCTTACCTGGCGTATTGCGAACCACCTGTTCGTTGACGAAATCGGTGGTCGTGGCTTCATAATATACCTGAGTCAGAGACAGGCTCTCCAACTTATTCTTGTTGAATGAGATGTTGAAATCTGTATTCCACTTCAAGGCGCCTGTCAGATTCTGTGAAGAGATGGCAAACTCCCAGCCTTTGTTGATCATCGAACCGCCATTATAGGTCAGGTTACTTGCAGCAGCACTACCTGCCGGCAAGGTGATATTCATCAACATATCCTTGGTCTTCTTATAATAGTAATCAGCATAGAAGGTGAGGCGGTTGCCCAGTACGGTCAAGTCGAGACCGATATTGGTCTGGGTTGTTGTTTCCCAAGTCAACTCAGGATTGCTCAGGTTGCCCTGTGAGAAAGTAGGAGTAGCATTGGCATCATTTCCCTCGCCAAACCACTGCACACGATTGATGTTGTATCTTGCCAGATAGCTGTAATCGCCCAGACCGCTCTGGTTACCGGTCTGTCCCCAGCCTCCACGAATCTTCAAGTCGTCAATCCACTTGATATCTTTCATGAATTTCTCATTGCTTACGCGCCAGGCACCAGAGAATGATGGGAAGTAACCCCAACGGTGATGCGGTGCCAACTTGGAAGAACCATCGGCACGCATATTGGCGGTTACCATATAGGTATCATTCCAGTTGTACTGCAAACGGGCGAAAGTAGAGAGAATAGCCCAATCAGAAGCTGACGAACCGGTTCCTGTCCAGGAAATCTTGTTGGCTGCATTCAAGGTTGGGAACAGATCATTGGCATAGTTGCTACCATTGATATAGTTCTGGCTCCACTTGCTCTGTGTCCAGGAACTACCAGCCATCGCATCCAGACTGTGCTTTCCGAATGCCTTCTTATAGTTTAATACATTGTCCCATACGATAACGCTGCTGATGTTTCTACCATCATATCCTGTACCGAATTCCTGACGGCCGATGGTGGTAGATATCGGGTCAAGGAAGTTGGTGGTTGTTCCTTGTGTACGGTCGAACGAGAGAGATGTGTTATAAGTCAGTTCAGGCATAAAGGTGACAGTAGCCTTTCCGGTTGCAAGCAATCGGTTGTAGGCAGACTTATTATTCTGAGTACGGGCGATATTCTCTGCTGGCGAGGTAATGTTCACGCCATAGAAGTTGTTGTAGAACTGGCTAGGATTCTCCGGGTTCCATACCGGTGCATAGGTTGGCGTATTGACGATAGCGGTTACTACGCCGCCTCGGTTAGAACCGGCACCCGAAATGATACCTGTACCCTTGTTGGTATAATCAGAATAAGTTACACTGGCATTGAGTCGCAACCACTTACGTATATCGTTCTCTACAGATGCTCGGAAGTTGTAACGCTGATAGCTTGACTTCTTGATGACGCCATTTTCGCCTGTATAGCCACCCGAGATAAAGTATCTCAGTTTATCGGTACCATTGGTGATAGAGAGCTGATAATCCTGTACATTACCCGTACGGAACACCTCGTCTTTCCAGTCGGTCTGGTCTTTCAAGCCTTCTGGCAGTTTCACCAGACCTATCTCATCCATAAGTTCCTTATACTGAGCCGCATTGAGAGATTCCTGATTGTCACGTACAGTATTAAATGCATAATGTGCATTCAGAGATACCTTGGCTACGCCAGCCTTACCCTGCTTTGTACCGATAATGATGACACCATTGGCTGCACGTGATCCATAGATTGCAGCAGAAGAGGCATCCTTCAACACCTGGATATTATCAATATCATCAGCTGCCAGGAAGTCGATATTGGTCATTGGCACACCATCTACCACATAGAGCGGATCATTACTACCATTTAAAGAGGTGGTACCACGCACACGGATGGTTGGTGAAGCACCTGGCTGACCATTGGCTTGCGAAATCTGCAAACCGGCTGCCTTTCCCTGCATACCTGCTGCGGCAGATACGATAGGACGAGTATCAAGGTCTTTGGCTGACACACTGGATACGGCAGTAGTTACATCCTTACGCTTGACAGAGCCATAACCGATAGCCACCACTTCGTTGAGCATATTAGACTCCTCTTCGAGCATAATCTGTACGCCGTTAGAAGCTTTCACCTCCTTATTCTTATAACCTATATAAGAAATTTTGAGTCTGGCACCTGGCTGTACTTCGATGGTGAAGTGACCATCCAGGTCTGTAGCAACACCATTTTTGGTGCCATTCTCCAGAACCGAAGCTCCGATAACGGGTTCATTGGTATTGTCGATTACAGTACCCGTAATCTTCACCTTCTGTCCCCAAGCTGTCGCCGAGACCATTAGGACGAGTGCTGAGGCTGCTAGTCCTCTCAACACCGCATTACTTTTTGATTTTCTCATAATTTAAACTTTAGTTATTCTCATTTATGTTTAAAATTGTTGTCTGATAGTCGGGAACCCATCCATGATTGGTTTCCGTTTGCAAAAGTATATAAAATGTCTGATATTTGTTGGTTGATTAAATAATTAAGTGGTAAAAATGACCACCTGTTTTTATAATTGCATTTGATTATCAGGATTTTACATTTTTCATAGTTCTAAAAATAAGTGGTAGATTTATAATGGTAAAAGGTACAATTATAGAAGAAAAAAACTGTTTTCTGATGATTCAGCCAGAAAATTTATGCAGGCAATTCAACAAATGAGTTGTAATATAAACAATCCCGATTTATCTCTTCACTCTTCACCTTCTCGCCCGTACCCCCTCTGTTTATCGGGGTTTCGGGAGGTGAAGAGTTTTCTTTATCTCTTCACCCACTCTTCACCCCTCTTTTGCTCCCAGACATCAAATGTGATGCCTGGGGGACGATAGAGTAACAGGGGATAGTCGGCCCATGGGGGGGCTCTGGGGGCTTTTTGTTCAGCAGCAAACGCCAGCATATAACTTATCTATAGGGAATATCAAATCCCAATTTTTTCCCCAAACGATATTTCCAAACTCTATCTTGAACTTTTTGAATTTGTTTTCATTCAAGTAAGAGTTATATTGCGGATGTGGGTGATTTCTAATAAAAGCCCCAACATCTATCGTCTTAACAGTGTCATCATTAAAGTGTAATTCAACTTTTAATGGTGCCACATATCTTGCAGAAACAATACTTAAGTTCATAATTTCTTCGTTATTTTAGTTGAACGTATTCTTTTCTTATAAATAAAGAAGTTTACCCATTTATCAACTATATTCTTATAGTACTTCTTCACAAAGGCCTCTGCTGTAGCAGCATCCTTCTCACTTAAAGGTGGTATCTTGCTAGAAGTTCTTCTGTGAATTTCAACAAGTTCACCATTTTCTAATATTATCTCGAAAATAGCTTCATGTTCATCCTTCATTACATGAACGTGTATCGGTTCATGCTCATTCGAATAGAACAGAAAGATAAATCCGAAGTATTCAAATATCTTTGGCATCGCAACCTCCTTTTTTAACCTATCTTGATTGCAAAGTTACGACTTTATTTTGAAAGTACAAAGAAAACAGGAGAAAAGTTTCGGAAAAAATGTTGTGGATGTTCATGAACTTACCTATCAACATGATACCTAGAAAGCAGAAACAGCCCCCGAAGCGTAATAGCTCCGGGGCTTTTTATTTTGCCCCCAGACATCAAATGTGATGCCTGGGGGACGATAGAGTAACAGGGGATAGTCGGCCCATGGGGGGGCATTTCCATGACGCTAACCACTGGCTTGATAAAATTTCACACCATGTTTTGTTATTATATTTTACCAAGAAATTATTGAATACTGATTGGCATCAGACTGACCACCAGACACACGAACGTGATAAACACTACGCCGAGAATGAGGCAGATATAGAAACGCCCTCTCCTGATGAAATCACCCAGGCTGAAATGATACATCGGGTGATCATCAAGATAGGTCCTGTATTCCCTCACCATGACATTAATCATGATGCCAACATAAATGAGGAGAAACAAAGCTACTATCAGGATAGCCTGTTCTTCTTAGGCAAATGAATCTGTTATACTTTTCATGGTGCAAATATAGTGTTTTTCTTTGAAACAAGGTGTCGCATTCCCCCCACAATGGTGTCGCATTCCTACAAAAAAGGTGTCTCCTTCGTGGGGGAAGGAGACACCTAGTACATACTTTTTATAACCAGCCATCGTGACACTTCATATCGCCGGTTCATCCACTTCATGTGCAGACGGGTAATACCCAGGTTGAGGATATTGACGAGCATAAATAGGAAACAGGTGAACTGCAATAAATATAATGTATCCATTTCGTTCTTATTTTTGTATTTGGCATCTGCCAAGATTACAGTTTAATCGTCTTAATATGCATGCAAAAGTACATTTTTTATTTTGAAATGAGGGTAGAAAAAGGAAAAAAGTGATTTTTAAAAAGAAAAAAATGGTTTTATTTATCGGGGACAGCTGACGAGTGAAACAAGAACAGCAGACTGGAGAAACTAGAACAGCAGACTAGCGGTAGGAAGAACAGTGGGCTGTCTGAGCCAAACAGCGAACGAAAACCGGTTTGCCAGGTTTTTAAATAACCGAAATATAACACCGGTTCCGGCTGATATCAGAAAAGAAGAAAAAATGATTTTACTCTTCACCCAATCGCTGGGAATGCCTTTATATAAAGGGGATTCGAGCTATCGGGTGAAGAGTGAAGAGTTTTGGGCTATTCTATAGCCTCATATCCTTTGTTCTGAACCAACTTGCCATTGAAGGCAAGGCTTCGCTGAGGTATCGGGAAGACGATGGAAGAGGACGAGAGAGCGGACTGAACAGAACGGCGAAGATGCGAGGACTTGAGGAACTTGCCGAAACGGATGAGGTCCTGACGGTGACAAGTCTCGCCCGCCAGCACAACCTGACGGTCTTCCAGAATATTGGCAAGCGAAGACTTGCGCGCAGGCAAACCGGCATGCGCACGAACCATATTATACTCTGCCCTGCCATCCCCATCGTTGCGCTCCATCGCCTCAGCCTTCATCAGCAAAACATCAGCATAACGGAAACGGAAAAGAGGTTTGGCTGGTCGGGAATGCAGAACAGAATCAGCCTCATCCATCACCAGCGCATCCTTCGGCATCAGATAACGCGCAGAACTGTTGAAGATTTCATCCTCCTCTAAACTGCAGCCTTCATCAGCCAATCTGTTGCAATAGAAGATACAGGTTTCCCAAGCATTCAATATTCTGCTGCGGTTCTCACTCGCCTTGCCGCCCGTAATGAGCGAGGCGCCATCGGCAGTACGCACCATAAATTCCAGGTCCCTACCCTTCGGACGCTTCCTGTAACCCTGCGCCCAATCGTTATACATATAGATTTCAGCATTCAGCGCCAGTTTAGCCAGCAGAAAGTTGACCACAGACTGCGTGATGCGCCCATAATGAGAGCCTTCCTCCAAACTGGACGTCTGAGGTAGATAAGGCAACACCTGCTGCAATTCGCTGAAGATGAAATGGAAGATTTCGCTCCGTTCGCTCTGAGCCGACAGCTTTTCATCGGTAACCGAAGAGCCCGATGCCGGTTCATAGATGAGTGATTCTGCCGAAGACAGGAGTACCGGAATCCTGCCATACAAATCCATCGCCTCATAATACATCATGGCTCTGATGGCACGCACCTCAGCCTTGAACTGCGCCTTCCGGTTATCGGTAATCCGTACTGACTGTAAATCTATCATATCCAGCGACTTGTTGCACATGCCGATAGCCCGATAAAGATATTGCCAGGAAGAATAAAGCTGCTCATCATCAGGAGAAAGAGAAAGCAGACTGTCCAAACGCTGAATATCGCAGATGCCTTCCCCATCTATCGTTCCACCCATAAAATCATACAAAGGAGCTATGGTCGTATCAAATATTTCAGACGCAGAACCATTGCTGCCACCCCCATCGAGCTGATCCTTAGGATGCTCATTCAAGCACGATGAGAATGCCAACAGGGTCAGGAAAGAGATGACCCACGTGAACAAATGTGAAATATACCGTCTCATAACCATATCACATGAAGTTTAGGTTTCAAACTGTCAAGACTGCGAATAACAGCAATCCGACTGCAAATATAAGAAAAAAGAATGATAAAAGGACACAAATATAGTAAAAATCTACGTAAATTTTGCGGGATTAAAATTTATTTGTACCTTTGCACCCGGTTAGCAGAGAGCTAACTAAGGGGTGCTACCGCCGGAAAAGAGAAAAA
>ULUN01002325.1_pt1 | contig 13333 bp, 10 predicted proteins | sample 1958531 | NCBI WGS metagenome assembly ULUN01 (sample SAMEA4835761, study PRJEB28245) | human gut metagenome | biome: gut microbiome; material: fecal sample | place: Denmark | collected 2008
TCCATGACGGCGTTGAGCAGTCTCACCGGTGCATTCTTCTCAATGTTTACTTCGCAGTCCAGCGGCATAACCAGTTGAAATCCATTCGTCATTGCTGTATAATCTGTCTGCGGCATGTTTGTTTTCATGGTAGTTACATTCTACCGCAGGCATTCGGATTTTCATAGTCCGAATGCTTTTTTTGTACCAAAAAGGAGTTGCCTCTTTTTAGTGAGACAACCCCTTTTTTCTTTGGCACTTCACGGAAAGCTGAGGAAGCTGCAAAACAAGAGCGCTGCAAGCAAACAAGAGCTTGCAGCGCTCGTCGCGTTTGCGGATGCGATGAACCCTCTTCCTTGGCGAAGTGATGCGCGTCCCATGCTCTCCTGCGCCATCTGCTTGCGTCTTTTCGTCGGGAAACCGTATGCTCCGACGTGAAAAAAATGCGCCCCCTGATGGGAAACTGGCTTGCTTTTTCCAGTGTCCGCTTCAGGAGGCGCAGGGGAGGGGGTGAAGGCAGGGGATTCGGCGTTAGTGCCGGGAAGCAATGAAGATAACAGCAAAGATGAAAATCAACAGACCGAGCGCAATGTAATTGAGCGTATCGACCGATAGGTTCACCTTGTCGTACATATCAGTGATCCAATTGCGGCCACGGCGCGGCGCTTTGGGGTCTGACGATTCCGTCTGCTGCTCGCTTGTCGATTGCGGCTGTTTCTTGTTTTCCTCCATTGTTTTCGCTCCTCCTTCCATAACGATAGAGCAAGAGGCTCCGTGCATGAAGTACAGAGCCTCTGCGAAGCATGTTTGAAAGCTGATGGCACAAGGGACTCTGCCCCATTGCACCGTGAAACCGTTACTTTCTGGTCATGTACTTGCGCATATCCAGAATAACAGCGAACAGGATAACCGCGCCCTTTACGATGTAGGTAACGTTGCCGGAGATGCCCAGGAAGGTCATGCCGGCGATAATCAGCTGCATCATGAACACGCCAAGGACAACGCCGGAGATTCTGCCGGTGCCGCCGACGAACGATACGCCGCCGATAACGGCTGCGGAAATGGCGTCGGCTTCGTAGTTCAGACCCAGCGTCGCAGTGGAGGAACCCATACGGGCAGCTTCGATGAAGCCAGTATAGCCGTACAGAGCGCCAGCGACCATGAAAACGCCGATGATGGTCATCATAACGTTCACGCCGGAAACGCGGGCTGCTTCCTCGTTAGAACCGACGGCAAACATGTTTTTGCCGAAAGCGGTCTTGTTCCAGACGACCCACATCAGCGCGGTCACGATCAGCGCCAGCAGCACATACATGGGAACCACGGTGAAGATGGCAGTGCCGTTGGGGCGAACGCCGGTTTGAATTTGGAACAGGGGCTTGGTGACGAAGCTGGTGGTGTAGCTGGAGTCGAAGGAACCGACCTGCACCGAGTTGGAAACCGTCAGGTAGATACCGTAGACGATCATCTGCATGGCCAACGTGATGATGTAGGGGTGAACCTTGAATTTCGCCATGACGAAGCCGTTGATCAGACCAACACATGCGCCGATGAGCATAACGAGCAGCAGCACCAGCACGATGTTGGCAGGGGCTCCGCCTGCCAGCACGCGATTGGCAACGTCCGCACGCTGGAGCAGGATGGCCGCCACGAAAGCGGTCAAGCCAGCCACGCGGCCGCCGGTCAAGTCCGTACCGGCCAGAATGATACAGCCGGCAACGCCCAGCGCCATCGGCAGACGGGCGGCGGTCAGGGAGATGATGTTGATGAGGGAAGCGGGCTTGAGGAAGGCGTCACGCTGCGTCTGGACATACAGCGCCAGCAGCACGATGACAATAATCATGGCGTGATCGAGAATCCAGTTCAGGACGCTCTTCACGGAGAGATTCGGCTTTTTTGCCTTTGTTGCAACATTCGACATGTTCAGGCAACCTCCTTACAAGTTCTTTGCAGCCAGTTCGAGTATCTTTTCCTGATCGACCTTACCGTCGCCTGTCGGGACGTATTCGCCGGCAATCTGACCGGCGCTCATCACGAGAATACGGTTGCAAGTGCCCAGGAGTTCAGGCATTTCGGAAGAGACCATGATGATGCTCTTGCCCTGCTTGGCGAGGGACTGAATCAGCTCATAGATCTCGTACTTGGCGCCCACGTCGATACCGCGGGTCGGGTCATCCAGCAGCAGAACGTCAGGATTGGTCAGCATCCAGCGACCGAAAATGACCTTCTGCTGATTGCCGCCGGACAGATTCTTAATCTGCTGACGCTGACTGGGCGTTTTGATGTGCATCGCTTCAATCATGCGATCCGTATCCCGAGCCATTTTTGCGTCGCTGAGCAGCGGGAATTTCCCCAGCTTGTAGTTCTTCAGGTTGGCGATGACGGTGTTTGCGCGGATGTCAAGGATGCCGAAAATGCCAGTTGCGCGGCGTTCCTCGGTGACCAGCGCAAAGCCCTGCTTGATGGCGCTGTTGGGTGACAAGTTGGAAATTTCCTCGCCCACCTGCGTGCCATTGATGTCGTGTACTTCCATGCTGTAGTCTTCAGGCGTACCGCCCTGCGCGGCGCGGAAGCCGAAGTTGAACTTCTTGATGGTGCCGCTTTGACGGGTGCGATAGCCGAAAAGGGTTTCCAGCAGCTCGGTACGGCCGGAGCCATCCAAACCCGCTACGCCCAGGATCTCGCCCTTGTGGAGCGTGAAGCTGGCGTCGCGCAGCTGATTGTATTTGGCGGTCAAGCCCTCCACCACGATCATCGGATCGTCGTGGACGATGTTATCCTTGGGCGGATAGGCTGCGCTCAGCTCGCGACCGCACATGTTCCGAATGACCTCTGCGCGGAAGGAATCGTCGTCCGTGCCGTATTCGGTCTTGTGGCGGGTGGTAATCCAGCGTCCGTCGCGCATAACGGTCACGTCGTCGGCAATGCGCCAGATTTCCTTCATCTTGTGGGAGATATAAACGATGCCTACGCCGCGTGCCTTGAGCATATTGATGATGGAGAAGAGCACCTCAACCTCCGCCTCGGTCAGGGAAGAGGTCGGCTCGTCCAGCACAATAATCTTGGAGTTGAAGGAAACAGCTTTTGCAATTTCCACCATCTGACGGCGCGAAACGGGCATGGTGGACATGATGGTACGCGGGTTGATGTTGATGCCGAATTTCTCAAAATTCAGATCCTTAAAGATCTCCATGGTCATGTCGTATTCGGCCTTGTCGGAAACGAAGGGCATCTTAGCGCCGCCGAGCTTGATTCGCGGATAGCGCCCGAGCCAAATGTTGTCCATCACGCTACGCTTCAGCGCCTGATTCAGCTCCTGATGCACCATGGCGACGCCGTTGTCCAGCGCATCGCGGGAAGACTTGAAGTTAACCTCTTTGCCGTCGAACCAGATTGTGCCCGCATCCTTGCTGTAAATGCCGAAAAGGCACTTCATCAGCGTGGATTTGCCGGCGCCGTTTTCGCCCATGAGTGCATGGACGGTACCGGGACGGACGGTCAGCTGTGCATCGTCAAGCGCTTTGACGCCGGGGAAGGACTTGCAGATGCCTTCCATGCGCAGCAAAACATCGTCTTTTTGCATGTTTGTCTTTTCCTTTCCTGGAATTCAACGAGAACAAACGATTGTAAAGCGGCGGATGATACCGTGGGTACCGACCTGCCGGAGAGCAAGTCGAATGCTGCTTGCCATATGTTGGTCAGCAGTGAAAGACGGAGAGAACCATTCGGTTCTCTCCGCCCGAAGTGCTCAGGGAAGAATTACTCGCCAGTGTACACAGCGTAGGGAATCTGCACGAACCAGTTGTCAACGATAACGTAGTTCTCGTTCAGACCCTCGAACTTGTTTTCCTTGCCGGCAATCAGGTTCGCGGTGATGGTCGCAACAGCGTCCGCCATACCAACGTTGTCCTGCTTGATGGTGCCGACCATGTAGCCGTTGTTGATCAGATCCTTCGCAACGTCGGTCGCGTCCACGCCGAACACGGGGATCGCGGTGGTGCCTTCGCCGTGGTTGTAGCCAGCGTTCTGCAGAGCCATCACAGCGCCATACGCCATGTCGTCGTTGTTGCAGATAACCAGCTCGACCATGTTGCCGTTGCCTTCGTTGTACATGGACAGGACGGTCTGCATCTGCTCAGAGGAGAAAACGTTGGACCAGCTGCCGTTGGGGTCAACGAGGTACTTGTTGGCGTTGGAGGCGTCGTAGAACTCAATCTCCGGCTTGCCCGCGGCAACCAGCGCCTTGTTGGCGTATTCCACAGCCAGCGCGGTACGAGCGATAGCTTCCTGGTTAGCTTCGTCGCCCTTGAACATGATGTAGGAAATCTTGCCGTCGCCGTTGAGGTCGATGTCGTTGTAATGCTCAACCAGATACTGACCAATCAGCTCGCCCTGCATACGGCCGGCGTCTTCAAAGTTGGTGCCGACGAACGCGGAAGCGGGGTTGCTCAGAAACAGGTTGGCGGCTTCTTCGTTGCTGGTAGAGACAGGACGGTTGAACCAAACGGTGGGGATGCCCGCAGCCTGAATCTGGTTCATGATGGTCTGCGCCGTGCTGATGGCGCCGGACTCAACGAGGTTCACCACAACAGCTTCGCAGTCGTTGTTCATCAGAGCCGTGCTGATGAAGTCGGACTGTACCTGCTGGTTGCCGTTGGCGTCGGAGCCGTTGATCGTCAGGTTCAGCTTGGCGAAATCAGCTTCCATTTCGGAACGCACGGAGGAAAGGTACACGTCGCCGTAGGTGTACCAGGACACATACGTATCGGCCAGCGCACTGACGCACGCAAAGCACATCATGACAGACAGCAGCAGAGCAACGAGTTTCTTCATTACAGAAGCACCTCTTTCTTTGTTTTTTGCGATTTCTCGCATGTCTCTTTTTTTGGCTCGGTATCGACAGAATCGAACAAACATGTAAAATCCGGTCGAATACTGACCAATTGAGCTAACTGCATTATATCATCGTTTCTGTCCGTTGTCAACACAATTTGTCGTAATTTTACGTGACTTTCACACAAAAATATTCACGTAAACAAATACGACGTGAACGCCCTATATTGACAAATTCTTGTCCATATGGTATAGTTGAATCAGAAACAAAATACTTACTGATTAGTAGTGTCGTTTGTTTTGCCTACTGTTGGAGGCGCTCGTATGGCGCTCCCTTTATTTGTGTTGCCTGTAATGAATGGAAGGCACTACCGCACAATTCGTCGGCAGCGTTGGCGATGTCTTTTCCGCCATCTGCGGCATGCAAATTTCTCGATTTACATCCAGTAAACCTTCGAAATTTGCATTTGCATCTGACGAAAAATCCATTCGTCAGCCGACTGCCTCATTGTGCGGTGTTACCCTAAATCTACCCTTGACAAATCACATTCCAAAAGAGGCTTTGTCAAGCCCTCTCCCTGGCAAGGGCGCACTTACTCACCACCTGCAAGCAGACGGTGGTATCCCTCCCGTTGGTCGGGCTCGTGCACTCTCCGATGGGGAGTTTCGCTCTCTGCGGAGAGCGACAGGAAATTCGGCAAACCTCATTCCCTGCACGAAAAACGCCGCTGCTGGCAGAAGTACAGCAGCGGCATTTTTCGTGATGACGCAGCATTGCCGATAGCGCTGAGGCGGATTCTCTATGCAGTTTTTTATAGGCTGACAGCTCCGTAAGCCTTCGTCGTCAGCTTCAGGTACTCAACGCCTGCCAGCATGACAATACCAATGCCATGCGTATCGTTGAAGTTCCACATCAGCGTGCGATAATAGGCGCGGGAGAAGGAGAAACCTGATCCGCGGCACACGCCGTACAGGTTGCCGTCCCGGTCAATCGCCTGCTCGCACAAGCCCTTCCAGGCACGCTCGACGGCGCTGCGTACCTCATCCAGCACCGCCACATCATACCAGCCGTTACGCAGGCCGCGGGAGAAGGCGCAGATGAACATGGCCGTCGCCGAGGACTCCAGATAGGTACCGGGTTCATCAAGAATCTGATGCCACAATCCGGAGGCATCCTGCAGCTTCATGTACCCTGCGCTGAGCTCGCGGAAGAACAATAGCAATGCAGGCCGCTTCTCATGGCCGACCGGCAGCTTTTGCAGCAGCTCGCTGAGGGTGAACAGCACCCAGCCGTTGCCTCGGCTCCAGGGGATACGGTTGCTCTTTCCGTTTCGCAAACAGCGCATGTGGGACATGATCTGTTTGTCGGGCATAAAGAGGAGGTCCTTGTATTGAAGCAGCTGATTAGCGCAGGCGTTCATACCTTCCATACTACCGGTCAGCTCCGAATAGCGGCACAGAAAGGGGCCAGACATATACATATCGTCCGCCCAGATGGTATCGTCGCGGCGGCAATAAGCTCCTTCGGAGGTGCGGGGCTGTTCATGGAGCATATATTCCCCAATGGCATCAGCCAGCTTGCGGACAGCCGCGTCGCCGGGCTTGGCGCATTCCAGCATCATGGAGCCAAAGGAGCCGCAGTCGTCCAGCGCGTCAAGCCAGCAGATTTGCTGATTGACCCCCGGAAAGCCATACCTTGCCTGATCATAAAGCGCATACTCATGGATGGAGACGACCTGATCCGCATGGCTTGTCACATAGTCGTTCATGACCTCGCGGCTCAGGAAATGCCCCGCCTGCCACATGCCGTAGAGCGTAACGCCCAGCGGATAAGTCCAGCGGCCAAAGAGCTTGCTTTCCACATAGGGACGCAGAGCAACGCCGTCAAAGCCAGTGCGCCAGGTGATTGTCCCCTCCGCGCCCTCAACCAGCTGTCCCATGGCGCATGCGGTGAAGGCTGAAGTATCCGCGGTTTTCAGCGGGCCCATGATGAGATAAGGTGTCGTCCTTCCATGAATATGCACAGGAGGCTTCCTCCAAGCCCAGTCGCTGTCGCTCACCAGCGCGGCCACCGCCTGATAGGGGCCGACGGCCACAACATCATGCTGTGCTCCGGGGATAACCCGTCCGGGCTTACCGTCCACGATCAGGGTTACAGCGTCATGGGCGGCAAGGGGGACACGGACGCTTCCCTTGAGCCACGCCGCATATACGCCTGCCCCGACAAGGGACTTTTTCTCCGCGCGGGGAAGCCAGGTCAGCTCCGGCGGCATAAAGTCGCCAAAGAAGCTGCCCACGTCAATCTGCATCCGTTCATCCACCGGCTCCGTGTAGAGGATTCCTGCCTCCCCGTCATATTCCTTGTAGGGCAGTACATAATTACAGGGCTCCCACTGCGGCATGGCATTGGCGAAAGCGCAGCCAAAGCCGATCTCCGTCCGCTCGCAGCGCCATACGAAACGATTGTAGCCTGCCCTCAACGACACATCAATCCTGCATTTTTCATGGGTGCGTTCCTGATTGCCGTTGGACTGGAACACCCTTTCCTCATTCAACCACACCTGAACAGGACCGTCGCACTCCACCACGAAGCCAGAGCTCTTGGCCTGCGGACAGTATAGATCGGCGGCGGCATAGACAATTTCGCCATTCTCTCCGCCGGGAAAACGCCGCGCAAAATCCAGCAGATATCGCGCCTTTCGATCCGCCTGAATGCCTGACTCATCAAAGGTGCGCCAGATAAAGGGCGTAACAGGATTTTCCCCCATAAATCGGGTTCCAAGCAGATCAATGATTCTCCCGGCATCGTCGCCATAGCTCCAGGCAGCGCTGTTGCGATCGTCAAAATAGTATCCCATGGTCAATTTCCTTTCTTTTCTGCAATGCTTTCGCGATAGGCGGAACGCTTGGCTTCAATGGCGCGGCTGCCGCCCGCGGAGAGATAGGCGGCCACGCAGCGATCCCATTCCTCATCGAAATTCTCAGCCGGGCACATGATGGTTCGTATGCGGAGCTCCCTTTCCTTCGCGGCCAGGATGTTAACCGTTTCCAGCGACGCGGGGATATAGCCGGTAAGCGTCGGGATGGAAAAGGTGTTTGTCATCGCGACGCGCCACGCGTCCCGCCGCAGGCTTCGCAGCCGCTCCATATACATACCCAGCGACAGCCGTGCATCTATATCGTCGTCCGGAGCATAGGCGTATCCGTTGTACATCAGCGCTAGGTCAGTCACGCTGATTCTTGGCTGCTGCATCTGGCTGCTGCTTACTGCAACGGGCATATTGCCCTCCAGCGTGTAGTGCTCGTTCTCAAAGCCATAACGAAGGACGAAATCATTCTCCGGCTGCGCAAGCCAGTTCAAATAGCGCACGGCTGCGTCCGTATGCGCGCTACGGGAGGAGACGAATACCATCATGCCATAGGGATGATAGGTGTACTTATAGGCAGGCCGTCCATCAGGAGCAAGGATGTCGACAGCCGCAACCTCCGCGGATGGGTCGGTGCTGTATAGCTTTGTCAAAGCCCCGTTGACGCTGTCGAACCCATACCAGGAATCATTGCACCAAAACCCAACGTCGCCATTAATGATGGCCTGCCCATACTGGGATTTATCGTTCTCCCCGATCATGGCGAAATCGCTGTTGAGCAGCCCAGCATTATACAGGGTGTTCAGATAGCGATAGCCCTCCTTGGCCCCATCGTACAGGAAGAAGGGGCGCGAGGCCAGATCCTCGTCGGAGATAGCATCCTGCTCATAGAAGCCTTCGATCAAAAGGAGCATCGGCCAATAGGTCGTGCCGTAGCTAAGGAAGGCGGGAGCATCCGTGCCGCAGCCGGCAAAGTCGGCCTGCTGGAAGGACCGCAGGATTTCCAGCAGCTGCTCCGCCGTCAGGGCATAGCAGCCGTTTTCCTCCTTTGGCAGATCAATTCCCAAACGATCCAGCCAATCCTTGCGGATGAAGGCGCTGGTCACATCGGTGGTGCTGCGCAGGGAGGGAATCGCGTACTGCCGCCCGTCGATTTCTCCATACGGCAGCACAGAGGCATGACTTCGTTTCAGATAGGAGCCGTTTTCCTCCAGCTCGTCGGTAATGTCGGCAACCAGTCCATTGCGGCACAGCGTCAGCCAGAAATCATACTCATAGGTGAACATGATGTCCGGCGGTTCGTTCTGACCTGCCAGCAGATTGATCTGCGCCACGTCATCCGCGCGCTTCACACGCACAAATTGCAGATCTATATCCAGTTCGCGAAGCACCCGGCTTTGAATATAGCGTACCCAGGCGTTGTCCTCGCAGGAGCCATATTCCTCGGGCATGTTCTCCCGGTCATAGACCATGACGCGAAGCGTTTCCGTCTGTGCCGACGCGCTCCCATGCACAAGGAACGGCAGCGTCAGCAGGAGAAGGAGAAACGAGAGCAGGCACATCTTTCTCACAGGAAATACCTCAATCATTTTCTGTGACCGGGAATTATACCCGGTCGCTCAAACAGCGGAGCGCATATTAAGGTAACACCGCACAAATGAGGTGGTCGGCTGGCGGAAAAGACATCGCCCGACGCGCCGCCGAATTGTGCGGCGTTGCCTTAAGGCAATACCGCACAAATGAGTTGGTGCGATGGCGAATGCATTTTTTGTCAGATGCGATTGCAGAAATCGAAGGTTTACTGGAGGTAAATCGAGATTTCTGCAAGAAGCAGATGGCAGAAAAGGCATCGCCAGCGCTGCAGACGAATTGTGCGGTAGTGCCTTAAATATCCGTGCGCTCGGCCTTTTCAAAGTCAAGAATCGTCTGATGACCGCCGGCATTGATCTCGATTGCGCCCGCGTCAAATTCCGTCTGAGCAAACTCGTTATCATAGCGCTTGTAGCCATGGATGCAGATGGTTTCTCCCCCGACGGTCAGGGGCCTGTTCCAGCCGAAGGTGATCTCACCCTGAGAGGGAGACTGGTAGATCAGGTTGTGCGTGTCGCCGCACACCTTTTTCCCGGCAAAGCCGTCCATGAACGCCTCAAAGCTGCCGTTTTCAGCCTTGGAGCCCATTTCAATGACCCACACGTTTGCGTGACCCTGCGCGATGTACTCATAATCGTCGGCACGGTCATATTTCTCCTGCCAGCTTTCGGCGTACAGCTCTTTGAACATGGCGGGATCCTTCTTTTCCCAGTAGCCGGGCAGCAGCGAATACACCGCCGCATACCCATCGCCTTTGCGGCCAAAGATCCAGCCCTCCTTCTCCACCACCTCGTCCATCTCATGCCTGGGGAAGTAGAGGTGGGAATAGAGGTAATCCACAAAGTCGGGTTCAACGCGGTACAGGCACAGCAGCACGTTTTCATGCTGCACGGCGCGGGGCAGGGTCAGGTTGCCGGCCCAGCAGTTGGGACGGTTGGAATACTCGGTGGAAGCGGGATTGGTTGTAAAGATGACTGCCTTGCCGCCCAGGGAGGCCGTCCAGGGATGCTGCTGATAGCCCATGCGGCCCTTGCGGAAATCCTGCGCGCAGCTGAGGATATAGTCCGGCGTACGGCGTGTGTAGATGTCCACCTGTGTCATGGCTGTGAAGTCGGGCGCATCCACGCAGGGCGCACCAGCCTCATCATGCAGCTTGTAGCGCTCATAGTAGGCGCGGACACGGTTAGTCATCCAGTTCCATGTGGGGAACACCTTCAGCGAGTTCTCAATGGTCAGGCGGTCGGAGTATGTCTGCTGGCCCCAGAAGAACATGATGTTGTCAAAGTCGGCGGGATCCACGCCATAATACTTGGCGTCCGCCACGTCGATGCTCATGCGCTCGCGGTTGGTTTGGATTCCCGTGGGAGCCGCTGCTGCCGCCAGGATAGCCTTGGGACAAACATAGCCGTTGGCAGCCAACATCACGGCGCAGTTGCTCATGGTGCCGGCGTATCCCTTATCAAACAGCAGCGCCATCACGGCGGAGCAATCCTCATAGTCGGGCTCGATGATAAAGCGGGTATAGACGCGGCCATGGGTGGTGGGCAAGTGCCCTTCAAAATGATTGACCGCCAGGTCAAACACCAGCATGTCAATCAGCATGCGGCAGCGGGTGCGGATATCCGCCTCGTCGGCATAGATCATCAGGTTGACCAGACCCAGCATGTCATCCATGTAGTATCCCTGAGTCAGCCATTCGCTGAAGCCGAAGCGTTCACGCCAGTTCAGCCAGCGGCGCAGGAAGGCGGTGGCATGGGCGTGATGCTCAGCGCCGGTCATGCCATTGTTGGGGAACACCACGTCAGGATACATCTGCCCCACCAGATATTCGGCGCTGTGATACAGGATTTGATGATTCTCGGTGAAGAAGCAGGCGTGCACATCGCCGGGCTCGTCCAGCCAATACTTGAAATGAATCAGACCCTGTTCAATCTTCTGTGCCTGCTCCTCATTCAGGCGCGTTCCGCGATGCTCGCGCAGCATACGGATCAGCGCGGGGATGGTGAAATCAGCGCAGTCCAGGCGGGCGTCGATGCGCTCAAGCGCCTTGTCAATGGCGAAGTTTCGAATAGGCGGCGTGTCGATCCCGGCCTTTTGCAGCTCCATCTTCGCCAGATCGTAATACAGGCCCAGGAAGCCGTTGAACGCGTCAAACGCGCCGGACATTTCCTCGGGCGTGGTTGCAGCCTGGACCTTTCCAAGCTCCACGACATGTTCCAGATACTTCAGGTTGTCCATGTGATTATTCCTCGCTTTCATGATATTCATCCGCCGTCTCGGCGGCTATGGTACTGTCTGCGGAGGGATGCTTCCGATACTCGCCGGGGGAGCATCCCATATACTGTTTGAACAGACGATACATGGTCTGCTCGCTGCCAATGCCGACCTGCTCGGCAATATCCCGCTGGGAGATGGTCGTATTCACCAGCAATTCCTTCATCTTTTCAAGGCGGATGCCGAGCAGATAGGCTGAAAAGGTTGTTCCCATCTCCGTCGATATGATCTTTCTGAGATATTATATCCCTGCCCGCCGCATCAATGTGGCCAAGCTCGGTTTGTTCATCCGCAAGGACTGGCTGGACAAGCTGAACATGGCGGAGCCTACCACCACCGAGGAGTGGGTTGCCTATCTGCGCGCGGCCAAGGAAGCCAAGCTGGGCGGCGAGCAGACGGTTCCCTACGCCATGAAGCTGTATGAGAACAGCCCGCTGTTCTCCACCTCCGTGATCGTGGATTCCTTCCTGGACTTCTCCAAGATCACCAAGGAGGACTGGTACTCCCTGTATCACGAGCAGATGCCCGGCGCGAAGGAGGCCTATCGTCTGCTGAATACCCTGTACAATGAGGGTTTGATCTCTGAGAATTTCGCCATTGATAACGGCGACATCCGCGACCGCGATCTGAACTAGGGCTACGCGGGCTTCTACATCGAGGGTCCCACGCAGGTTTGGCCCGATTACAGCGATGAGATGAAGAAGAACGTGGGCGAGGACGCCGAGTGGATCCCTGTTAACCCCTTCGTGAATCCTGACGGCTACACCCTTCACGAGAACTATGCCGCCAACGGCATCTGCATCTTCATTCCCAGCTGGGTGAATAAGGAGACCGCTGTTGCCGCGATGAAGTACATGGACTGGATGGCTCAGCCTGAAAACATGTTCTACCTGCAGAATGGCATTGAAGGCGTTCACTATGATCATCTGAACGAGGACGGCCTGCCCGTTGGCCGTGTAACTAATGACAACCTGCCCGACGACCAGAAGTGGCTGTCCGCTGTCGACCTGGTGTTCCTGTCCAATGGCAACAGCTTCGGCAATGATGAGCTGAACAATAAGTACAGCGCCCTGGCCTTCACCGGCTATGAGGATGTCGTCGCACGTTCCTATGAGTACATGGCCAAGGATTCCTATGCACCCATCGGCTTCACCGTGTCGATTAAGGCCGAGGCCGACTACGACCAGATGGTGCTGGCAAAGCAGGCTGAGCTGCTCACCAACGCCCTGACCTGCGATCCGGCCGAATTTGACGCGGTGTATGATCGCTGCGTGCAGGCCATCCTGGACGTTGGCGGCCAGCAAATCGTCGATGAGCGCAAAGCTGCCTATGAGGCTGGCTTGATCCGCGGCGACTTCCCCATGGAGGTGCTTTCCAAGTAAACATGGACTGGATGATAGCCATCAGCGCTGCTGATATGGCTACGGCATAAGGAAACATTCTCAGGGAGCGATGCAGCAAAAAAGCGCATCGCTCCTTTTGCTGCGGGCGGCTCCCATCGGGTCAGGTGCCCACCACCGGTTCCTTGCCGGGAAGAATTGCTACGAAGATTTCGCTCGAACATCCTCCGTCTTGGTAAATACAGGCTGAGCTGTGACGGACGCGGCGAGCAGCATTCATCCAAGTAAAGGTACGTTCGACAATCCAGCGCCACGGAAGTTTTTCCCACTCATGAGGCTTGATTTTCTCGGAGATGTCCACCCGGCGCCGGAGCTGTTGATTAAGGTAACACCGCACAAATGAGGTGGTCGGCTGGCGAATGGATTTTTCGTCAGATGCAAATGCAAATT
>ULUN01044615.1_pt1 | contig 12688 bp, 10 predicted proteins | sample 1958531 | NCBI WGS metagenome assembly ULUN01 (sample SAMEA4835761, study PRJEB28245) | human gut metagenome | biome: gut microbiome; material: fecal sample | place: Denmark | collected 2008
ATGCATTTACATATTGCATACTGACACTTCCTTTGTTTTGTCATTATCAATAAATATTGTTCCGAGTTTTTGGTGAATAATTCCCCAAGACATTTCTTTATGTGATGAAAAACTGAATTTTTGTGAGATGGCGTTGATTTTTTTGGAAAAACTCTACACAAACTGCTCATTTTATAGTATAATCAATGATGTTCGTTTCTGTGTTTTTGTACGGCACATTCAAATCACAGAAATTACGCAATTAATTTTAAGGAGTGAAAAGTCACATGGTCGAGGTTAAAAACCTTACAAAATTTTATGGCAGCATAAAGGCCGTTGATGACATCAGCTTCACTGTTGAAACAGGTGAAGTTCTGGGATTTCTCGGACCTAACGGTGCGGGCAAATCCACAACAATGAATATGATAACAGGTTACCTTTCATCAACAAGCGGTACTGTTACCATTGACGGATGCGAAATTCTTGACGATCCGATTCACGCAAAGTCAAAAATCGGTTATCTTCCCGAAATTCCGCCTTTGTACATTGATATGACGGTTAAAAAATATCTTGAGTTTATGTTTGATCTCAAGAAGGTGAAGCTGCCGAAAAAGGAACACATTGACGAGGTTATGCGTTTGACAAAAATTACGGAGCAGGCTGACAGAATTATCAAGCATCTGTCAAAAGGTTATCGCCAGCGTGTAGGTCTTGCTCAGGCGCTTCTCGGCAATCCGCCCGTAATCATTCTTGACGAGCCGACGGTAGGTCTTGATCCTAAGCAGATTATCGAAATCAGAAAGCTTATCCGCAATCTCGGCAAAAAGCATACTGTAATTTTTTCATCTCATGTTCTTTCCGAGGTTTCCGAGGTGTGTGACAGAATCGTCGTTATTTCAAAGGGCAAAATTGTTGCCGATGCAAAAACCGATGAACTTTCTGCTCAGGTTTCGGGCGGTCAGAAGCTCTCGCTTACTGCAGAGGGAAATACCGCTGACATTACCGAGGCAATAAAGAAAATCCCTGCTGTTAAGCGTGTTACAAAGACAGGCAGTAATGCCGACGGCAGCGGAAAGTATATGATTGAATACGAAACATCAAGCGACATCAGAAGAGATGTTTACAATGCCATGGTAAGAGTCGGTGCGGTAATTCTTGATATGCAGTCAGGCAATGAAACACTTGAGGATATGTTCCTCAAGCTTACCTCAGGTAAATATGACAGCAGAAAGGAAGATATGTAATGGGTGCTATTTTAAAGAGGGAGCTTTCCTCTTATTTCAATTCGGCAATTGCATATGTTGTTCTTGCCGCTTACTTCTTCTTTTCGGGTGTGTTTTTCTACAACTACTGTATTGTGTACAACTCGGCAAGCTTAAGCTATGTATACGGCAATATGCTTTTGATTATTCTGTTTATAATTCCGATTATGACAATGAAATCTTTTGCAGATGAAAAGTATCAGAAAACAGATCAGGCGCTCTTTACTGCACCTGTAAGCCTTACAAGGGTCGTTTTAGGAAAGTTCCTCGGTGCATTTGTGCTTTATGCAATTTGCAGTGCAATCTTCCTTCTCTATGCGGTTGTAATTTCATTCTTTGCAACTCCGGAATGGTCGGTTATTCTCTGTACATTCATCGGACTTCTCCTCTTTGGTGCGGCTCTGCTTGCAATTAACATTTTCATTTCATCACTTACGGAAAGCACAATTGTTGCCGCAATCGTAAGCATGGCGGTTAACCTTGTTATCTATATGATGACAAACTTCACAAGTATGATTTCAATTGACTGGATCAAGAACATTATTGAAAAGATTGATTTTGCTACATATTATAATTCATTCAAATACGGTCTGCTCAGCGCACCTGATATCGTATTCTTCCTGAGTGTGGCAGGATTGTTCGTATTTTTTACTGTTCGTGTTCTGGAAAAAAGACGCTGGAGCTAAGGAGGTAATATAAATGAGCGAAGAAAATAAAAACCTGAATACTATCTCCGAAGATACTGCAAATGCAGACAGCAATGCAGTGGCGGAAACAGCCGATAAAAAGGAAGATACAAAGGCCAAAAAGAATAAGAAGAATAAGTCCGAAAAGGGCAGATTCAAAAAGTTCATGAAGTCAAGAAAAGCAAAACACGGCACGGTTGCAATGGCAATTACGGCGCTTGTTATCGTTATGGTAATTATTGTAAACATTATTGTCGGACTTCTTGTTAACAGATTCCCCGACCTGGAGCTTGACCTTACATCAAACAAGTCGTTTGCACTTCAGGACGATACAATTGACTATGTTTCACACCTTGACAAGGATGTTACGGTAAATATACTTATGGCAAAGGAATCATTTGAGAGCCAGGGTACCTACTTTGTACAGGCTCAGAAAATGCTTAACAAAATGGCGAGCAAGTCAGACGGCAAGATGAAAATTAAGTATGTTGACCTTACATCCAACCCGTCGTTTACATCCGATTATCCGAATGTTGACTGGCAGTCAAGCTCGGCAAATAACATTGTTCTTGTTGAATCCGGCAAGCAGTACAAGGTGCTTACTCTTACGGATTGCTTTGAATATGACGAGCAGACCTACAATTACTACGGTTCATACAGCTTTACTGGCACAAAGATTGAGCAGGCTGTTGTAACGGCTATTCTCAATGTTACAACAGATGACAAGGTTGTTGTTGATATGATTAAGGGCAACAACGAGCAGGATTATTCATCACTTAAAACACTTCTTGAAAACAATGCTTATCAGGTGAACGAGGTTTCACTCGCAACAGGCGACTTTGACAGCAACGCAAAGATTGCAATTATGTACGCACCGTCTGTTGACCTTGACGAAAAGATTGTTGAAAAGCTTTCAACATGGCTTTCAAATGACGGCAAATACGGACGCTCACTCATCTATGTTCCTACTGCCGATATGGGCGAGATGCCGAACCTTGACGATTTCCTCAAGGAATGGGGTATGTCAATTGACAGAGGATATGTGTTTGAAACTGATGAAAGCACCCTTGTAAGCGCAAGCTCACCTTATGCATTCACGGTAAGCTACGGTGATTACTACAAAGATAACCTCAAAAACAGCAAGATTCCTGTTGTTGTATCAGAGTCACACGCTGTTAATATTACAGATGAAAACACTGCACACGCATTGCTTAAAACTTCCGATAAGGCAGGCGTATTGCCGATTGACGCCGACAAGAACTGGGACTACAAGGACGCAGTTTCGGGTAACGGTGAAAATGTAGCGGCAGAAGGTGTTATGACAAACGAGGACAAGAACTCATCGAGAGTTATCATATTCGGTTCATATGTTATGTTCAGCGACACAATTATGAAGTACAACAGCTTTAATAACTCCGCTTACTTTATGAATGTAATCAACACAATTGCAGATAAGGAAGATGTCGGTATTACAATTGAGAGTAAGTCGATTGACAATACGGAACTCGGCATCACCGATGTTGCAACACAGAACACAATGCTTGTTGTGTTTGTAATCATTATCCCGATTGCAATACTTGTTGCAGGCTTTGTTTTCTGGTTACGCAGGAGGAACAGATAATGAAAAAAAATACTAAAATATTGATTATTGTCTGCGCAGCAGCATTGATTCTTGCGGGACTTATGTGTCTGCTCATCTTTCTTCCGAAGGGCGACGGTTCGTCATCGGGAGCAGCAACATATGATGAGGGTGTAAAGATGAGTGTTACAACCGATAAAGACGGTGTTCATCAGGCACAGATTCAGACAAACGATAAGGGTGAAATTGATAACAACAGCTACGGCACTCTTATGGATTATATCCCTGCAAAGATTTCAAAGATTCATCTTGAAAACAAAAAGGGTACTTTGGACATCAAGTCATATACACCGACCGATAAAAACGGCAAAACAAGTGCTACACAGTACACTATTGTAGGTTATGAAGATTTTGACCTTCAGGGCGGTATTGCCGACAATATCGCAAACAATGCCGCAAGCATTGACTTTACAAAGGTTATGACTCTTGACGGCTCAAAGCTTGCAGATTACGGACTTGATAAGCCGAGAGATACTGTTACCGTAACTTATACCGACAAGACAAAGGCTATTATCTATGTCGGTGATGATGCTCCGCAGAATGCCGGAACATATATTAAGTTCGGCAGCAACGATACTGTTTATCTTGTTGCAAAAGATTCTGTTTCTGCATTTGACTACGGCCTTACAGATCTTATCAGTCTTACAATCAACGATGCGGCATCTGACAATGACAACAGTCAGGCATCGTCAATTGAGATTTCAGGTTCTAATTTTTCAAATACAATCACACTCAAGCCAAATTCAGACAATAAGAACTCAGCTTCTTATGTTATGACAAGCCCTGTTGAGTGCTACGCAAACGAGAAAGAAAGCAGTCTTGTTGCAGGCGGCATCAGAGGTCTTTATGCCCTCACGGTAAAAATGGTTAATCCGTCATCCTCACAGCTTTCAAGCGTAGGTCTTTCTAATCCGTATGCAAAGATAAAGGCTGTTTATCCCGACACAACAGTCAGCCTCAGAGCTTCAAAGCCTGACGGTGACGGCAATGTGTGCCTTATGAAAGAGGGCGGAAATATTGTATATACAATTTCTGCCGAAAAGGTTCCGTGGGTTAAAACAAGCTATGACAGCCTTGTAAACGAATATGTGCTTTATCCGAAGATGAGCGCATTATCGGAGGTTTCCGTAAATGACGGCAAGAATACCTACACATTCTCGCTGAGCACTGCACAGAAAACAAAGACAGACGATAACGGCAGTGAGTCAACAACAACCACAACAACCGTTAAGAACGGCAAGACAGAAATTGAGCTTGCAACATTCTCTGGTTTCTATGAGAATCTTACAATGGTCGAGCTTGCCGACACAAAGTCTGACAGCAAAAACGGTTCACCTGTTCTTACTGTTACATATACATACTCATCTGACGGCTCAACAGACACCGTAAGCTATTACAAGTCTGACAGCAACCGTTATGTTGCGGTTGTCAACGGCAGAGTTGCAGGTCATGCATATCAGTCAAAAGTCAATACTGCTGTCAAACAGGCTTCAAGTGTTGCCGCAAATAAATCGGAATAATCTTTGAGTTAAATTTTATTCTTTTACACCCGAACTTTTTAGTTCGGGTGTTTCTTTTGCCGGGTATATGTACACAAGCACAAACTTTTATAAAATTTAGACAATATATTGCAATGCGATAATTTCTATAGTATAATGATTTTGTAAAAGTGATTTATATTAACTTTAAACGGTGAATGTTATGAATATGATTTTGCATTGTACAATATGTGATGATAACCCTTCGGCGGTTAAACGGGAAAAGGAAATAGCCGACCGTGCTTTTGGCGAAATGAATATATCGGCGGATATTTCGGTATACACCGACAGCAGTCAGTTTATGTTTGAGCTTGGCGACAACAAACAAATGGATATTCTGATTCTTGATATCGAAATGCCAAAAATGTCGGGTTTTGAGATTGCGGATTATGTGAAAAAATCAAACCCGAATTGTCTTATTATTTTTATGACCTCCTATGTAAATTATGCCGTTGACGGATATAAACTTGATATTTTCAGATTTGTTCCAAAGCAAGACGGAGATTATAGGCTGAAGGCCGCATTGCTTGACGCAGTTAAAGTCATTGACATTGAAAGCAAAAAATCGTATCTGATTGAACGGCACGATATGTGCGGTATGTTGCCGTGTAAGTACATTCTGTACATTATCAAAAGAGGGAAAAACAGTGAAATTTACCACCTCAAAAGCAAAGAGCCGATAAAAATACGAAAACCGCTGTCTGTTGTGTTTGAAGAACTTGACTCAAATGAATTTATTTATATTTCCAGAGGCTGTATAGCAAATATGGAGAATGTGCAAAAGCTTAACCGCCACGAATGGGTATGCAAAAACGGTGACAGGGTTTCCATAAGCACATCGCTCTATACGGAAATCAAAGAAAAGCTCCTTGATTTCTGGGGAAATAAAATCATTCATGATTGATGCGTGTTGACTAAAGTATTAAATTAGCGGTCAAAAATCGGCAATTTAAAGACTAATTAACACAAACATATTTTTTGTGCTATAATAATATCGAAAACAGGGGATGTGAATTTAACCGGTCACAAATAAATACACAGACCTTGCTCTTTGAAAGTTATTCCGAAAGATATGTTATTTTGGAAAACCTTATCCTGTTTCGCACATCCTAACCCCGAAACACTTTTAACACTGCTGCATTTACATTTATGCGAAACAGAAAAAGCCTGAGCATTTTTGCTCAGGCTTTTTGAATGCGGAAAATAAATTATTTTGTGCCGAAAATTCTGTCGCCTGCATCGCCCAAACCGGGGCAAATGTATGCGTTTTCGTTAAGCTCACGGTCAAGACAGCCGACATAAAGCTGAATATCGGGGTGTGCCTTCATAAGAGCGTCAACACCCTCGGGAGCTGCGATGATTGACATGAACTTGATTTTCTGACCGCCGTGCTTTTTGATGAAATCAACAGCGGCAATAGCCGAACCGCCTGTTGCAAGCATCGGATCGACAACAACAATCTGACGCTGATCAATCGGATCGGGGAGCTTGCAGTAATATTCGTGCGGTTCGTGAGTTTCGGGGTCACGGTAAAGACCGATGTGACCTACTCTTGCAGACGGAACGAGTGCGAGAATACCGTTTACCATACCAAGACCTGCACGAAGAATCGGAACAACGGCGAGCTTTTTGCCTGAAATAACAGGCTGAACAGACTCCTCAATCGGAGTTTTAACTGTGATGTCCTGAGTTTCAAGGTCAGAGAGAGCCTCGTAACCCATAAGCATTGCAATTTCTTCAACCAATTTGCGGAATTCGTTTGTTGATGTGTCTTCTTTTCTGAGAAGTGTAATTTTGTGTCTTATAAGCGGATGTGTCATGTACGAAACTGACATATCATTGCCTCCTTGTTGAATTTTGATTATTTGATTAACTTAATGATACTAAAAACCGTTCAAAATGTCAATGATATGGGAACTTTTGGCATTAAAATAAAAAGTTATTGCTTTTATATCTGTGCAAAGGTATAATTAACAGGAATGGGGTTTTTACAGATTTTAAACCCGAAAATGAGAAAGAGGGAATTCTAATGGACAAAAACAACGGTGCAATATATGATGCCCGCAAACTCGGAAAACCGAAGATGATAATTCTCGGTGTTCAGCATATGTTTGCAATGTTCGGCGCAACAATCCTTGTTCCGATTTTAACGGGACTTGACATTTCAACAACCTTGCTTATGGCAGGCTTGGGAACACTTTTGTTTCACTGCATTACAAAGTTTAAGGTACCCGCCTTCCTCGGCTCGTCCTTTGCATTCTTGGGCGGTTATGCCGCAATCAAGGCTTTTTCACCCAATGACCCTAACAGTATGCTCCCGTATGCGTGCCTTGGCGTTGCGTGTGCAGGTCTTATCTACTTCATCCTTGCCGCAGTTATCAAGGCGGTGGGCATTGAAAAGGTAATGAGATTTTTCCCGCCCGTTGTAACAGGTCCTATTATCATAGCAATAGGTCTCGGACTTGCTCCGTCGGCTGTTTCAAACTGCACAACAAACTGGTTCTTGGCTGTAGTTGCTCTTGCTGTAATTGTTGTTTTCAACATCTGGGGCAAGGGAATGGCTAAAATCATTCCGATTATACTCGGCTTGCTCATCTCCTACGGCACAGGTCTTGTGCTTTACTTCATTTCACAGGCAAATCCCGACCTTATTCAGAATGTTCCGTGGCTTTTCTCGGGCGGTGCTGACGCAAACGGTGTTTATCAGCCGATTTTCGACTTTACAAGCCTGAACACAATTTGCGACAACATCTCAAAAGGTCACATTTTCGGCAGTGAGGGACTTATCGGAATTCCGATTCACTGGGATAAAACGGTATTCGGCGGTATTGATTACTCAAACGGTGCGCTTATTGCATCTTCAATCATTGCCATTGTTCCGATTGCTTTTGCTACAATGATGGAGCATATCGGCGATATTTGCGCCATCAGTTCAACAACAGGCAATAACTACATCAAAGATCCGGGACTCCACAGAACTCTTGTCGGTGACGGCCTTGCAACAACACTTGCATCACTTTTCGGCGGCCCTGCAAACACAACATACGGTGAAAACACAGGCGTTCTCGCTCTAACGAGAGTTTATGACCCGAGAGTAATAAGAATTGCCGCTTACTTTGCCGTTGCAGTATCATTCTTCCCGATTGTTTCGGTAATTATCGGTTCAATTCCAAGCTGTATCATCGGTGGTATTTCGTTTGTTCTTTACGGTATGATTTCTGCTATCGGCGTCAGAAATGTTGTTGAAAACAAGGTTGACTTCACAAAGAGCCGTAACCTTATTGTTGCCGCAGTTATTCTTGTTTGTGCGCTCGGTCTTTCAAGCGACACGGTAAGCTTCACAATCGGCAGTGCCGCAATAACACTTTCACCGCTTGCTGTTGCATCAATTGCAGGTATCGTTCTCAACGCAGTTTTCCCCGGTAAGGACTATAAGTTCGATACAGAGGATGTTGCCGATGCCGTAAACTTTGAAAAAGAAGTTAAACCAAAGGAAAAGAAAGAAAAGAAGTAATTTTACTTTAATAGTCGTAACAGAAAACAGCCGTATTTTTACGGCTGTTTTTTTACACTTTGTTTAAAGCTATGTATTCAAAGTTGAACGCCGCTACTGAATGGCATAAAAAAACAGGGTACTCGAACGAGTACCCTATATATGTTTAATTATTAAGTTAGCTGTGTTCGGAAATATGCAGATGTTATTTAATCAAACTATCTACACAAATAAGGAACATCGGTTTGCTGTGCTCGGGAGCTGAAAGTTGTTCCTTAACAAAACTGCCTACACGAACATGCCACGGGGCAGCCCCGTTACATTTCGGTGATGATTTCGTTGATTGTCTTTCCCGGAGGAATCATCGGGAGAACATTTGCATCGGGACTGATGTGGCAGTCAACAACAACGGGCTTGTTCATCTCAAAAGCCTTTGTGAGAATCGGCTTGATTTCCTCAGGCTTTGTGATTCTTAAACCGTCAACGCCGAAAGCGTTTGCAAGCTTTACAAAGTCGGTTGCTCTGTGCGGATCGGTCTGTGAAAAACGACTGCCGTAGAAAAGCTTCTGCCACTGACGAACCATGCCGAGAACCGTGTTGTTCATAACAACTACAACAACGGGGAGTTCATAGGACTTCAGTGTTACGAGTTCGTTTAAGTTCATGTGGAAACTGCCGTCACCTGTGATGAGGCAAACCCTGTCATTGGGACGGGCACACTGCGCACCTATTGCGGCGCCCATGCCGTAACCCATAGTACCCATACCGCCCGATGTGAGGAGCGTTCTGCTTTCCATAATCTTGCTGAACTGTGCAACCCACATTTGGTGCTGACCTACATCTGTTGCGATGATGTCTGACGGACACTTGATTTCGTTGATTGTATCAAGAACCTGCTGTGGGAGCGGAAGGTCGCACTCGGGGAGCTTTTTATCGTCAAAATGATGCTTCCATTCTTCAATCTTCGCAAGCCAGTCCGGATGGTTCTGACGGTCAAGACCGATTGTGAGTGCAATGAGAATTTCTTTTATATCTCCGAGAATGTATTCATCAACCTTTACATTCTTGTTAATTTCTTTTTCGTCAATTTCAAGCTGAACAATCTTTGCCTGTTCGCCGAACCTTTCACGGTCGCCTGCAACACGGTCGGAGAATCTTGCACCGCACGCAATCATAAGGTCACATTCGGCTGTTGCCATACCTGTTTCGTAACCGCCGTGCATACCGATGTTGCCGACGCAGAGCGGATGATCGGCAGGAATACAGCCGAGTCCCATAAGCGAACAACAAACGGGAGCGTCAATAAGCTCTGCAAATGCCTTGAATTCTTCGCTTGCATCAGCGCTGATGATACCGCCGCCTGCGTAAATCATAGGACGCTTTGCGTTTTTAATCATTTCTTGAACAACACGAACTTTTTCAGGGTTTCTGATTTCAAAGGTTCTCGGTCTTTCGGGAACAGTCTGTACAAACTCTGTTTTGTTTGCCGTTACATCCTTTGGGACATCAACGAGAACAGGTCCCTTTCTGCCGTGTTGAGCAAGAGCAAAAGCCTTGCGTATGGTGTCGGCAAGATCCTCAACCTTTTCAACAAGGAAGCTTGCCTTTGTAACGGGCTTTACGATGTTTACAATGTCAACTTCCTGAAAGCTGTCTCTTCCAAGCTGATCGGTTGTTACATTGCCTGTGATTGCAACAAGCGGAATGCTGTCGATATTGGCTGTTGCAAGGCCTGTTACAATGTTTGTCGCACCGGGACCAGATGTTGTCATAACAACGCCTGTTTTGCCTGTTGCTCTTGCGTAACCGTCAGCCGCATGAGAAGCACCCTGTTCGTGTGCTGTGAGAATGTGACGAATTTTGTCGCTGTATTTATAGAGCGCATCGTATGTGTTGAGTGCCGCACCGCCCGGATAACCGAAAACCGTGTCAACACCCTGTTCAAGAAGACACTCGCAAATGATTTCTGCACCTGTAAGCTGCATATATATCTCTCCCTTGTATATGTAGTGTTATTCCATAAAACAATGTTACCTTTTATTTTATCCAAATGTGATTATATTGTCAATAGAAATCGAAAAAGACAACTCATTACAAAAGAAAAAACGGGAAAACAAAAGCGTTCCCCGTTTTAAGTCGGTCGTAATTATTCATTTTTGAGATATTCACATATTGCGCCTACGGTTTTTTTGCTTGCAAGTTTGCAGAATTTTTCATAGTCAACACCCTTGTTTTCGTCAAGGTCATCGGAGATTGCCCTGATGATTCCGTAAGGAGTTTTGAGTGCGTAGCAAACATAACCGATTGCCGCCCCCTCCATTTCACAGACAAGAGCACCGAATGTGTCGGCAATTCTTTTGCGTTTTTTGCGGTCGGAAACGAATATGTCGCCGCTTGCGATAATGCCCTGCTCAACCTTGGTGTCGGGGAGTGCTCTGCACGCCTGCGTGAGCTTTTCAACTACTGTTTTGTCGCAGTCAAAGAATATCTTTGTACCATCAGGAAACGAAACCTCGCCCTGTCTGTCACCGAGAGCAGTTGTGTTCATATCGTGCTGAACGGATTTTGTCGCAACAACAATATCTCCGATTGATACAAGAGGGGAGAGTGAACCGCCCACACCGCTGTTGATTACAACATCGGGATTGAACTTTTCAATAAGCACAACGGCACACATGGCGGCATTGACCTTGCCGACTCCGCAGACTACAACGGCTATGTCCTTGCCGTTAAGAGTACCTGTGGTGAATTTCATTCCTGCGATTTCTTCGGTTTGTGTGTTCTGAGAAAGGGCGATAATTCCGTCGGCCTCAATCTGCATGGCACATATAATTCCTGTCATAAATTTTCCTCCGATTTTGGTGTTGAAATGTAGCGGCGTTCAGCGAACGCCAATCGTTTTGGTTGCAAAACCAAAACGAACAAGCGATAAATTTATGTTGTATCATTGTCGGTTAAAAATCATTTGTAATGTCGAACCGATTTTGTAATCGGTTCGATTGGCGGTCGCTGACCGCCGCTACTGTTTGCATAAATCCATACAATATTGTGCTCGGGCATCATTTGTTGTGCATTGCACAAACTGTCTTCACGAGAGGGGTGCGAGGCACTCGCCTACGAGTCGGTATATGCAACGGCTATGCTACGCTCGGGCATCATTTGTTGTGTATTGCACAAACTGTCTTCACGAGAGGGGTGCGAGGCACTCGCCTACGAGTCGGTATATGCAACGGCTATGCTACGCTCGGGCATCATTTGTTGTGTATTGCACAAACTGTCTTCACGAGAGGGGTGCGAGGCACTCGCCTACGAGTCGGTATATGCAACTGCTATGCTGCGCTCGGGCATCATTTGTTGTGCATTGTACAAACTGTCTTCACGAACTAAAATTATCGGTTTCGTACATAATAATGGATAGGGCGGCGAGGGGGGCGGTTTCTGCACGGAGAATTCGTTTGCCGAGGGTTGCCGCCTGACCGCCGATTGCGGTTACGCTGTCAACCTCCGATTGTTCAAATCCGCCTTCACTGCCGATGAACATTCCGACGGTTTTAGGCTTTGTGCCATTCAGAATTTTTCTGACGGATTCTCCGCCCATTTCGTAAAAGAATACGGTCTTTTCGTTCTGCTTTGTCTGTTCTGCCGCCTCTTTAAACGAAATGCACGGAGTTACTTCGGGGATAATGCCCCTGCGACTCTGCATTGCTGCCTGAAGAGCAATTTTCTGCCAGCGTTCACACTTCTTTTTCAGCGACTTTTCATCGGGACGGGAAACACATCTTGCCGAAATCATCGGCACAATTCTGCTGATTCCGAGTTCCGTGCATTTCTGAACGATGAAATCCATTTTATCACCCTTAGGCAGAGCCTGATAGAGGGTTACAAAAACATCTGGTTCGTTTTCACACGGCTTTTGTGAGATGATGTCAACCGTGACTTCACCCTGTGTGATGAGCGAAATTTTACATTCATACTGCGTTTTGTTCGGAGAAACAAGGGTGATGTCATCGCCTGTACGCATACGCAGCACCTTAGAAATATGCTTTGCGTTTTCTCCGACAAGGGTGTAGTTGTTGCCGAATATATTTTTT
>ULUN01034012.1_pt1 | contig 12256 bp, 9 predicted proteins | sample 1958531 | NCBI WGS metagenome assembly ULUN01 (sample SAMEA4835761, study PRJEB28245) | human gut metagenome | biome: gut microbiome; material: fecal sample | place: Denmark | collected 2008
GTGTGCTTTCTTTTGTTTCTTTGTCTACACTTCCGGAAGTGCACTTTTCAGCTGGTATTTGCTGATATAGAGTAGAAATCGGTGAAGAAGGAGTCGGACCGACAAGATTCTCCAAGCGGAAATATGGGAACATGATCAACGGAGACGAAATATCAGGAAAGAACTTTCTGATGAAAGAAACTTTCAAATATGCCAAATACCGGGTTAAGAATAGAAAGGAAAACGAGACGATCGATGATTCGTATTCGGTAGTGGTCTCACCCAAAGAACATCCTTCCACAGAAGAAGAAATCAAATCAGTGACAAAATTCCTGAAGCCAGAATACTCCTATAAGCTGAGCGCAGTGACACTGGAAGACTTTGTGAATACGATGATACACACTCTTCCTGGTTCTTACACCTCAGTTTATGAGATATTCTGGAAAAGATACCTGGATTTCGAGAAACTGAACTAAAATATTCGTGATATATGTCCGATACAATAACTCAATTCAGTATAAAGACGGATCATTTCCGAATAATATATTTTCTATTTCCGCATCTTATACACTATCATGTCATTTTGATGTGATTAACTATTTTCAGACCAAGACAATTTACTTCCTTTCAAAACAACATCACTATTTTTTACTCTCTAATTTAAACCTAGCATCCTTATTTATCAATTCAAAGAAAGGAAGATCTCTCACACCTTCAACCTTAGAACCAATTTTACAAACACTTTCAAATAGTTTTGCTTTATTGATGAAATCCATGTATTTATCGCCATTTTTGTCGCTTGCACCAAAAATACTTGCAATTTCAGATTTACTGATGGAATTAACATGATGAATCATCCAACTCAAAATCGACTGAGAGTAGTCTTCTTTTTGAGTTCTGAAATCACTTACATATTGTGTAGCTAGAATCATTCCTACTCCAAACATTCGTCCTTGACTGATAATGCCTCGAAGCGAATTGAAGTCCTTACTCATAAACTCTCTTGCTTCATCTACAAGTATAATAGCTCTAAGCTCTCGCATTCCGTTTTCTTTTCTGCTCTCACCTAACTGTTTCATCTCAGCGAAGAACAAATCCAAAAGCAATGAAACGACAACTCTTTTCGTCTCGTCGGAATAAATGGTTAAGTCGAACACCCGTACAGAATCAAGCCATTCTAAAATAGATACACAATTACTGTTGTCACTGGTAAATACATTATAATCACGTAAATTACTTAGTAATGCAAATGCCTTGTCATTTGCGTCATAAGTATTCAGATACAAGTTGATGACATTGTTCATCGTAGGTGGATTCTTTTTCCAAGTGCTTGAATCGTTTGTTATTCCTGCTTCTGTATAAGCTTCAATAATTGCCTGCTTAATGTTATTTTGTTGCTTCAGTCCTAGTCCATAGGCCTTTGCCAAAGAGTCACTGATTCGGTCGGCTGTAATTGCCGGCACATTCATATCCACCATATCCTCATTCACAATAAGTTTTAAAGGATTAAAGGGTAATCTGTTCTTATAAACAAAGCCACCCACAGCGTCTATGAACTCCTTATCCTTATAGTCTCCTTTGTAATCGAATACAAGCATACCTACATTCTTACCACCAACATTATGAGCCCCTTCTTTTGAGAACTGAGCTATTATAGAACGAGCCAATTGTGTTTTTCCTGTACCCATAGTTCCTATAATACCCATGTTTGGATGTGAAACCATTTTTGTGTTGTTTGGCTCAAATACGATATCCCTATCTCCGGAAAGTGTCTTTCCTAATATGATACGTATTGGACGATTCTCAGCTAAATGTGTACCATCAGGCTGTATCGGCTGTGATGGTTGTATTGGCTGTGCCAGCTGTTGAATATCAACAACAGGTTCTGTTTTATCGTTTTCCTCATCATCTATTGGAGAAACCTCTATTTCAGAATCGTCATCAGCGACTCCTGATACAGTTGGTTTATCAATCGCATTTAATGTCTCCTGATCAATTTGTATTTGGTCAGTTAATAGGAAGTCTAAAAGAGTACTGTTAGGTTTAGAAACAAACTGGAAGCACTCACCTTCTGAGAAATGTATTTCACAAACCGGCACATTATCAATCAGTGATGTTTTCAAGCAATGTGATGCATGACTATAGAAAGAAATAATTGCAGCACATCCCATTTTTTTCTCGGGCAACTTCTCATTTAGCGTATATTTTAAGTTCAACAATTCATAACGATACTTTTCTATTTCCTTATAGAAAATATCCGGCAGCAAAGAGTTTGCATTCAACTTCTCCGCATTAGTCAGGAACTGCGTAGCAAAAAATGTGCGATAGATATTCTTTGTAAAATTAGCATTGCCAAAAAGATGCTCCTTAAGTTGTATATAAGTTTGACTAACCTGTTTGCCTCCTTTATCCATCATAGAACTGTTCTTAGAGAATTTCACTTCAACTGGATACAGATAAAGCTGCAGATCATCTTCGCAAGTTGTATCAAGTCCAATCATCAACAAGTCATCCGACATAGCACCCTTTACACCCAGACCTTTCTTGGTAAAGATATAGTCCTGAGGTAGACCAATAGAACCCGTGACACGAAGAATCTCTTCCAAAGAAACAGGAATCCATAGAACATTTTTATTACGTTTCATAAAATTCAGCATTGCGATACTTGCCGCCACAATACTCATTTTTTCACGAATCTGATCTTCCGTCTTATTAACAATGCTGAGCAACCAATCGCCATTCAGACAATTGAAATAATTCATCATCGTCACATTGAAGTGTTGGAAACATTTCTCAGACAAAGCATATTTTTCATACGACTTTCTAAGCATATTTTCATATTGCTCAACATGCTTCGTAACTGTAATACTGTCGTATTTTGCATTTATTGTATATTGATCCGTGTAATGTACAACATAAAGGTTTTGTTTATAGAAGAAATTTATGTCGACTTCCGGATTAATGAACGTAACCCAGTTGGCATGATCATATATTGAATTCAAAAGGCTAGAACTACTGAACTTATATCGTTTGGCCACACAGGTATTGTTGCTAAATACACTGTTTCCGTCATGCTCTTCATTAGCATAAAGCGTGTTCATAGCAACCGCCATAGGATATATGTATCCATCCTGTTTATTTAAGCCTTTGCTTCCATAACCAATAATGTAAACGCCCTCTTTATAATAAGTAGAAGGTATTGATATCAGACCATTAAATGACAATTCTGTACGAAGTTCAGAAGTTACCTGTTTGATAAATTCCGTACCAGTATCCATTTGATAAAATGCTATATGAGAATAGATAGTAATACCGTCTTCTTTATCTAACTGATGTTTATAAAAAGATACTCTGGTAAACAGCTCGTGAATAATTTCTTGGCTCGTATAGTCACCTTTTGATTCCATCTTGAGATTCAGTGATTCCAGTTCTCTGGAAATGGCATCCATGGAATTGAGACGACTCAGTTTTTCAAAGAATGTCTCCTCCATCAGGTTGTCAACATATTCATGAAGCTCTATGCGCTGAATTCCATTAGAGTATGAACGTCTTATATATTCCACAATACCTTTTATGACGTTTGTATCATCAACTATACCGATTGTACTAATAATAATCGGACAATCCTTGTCTTGGAAAAGGTAAGTAAAATGTTTGATGAAGGCCTCCATCTTACTCCAAACCATTTTCGTGGTAATATCGTTAGTACGTTCTTGCGGTTTATTGTTTACTCCTTCGTAACTCAACCAATTAGGTATATCTGACATTTTTTTGTCAGTATATGGTCTCTTCGGTCTGCTATTATAGTAGATATATGGCAGTAAATAAAACGGAGACAGGAGTCTTTTGGCAAATTTTGAATCTTCTGTTCGGTCATATTGGGTATCATACTCCAAAGTGTAAGCAATATTGATCGGGTGGAAAGGAGAAAGATAGATTCTGTCCCAATCTTCTACAATGCCCAGTTTTGTAATATAATACTCTTCTCTTTTTAAACATCTATTATTGGGAATACCATTTATTGTAGCAACAATAGTATTCCAATAATTATGGTATAAAGACTTGAGTTCTTCATCCAAATGCCACAAAGATGGAACAGTATTATGTTTATGGTAATATTCGAAGATTTCATCCAAAGAGCTCTTAACGCTTAATGGTAGAGGAATGTTTTCATATTCCAGATCTTTTTGACCTGTCAGTGCGTTGAATACAAATTTAATATTGGTGCATTTGTTATCTATGAGCGCTTTTTCCCAATCAAGATATTGTTTCCAGCAAGAATATACGGGATATGTTTTGCCGTCAGCAGATGATGTTACAGCTACTCCATCATATGTTCCTTCAATGCTTCCAGGCCGGGCAGGTAGTACCGGCTTTGCCATATTCAGTTTTAATATGATATGCATCTCTTTACTGCCAAAATCAACACAAAAATCCATTTGGTCATTATCTTCATCCCCAACAACTGGCACTTCCAATCTGGCATCATCTGTCCATATCACTTTACCATCAAGGGGAATTGATAGCAAATTATTTCCATCGCCAAAAACCAAAACATCTTTATCTTCGGGTACAGTTACAACTAATTCGCCTTTTTTCTTAATAGTAAAACAGTTATCTATATCTTTAAAAAAGGACTTTGAACAAGGTAGTTTCATCATATAAAAATCATGATGATTATCATTGAGCCCTACGTTCTGCTTTATCAAAGAATCACGAACAAAAAAACGCAAATACTTACCTTGAGATTGTACATCATTTGTTTTTATTTTTGTTATTTCTTTATTGAAAGTAACCGTTACTTGTTGTTCTGATGAACCTGACTGATCGCACACAACTATGAAATTAGTGGTTCTTTTCTTTGTATTACCATTAAAAGAATGGACCATTGATGTCAGTAAGTCTTCGTTCTGTAAAGTTATGTCCATAAGTTCCAACTTAGCGGTTATGGCTTTTCTTTCAATACTTTCAAAAAACTCTTGGATATCAATATTCTTCCAGTTTTCACATGTGACAACTTTCTTTGATAATTTCTCATCAAGAAATTTCTGAAGAAGCGAGAGCTTAACTTTATCATCATCTTCATTCATTATATCGCTTACCTTGCGGAATATATCGTGATTTTCCTGAACACGCTTTTTGATTTCACTGTTAGAGGGTTTGAATGTTCCATCATACACTCTCTTGTCATTAAAAAAATCAAGTTCGTTATAGTGACCAACAAGTGTCTTGTCTGCAAGGACATTTAAAGCATGCTGAAAATCAAACAAGTTGCAAGTACCGTCATCGATATAATCCTTTAGCTTCTCCAGATGCCAATCCAAATAATTTTTTTCCAAGTCCTTTGATATAACATCCTCCGCTTTTCCCTTTATGTTAGTAATAACATACGAAGAATTTAGCGGTCCTGATGCTGATTGCAAATTCTGACAAGCAGTAATTATGGAAGAAAGCATACTATCTGATAGTATATAAATTACTCCATAGTTCTCATATTTGCTACCAGCAATACCGACTGAGTTCCTGATTGTAGTCAGATAATCTTCAGTAGAGGTTTTGTCATAACCGATAATTATTGAAGGACATTCTTCAGCGTATTTCAAGACATAGGTGTCATATGAATCCTCCTGTACCAACAAGTCATTTCCTTGATAGATACCCGAAATACTTATTTTCTCACACAATTCATTTATTGCATCCATCAACTGATTGCGATGTTCCTCATTTTCTACAATCAAGTAGTATCGGCTTCCTTTTTCTATCGGATTCTGCTTAAAATAGTCGACCAATAAATCTTTGGCTATATATTTATAAAATGACTGTAACATATTGTGCCTCTCCGGAATCACTTTTCCTGTCTAAAAGGTTTAACTTCAATAAATACTCTTCAATAGCTAATCTACTGCCACGATTAAAGTATATGCCATAACCATTGAACCGCTTATACATATCTTCCAGTTTTGTTTTCTTGCTCTTAGTAAACAAAGCAATCAGAAAGATTAGCATTTCATTGTCCAAAGCCAAAACATAACCACTGCGTTTTCTGTTCTGGAGGAAACGCACACTAAGCAAATCGACCACTTTTTTTCGCATTCTGGAAATATAGCTAGGCGATTGCAATCCCATACAAAGCCTTTCCATAATATTTAAGACGTCATTATATGAATGAATATTGATATCTACTTCTCCAAAAGAAGATAAAATATGTCGTTCAGAATCTCGATTAGCCAAAGCACCTCGCTTGTCTGCCTGGTAGGTATTCAGCAAATCAAAACATAATGATTTGTTTTCCTCAAATGGTGTTTGCTCTAGTTTGGATAGGATATCAAAATAGAATCCAATATTACCACCCAATACACTATTCAATATATCCAATGCTTGAGAACGTCCATACAATTTATCCAATGTTGTTTTCGGTATTTTAGATGACCAGCCTCTGGTTATAGCATCATGATTCAAAGAAACTTTCTCAGAATTGAGTACAAAGAAGAACGGTTCTGGTCCTAAGATTTTATCGGTACGTTTTGCACTTATATTCACAATTGTCTGAACAACAGAATAGCAAACATAAAAATAAAGGAAAAGATGGGAATATTTTACCTTTACAGTTTCCTCCTGCTCCATTAGCCATTTAAAATCTTCCTGAAAAGATTCTTTTATATAGGGTAAGATGACGTAATCACGAATTATTTCCTCTTCCAACGGAACATCAAAAGGAGTAAGAGCTTCCTGTAAAATCTTTGAAAACAGATTGTGCACTACATGATGTCCTGTATTTTGATGCTTATTAGAGAGCATCGAATATAGGTAATTAGCGAGTTTCCTTTGTCCAGCTTTATATCTCTTTCTGTCTACAGACGAGATACTTTCATCATTAGGAACGAGAGGAAGATATTTCAAAAATACTGAGTCTGTTGTATTCAGGTTTCCATTGACCAACATGATATCTTTCATCATATCTGTAAATTCATCAATCTGTTCCCTGGGCATCTGTTTCTGTACAGAAAGATACTCGGATACAGGATCGATTGCAGTTTTTTTGAAATCTTCTATAGGTTGTGTACCATCATTACTACACAAACGAAAGAATTCGCCTGTAGTACCTTGTAACCCACATTGCTTATCAAAAGTAGATGCAGGATTAGAACTAAAAGGCAAAAGCTTTATGCCTTCCTGCCAATTATCTTTGAACTTTCCATTCTGATGATAATGTTCATTATACTTTTCAATATTTATTCTCATAGCAACTCTATATTTCCAAATGCAGATTCACTTAATTGTAATTCTTTAGTATTATATTTTACTACCTTAACCTCGTGTTCACAGTCGCATTTCTCAATCAATTTCCGAACGAACCGACTAAATGTCAAGTTCTTTTCATTTTCATAAGATAGTGCAAGTTTTCCACGATTCAATTCATACAGGTATGAATAAAGTTGGTAGTCCATAAGAAGAGAAACATCCTCATCTGGAAACATCCAGGACATATCAAACCTGAGAAGGAAATGATTTGATGACGAATAAAAAGGATTTATTTTCTTCGGCTTCAATGGAAGATTCGCAAACAATCGGTATTTTCCTCCTTGAATATTAAGAGGAATCATATTCTTTTTCTCATAGTAAGAGCCATAATGACGAGAAATTGTTTTCGAAACCAAATCATAAACGATCTGCATACTATGCAGATCTTTCTTAAAGATGCCTCTTAACAAGTCAATAAATGACAGATATACATCATTCTCTGAATGGTAACACAAAAGATGCTTTAATCTAAAGACAAATTTAGTTGTGCGTTCTATATCTCTACCATTGTTGGCATAGAAGTCATTTATTCTGTTCAACATCTCCTTTGGAAGTTTCTGTAAGAGATGGGAGTTAAAGTAATTTACTGGAATAGAGTATGAAGTGAATAGGACAGACAGTTGGCTATCATGGTCTGCAGTACTATGTTTCAATGGGTCTAATTTACTGATTGCTTTCTGAATTACATTCTCCTTGCCGGTATAGAGTAATGTAGGCAACAATGCATCATAAAAATTTGTTTTTTCTTTATAACTGTCATAGCTAGGATAAACCAAGATAGAATAAAGAAAATCCAAAAACTCACGCGGCGTAATAACCAACTTATAACAAACAATGGCCTCTATTACCGTCATAATGATAGAATGACGCACTTCTGGCAGACTAAGCAGTTGATAATTAATGATTAAAGGGTCTTTAGGGCTGATATCTGCTACCAAGTCTTCTTTATATGCTTTATAAAACGGATTTGAATCAGTCTTTTCAACTATTTTTCCAATCAAAGCAAGTAAGAAAGAAGAACTTACTGGAAGCGTTTCTTTACTTTCTGCATCAAATTCAAAAATCTGCTCATTGGTAAACATTATTACTTTAACTCTTTTAGTTTCAATTGGCGGTGTGGTATCATCATCATCAAATATTGGCCATGTTGAATGAACAATTTCCCCATACTCTGCCTTAAATTCATCATCTTCTATTAAAGCATTCAGTTTACCAAGATTTATAGCAAGAACAAGTTTCTTTTTGGTATAATAAAGATTTGCATCTTTATACTCAACCAGAGCTTCTTTGAGCGTATCAATTGCTGTCTTCTTCGGCGAACAACTTGCTGTGGCATCGTTATAGAAATTGTTTTCACCCCAATCAGAAATTTGTTTAATATGACTGATCAGATGAGATTTTCCATCACCCGCACTACCAACAAGTAAAATAATACCACCTCCAGCATTGTCGATTTCATCCATTTTCTCGATAAGCTTTTTTTCAATGGGGCGGTCAACATGCATATATTCATCCCACTCTGTAAATTTCTTTCCACTTTGGACAGAGTTAACAGAATGCTGACTCAAATGAGTAAATGCTTCTTTCAAATGTAATGCAGTCATAATCATGTAATAATTATTCCCAAAGTTTGGGATTTACTAAATCTGTCATTTTATAGTTAAACATTTCCAAAAGTTCTTCTCGGTGTTCTGGAAATTTATCAAGAGTTTTAATCAATGTACGAAGAGGTAAGCACATTTTCACATTATTATAATAACCTTTATTTAAATCAATTGTAAATTCTTCAAAAGTCTTCAAATGAGGACGATTAGTGATATGCAGCGTGTGTTCCTCCCAATACGACTGGTTCCTATATACAAATTCCCAAAAAGACATTTTTTTGTAAAATTGTTGTTGGTTACACCACCTAGCAATTTGAATATAAAGATTTGAAAGTTCATATTTATGATAATCTTCATGACGCATAACATATCCAACACATCCATACGACATTAGTACCTTAATCCTTTGGAATAACTCCCATATATCTTTATAAAACTTATCATGACTATCTTCTTTTAACTTAAATCCACAAAATAAATAGAATTTTGTTCCCTTCTTAGGATTATAGCGTTTCCATATTTTTAATGCTTTTTCAATTAACTCACGATCTTTCCAATTATCAAATGCAAAAATAAAATCACCATGATATCTACAGTGAGAAAGCAACTCGACCATTTCTTTACCATATTTACTTTCAGCAAGCATACGTTCATCCAACCCTTGTCTGAATTGAAATGGGCGTTTTGTTTCAATCAGTTTATGAAGAAGTGGTCGCCAAATTTCTGGTTTAGAAGCAAGGAAATTATCATCCCATAAATAAATATAAGGACGAACAAGACATCCTTTTTCATCACGTTCATTATCAATAAACCAGTCTAATTCAGAATAAGGAAAAATGTTATTCTCCAGTTTATTTATACAAAAAGCACAATGGCGGAAACAACCACGAGTAAGGAAACCTATGGAATATTTTTGATAATCTTTATATTTTTCTTTTTTAAAACCTTTTTTTACTTGCTCATTGACAAATGTATCATATAAATGATAATAAGGCTTTTGTCTTGCCATGTCAATACCAAAAGATCTAAGTAATTGACGTTTATTTGGGTCTGGTTCAAGTTCTCTATAATTGTTACGCAATGTATTCAGATAGTTATCTTGTTCTAAACTATTCATATCATCTACCCGCTTTTTTGAATATTCTTTTACATTACTGATATTTGCATAAAAGCCTGTGCCACCACAACGGAACTTTTTTTCATCTGGCGTGCCGATTGCGCGTGTATAAAGTTCAGGCAACTTAGTGAAAGTAAATACACGTGACATATAAATTGTTGTATATCGTGAAATATCTACATTTTTATCGAGAATTAATTCAAAGAGAATATTGTTATCATAAAGGAGTCCTGCAATTTTTAGTAATGTAAGATTTGGATGACGTGTACCATTATCTAATAGGTCTGCATCAACTAATCCTATGCATTTGTACATTGGAGGTACTCTTAAAACTTTTATCATTCTAATATATTTTCAAGATTATTCAAACCGACTTATGCATCCAAAGATAAGCATTCATTTGAAATGAAGTGCTTCGGTTGTAGATTTTTTATAGCAGTATCTCTATAACTGGTCCATTCTTTCTTAATTTCACCTGTATGTGTAGCAGTTTCCTCTGGTGTCATCATTGTCTTACCCCCAAAAGGCTAACAGTTTTTACATCAAACCCGAAGTCAGTTGACTGCTCTATTCTACCCTATTGTTCGTTGCCATCAACTCACCTTTCATCTTTACTTAGTGATAAAGCCAAGATGATTTCATAGGCATCTTTGTGTCACCGACTTATGCACCCAAAGATAAGCATTCATTTGAAACAAAGTGCTCCGGTTGCAGATTTTTTATAACAGTGCCTCTATAGCAGGTCTGTTTTTCCCCCCCCAAAAAATTAACTGCGTTTTTATTGCTGATCAAGAAAAAAGGGTGAATCGCGTATTACGACACATTTACATTTGCAGTACAAATATTTCAATAAAAGAAAATTGTATATTTAATAAGGAGAGTTACCGTGAACCAGCTTTGACACTAGTCATAAATGACTATAGGGTAAATTAGGCTGCAACTCTCTTAATTGGAGGACCTAGCCAGTTACAATTGTAGGCTCACGGCCTAAAAAATGTATTAGCTGTTTCTCCTATATATTTAATACTGTAAGTTATAAATTACTTTTATTTTGTAGGCCCTGATGTAAGGAAAAACACTTTCGACGCATCATTAATGTCTGCTGACGAAAAAGAGTTATCTCGCAAGTCTTTTGATGACACTCTGGAAGGAATACAATCCATGTTAGCTTGGATTGACGATTATCAACTTCCTTTATCCAAAGTCTTGTTTTGTGCCGAAAACATGGGAAGTTACGTCACGAAGTTATCTGCTTCTAGTATTGTCATGGGATTCTCTTTAGTTTGTCCATTAAGCCTAAAGAAATCAATAGGTCTTCAACGTGGTAAAAATGACCGTATAGACGCCAAAGGAATAGCGAATTATGCAGTCTCACTATCGAAAATTGAAATTATACAAATTGCCAGACAAAGACTTGGTGAGATTGAGAGGGTGGATTATTATACGTGATAACTTGCTAAGCAAAAAGTATCAAGTACAAAGTTATTGGAAACATTATCCCTAATGGCCAGTTGGCTGATGTGACAGAATCTGTTTCTTTTTTGGAAGAGCAGCTCGATTCAATAAAAGGAAAAATCCTGAAAGTGGAAGAAGCTATGGAGCAATTAATAGCTGCTAATAATACTCTTAACACAAACTATTTGTTATTAAAAAGTATAAAAGGAATAGGTATAATCAATGCCATTGTATTACTATATGGAGGATGTAAATTAAGAAGGTGTGTCAAAAAGCACACCTTCTTTTTTTAGCACAAAGCCCCGACTTTCACAAGCTGGGGCTTTGTTCTTACCTAAAGATTTTGTATCTTTAAGCATTAAGATTTATACATATGGCAAAGATACATTTTCGTCCTTACACTCCCAACCAAACTGTACTTTTTTCCGCAAAGAATCGACGAAGATTATTGCAGAAAATGATCCTGTGCGCATGGTTGACGCTTTGGTTGAAAGCCTGAATCTTGAAGGCTTCAGGAAGTTATACAAAGAATGCGGCCGTAGTCCTTACCATCCCAAGATGATGCTAAAGGTTATCTTGTATGCCTATATGAACAATATATACTCCTGCCGGAAAATAGAAAAGCTTCTTCGTCGTGATATCCATTATATTTGGTTTGCCGGTTATGAGAAACCGAACTTCATTGCCAGCAATCGCTTCCGCACCACCTTCCATGCTGACAGAAATGGCAGGAGAATTACGCAATGCCCTTGAACAGGCTTCAGAACCATCCACGAAAGAGCAGAAATCTGCGCTGAGA
>ULUN01001578.1_pt1 | contig 12205 bp, 6 predicted proteins | sample 1958531 | NCBI WGS metagenome assembly ULUN01 (sample SAMEA4835761, study PRJEB28245) | human gut metagenome | biome: gut microbiome; material: fecal sample | place: Denmark | collected 2008
GTCATCGGAGTTCCCGTAAAAGGTTCTGTACTCGACGGCGTAGACGCACTCTACTCCATCATCCAGATGCCTCCCGGAATCCCCGTGGCTACAGTCGCCATCAACGGTGCCATGAATGCGGCTATCCTGGCCGTACAGATGCTGGCCCTGAGCGATGCGGAACTGGCCCAGAAGTTTGCAGCTTACAAGGAAGGTTTGAAAAACAAAATCGTAAAAGCCAACGAAGAGCTGAAAGAAGTCAAATACGCTTATAAGACCAACTAACTGAATGAATTACTTCAACTATTCTCGCCGACAGGCGAACGAGGTATATGTGGGCGCCACTCCTATGGGTGGCGCTTATCCTATCCGTATACAGAGTATGACGAACACCGTCACCATGGATACCGAGGCATGCGTGGAGCAGGCCAAACGTATCATCGAGGCGGGAGGTGAATACGTGCGGCTCACTACCCAAGGCGTGCGTGAGGCGGAAAACCTGAAGAACATCAACGCTGCCCTGCGTGCTCAAGGATACCAGACCCCACTGATTGCCGACGTGCATTTCAACCCGAAAGTGGCTGAAGTAGCAGCCTTGTATGCCGAAAAGGTACGTATCAATCCGGGCAACTACGTAGATGCCGCCCGCACCTTCAAGCAACTGGAATATACGGACGAAGAGTATGCAAAAGAAATCCAGAAGATACGCGACCGTTTCATTCCCTTCCTGAACATCTGCAAGGAGAATCACACGGCCATCCGTATCGGTGTGAACCACGGTTCGTTGTCCGACCGAATCATGTCGCGCTACGGAGACACCCCGGAAGGCATGGTAGAATCGTGCATGGAGTTCCTGCGCATCTGCGTGGAACAGAATTTCACGAACGTGGTCATCTCCATCAAGGCTTCGAACACAGTCATCATGGTACGCACCGTCCGCCTGCTGGTGGAACAGATGGAAAAAGAGGGCATGGCCTTCCCGCTCCACTTAGGAGTGACGGAAGCCGGTGACGGAGAAGACGGCCGTATCAAATCAGCCTTGGGTATCGGTGCCCTGCTGTGCGACGGACTGGGCGACACCATCCGCGTATCCCTGAGTGAAGCCCCCGAAGCCGAAATCCCGGTTGCCCGCAAGCTGGTAGATTACGTGCTGAAACGCGAAGGACACCCTTACATTCCAGCCACCGAAGCTCCGGAATTCAACTATACGCACCCCAGCCGCAGACAAACCGTGGCTGTAGGTAACATCGGAGGCGACCAGCTTCCTGTGGTCATCTCCGCCCGTCTGAACAACGACCTGGAAGTGAGCGAACAGTTCAAACCCGACTACCTATACTGCGGACAGCGCTTGCCGGAAAACCGGAGAGCCGACATCGGCTACATCGTGGATGCCTGCGCCTGGGACGGCAGCGAACATACCTATCCGGCTTTCAACTACCAGCAGCTCATCGAACTGCATCACCATCCGGCCAAGATGAAATTCCTCTTCACTTCCTACCTTGGATTGAACGAAGAGGTGATGGCGTGTCTGCGCCTGCACCCGGAAGTAGTTATCGTAGCTCAAAGCAACCATTACAACCGCCTCGGTGAGTTCCGCGCGATGGCCCATCAGTTGATGAACCAGGGACTGAAAAACCCGCTGGTATTCTTCCAGCTTTATCAGGAAAGTGAAACGGAAGACCTGCAAATCAAGTCGGCCGCCGACATGGGCGCCCTGATTATCGACGGGCTGTGCGACGGTATCCTGCTCTACAACCACGGCAACCAAATCAGCAACCTGAAAGTGGACGAAACCGCCTTCGGTATCCTTCAGGCAGGACGTATCCGTACTTCCAAGACCGAATACATCTCCTGTCCGGGCTGCGGACGTACCCTGTACGACCTGGAATCGACCATCGCCCGCATCAAGGCAGCCACTTCTCATCTCAAGGGACTGAAAATCGGTATCATGGGCTGTATCGTCAACGGCCCGGGAGAAATGGCCGATGCCGACTATGGTTATGTAGGTGCCGGAAGAGGGAAAATCAGCCTGTATAAGAAGAAAGAATGCATTGAAAAGAACATTCCGGAAGAACAGGCTGTGGAAAAACTGATTGAACTGATTAAGGCAAACGGGGATTATAGAGACTGATTCTCCACATCCATAATATTAAAAAATACAGAGGCCATCTCAATTCATTTTGAGACGGCCTCTGTTGTTTTATAAAGGAAACTGATTATCTGCCATACAGATGTAAAGCAGAAGGAATAAATATCACATTCAGTTCAGGATCGGGCATATCAGGATCCAGAGGGAACATAGGTCTTACAATATTCTTGTAAGGAAGCTTCTTGAAGTCCTGATCTACACCTCCGCGAGTCAGAGCCATTACCCAGTCAGCCTTCATGTTATACCAACGGCTTACAAGATAACCTTGTTTAACCATGACTATATCCATCTTTTTAGGATCGATACCGGAGCCTTCCAGGTTAGGTGTAGGAGAAGAAGTACCCACTACCACATAAACACTTCCTGTCTTTACAATCGCAATATTCCGTTTGTAAAAGCTCTTTTCATCGCTTTTCTCCTCAGGGCTGACATATACGACTGTTCCCGACAGTTTTACCGGGCCCTCATATTCCTTATCGGTCATCGCACCGACATAACCTTCTACCTGTCCACCTACTCCAACCTTACGGGCAGATTCAACCAGTTCATCTCCTGGTATAGAACAGTAAAGAAGCGTTTTACCTTTTGGGGACTGAAACTCAGGACGTTTCAACACTCTGGCCAGTGTCCAAGTGACTTCACCAGAGCCACCTCCACCCGGATTGTCTCCCATATCGCTGATAAAGAAGGGCTTCTTCTTGCTGGCCACAGCCAAATCCAGACACTTGTCCAATTCATACCCTGGAGCTTCCAACGAGAATTGCCGACGAACATCCCAGAACTTCTGAGCCAGTTTCTTAGCGCCCTTTTCCACCTGTTCCTTATCATCTCCATACACCATTACAACTCCTTGATTACGCCGGTCGTCTCCCCATACATAACCAATCCAGATACCTACATCTATTACTCCCGGCATTGCTTCTACTTCCGGAATCATGGCATACAATGATTTTGCAGGTTCCACACGTGTACTGGTCCATTCACCTGAAAGCAAAACCGGAACTGCCACCCATGCCTTATAGGCTGGACGACCTTTACCAGATTCCAGTCTCTCCAATAAATGAACGACACCGCGTCGGTGAGATTCCCTTGCATCATCATGAGGAGCCTTCCGATAAGTCGTTATCAAGTCTGAATTTAATGCCACAAGCCAAGAAGCATTGCCGTGCAAATCCATAGTGGTAGTCACCAGCACATCATTACCAATCAAGCTGCGCACTTTTTCCATAAATTCACCTTCCGGATCGGACACTCCTTCCACACTACATGCTCCGTGGTTATAAAACCAGAAAGCATCGTACGGCATATTGGCCTTTATAATCTCAAGAGACTTCTCCACAAACGCATCATACGACTCTTTCGTGACCGGACCTCTGCCACCTCCCCTGCCTATCAAGGCGGGAAGCCATGTGGCCGACTGACCCATCACAGAATCAGGACTTAAATAGTCGGGCATCCTAACCGGCATGCCCACTATGGATTGCCGGTTAGGCATGAACACACTGTTTTCTATCTGGATACCTGCAATTCCGATACGAGGTTTCTTCTTTTGTGCAAGCACCTCACCGGTCAATGATACTGCAATGAGGAACAAGCAAAACAAACATATTTTTTTCATATCTGTTATTTTAATAAGAATATAGAACAAAAAGATTCCACACAACCGACTTTCAAGAACGATACACCGTGCATCAATTCTTGATTACTCCGTTGCTGATGTCAATCTCAATCTGAGGTATAGGCAACACTTCTGCTCCTGCCTTAAACGGCTGGTAGTTGCCGATAGCACTCTTGAATCCTTCTTTGAATACCTGTTCGCCCCATCCTACACGTACTACATCAAAGAAACGGAATCCTTCCATCGCCAGTTCCAAATGACGCTCTTGCATGATAGCCTCAAACAAGTCCAGGTTGTCATCGCCAGGATTATTCGGATAATCCTGCAAATGTGCTCTATTTCTTATCTTATTGAGATATTCCGTTGCAGTAGTCGGATCATCTGTCTTACAGCAAGCCTCCGCATAGTTCAAATAGACTTCTGCCAAACGAATCAATCGGAGGTTGGTAGGCTGGTTGTTGCCCCTGTTTTCTTCTCTTTCATCAGGAGCAAGATAAAGTTTACGATTATACCAGCCTGTTCTGTCATCCGTAATGGCCGGAATGTCTTCTCCTTTCGCTGCCTTTTCTATCGCTATCGCCTCATCGTGAGACAACAAAGTGACATTCTTTCTCTCCGTATCACCTGCTGCGTCGTATGCATCGGCCAATGCCTGTGTAGGTTGTGCACAACCAAATCCGATGGTCATATTTCGAGGCATGGACATAAGTACATGACGGTTACCATTGTTTACATTCCATGAAGACTGGGTGGTAGAGTTATACATATTTACCTCCAAGATAGATTCTATGCAATGTTCTCCCGACAGTTTGAATATATCCGCATAATTAGGCATCAAATCATACTCTTGTGGAATTAAAGGCAAGATTTTCTCTTCGAATACTTTCTTCAACTCATTATATTTCTTTTCATAAAGGAAAACACGGGTTTGCATCGCATAAACAGCTCCGAGGGTGATTCGTCCTGCATACGTTTTCTCATAATTAGGAATCTCACTTTTCAAAGGAAGCACCTCAGCCGCATCCTGAAGGTCTTTCTCTATTACTGCATAAACTTGCTCAGGAGTAGAACGTCCCAATCTTTCATGATCCAATCCCAATACATCCGTATAAAGCGGAACTCCCCCAAATGTCTTTACCAGTTCAAAATAAGAATACGCGCGAATGAACTTTGCTTCTCCTATCATCTGCTCTCTGTTATACTCAGAAAACATCTCATCGGAAACAGCCTCCAAGTCACGGATAATCAAATTTGCCTTGTTTATGCACTGATAAGTCTGCTTGTATTTGTTCAAAATCTCATTATGATCCGCCGGATACTGAAAACTCTCCATCAGCTCAAAGGTAGCCGCATCATTGGCCGAGCCACTATATGTGGCATCCTCCGACAATACATCACCAAAGCACTGCATGGACCAGGTATAACGGAAATCCTTCATGTCTGAGTACACAGCCGCCAAACGCAGGAAAGCCTGTCGTTCATCTTGCACTTCGCCAGCCTCAAGACTACCCAATGGCGCCATATCCAAATCTACACAACTGCTGAATCCGCATATAGCGGCAAATGCAATTCCTATAATATATTTATTCTTTAACATAAGCCTGTACAATTAAAAAGTAATATTAATACCACCAGTAAAAGTTCTAGACTGAGGATAGATACCATAATCCACTCCTCTTGACAAAGATGTAGACTGACCTACTTCAGGATCAAGACCGCTATATCCACTTATTGTAAACAGATTCTGACCACTGATATAGAAACGTACATTCTGCATCTTCATCTTCTTGGCTATAGACGAAGGCAAGGTATAACCTATCTGCGCATTTCTCAGACGCAAATAAGATCCGTTTTCTACATATCTGTCAGAAATTCGGTCATTGTCATTGACGTCGGTACCAGTGAGACGAGGAATATCCGTATTCGTATTCTGAGGAGTCCAGTAGTTCAGCAAATCCCGGTCTTTATTGGTTATATCATTGGGGAAATAGGTGTAATAACGCATGGCATTGAAAATCTCGTTACCCAAAGTTCCTCCCAATTGGAAGCTCAGATCGAATCCTCTCCAAGCCATTGACACATTAAAGCCATATATCACATCAGGAATAGGATTACCTATCATGCATTTGTCGTTGGCATCCAGCTGGCCGTCACCATTCGTATCTACAAACAAAATGTCTCCCAATTCAGCATTAGGCTGTACCCCAGGTTTCTTCACGGCATCCAACTGTGCTTGAGTCTGGATAAGTCCGTTGGTCTTGTAGCCCCAAAACGCACCGATAGGCATGCCTTCATTGGTATAGGTTACATACTGCTGACGCAGTTCACCATCAGAAATAGGGGTACCTCCGTTCAGCTTGGTCATGCGGTTACGGATAGTAGACATATTGAAACCTATATTGTATTCAAATTCCCGAACCCGGTCTCTCCATTCCAGATTCAACTCAATACCCCGGTTATTTGCCTCTCCAATATTGGTATAAGTATTATCAAAATATCCCATATATACAGGCATAGGAGCTGCAAGCAACATATCTCTCGTAGTCTTATAATAATACTCAAAACTGAATATCATCCGGCTGTTGAAGAAACTAGCATCCAAACCGATATTGAACGACTCTGTGGTTTCCCATTTGATGTCAGGATTTCCCAGTCTTCTCACTGCAATACCCTGATACAACGTTTCGTTCTCACGTGCACCAAACAAAGCGCCATACTGTGCCCACAATGACAACAAACTACGGTCTACATAACTACCAATATTCTGATTACCAATCTGTCCCCATCCTGCTCTCAGTTTCAGAGATGAAATCCAGTTGGCTTTCATTTTCTTGAAAAATTCCTCATTGTCAATTCTCCATCCAAGTGCAAATGAAGGGAAATTACCCCATCGGTTGCTCTTTGAGAACTTGGAAGAACCATCCCGCCGGAAAGTAGCAGTAATCAGGTACTTGTCTGCATAGTCGTAATGAATTCTACCCAGATAGGAAATCAAGCCATATTCCGTAGCACTATTGTTTCCTGTTATCTTGTTCTTGTCCAAGGTAGCATCTATATATTGTAGATTTTCCGATTCACCGATAAAATCATATCCACTTACTCCCAGGGTCTCTCTTTTTCCCCATTCGTTCGTGTAACCGATAATGGCAGAGAGAGAATGTTTGTCACCAAATTTCCGATCGTACGACAATGTATTTTCAAACGTATAATAACTTCCGTTTATATGGCTTTTCGACAGACTGCTTTCCAAGTTCTTCTGACTGTTGGAGACCTGATACACAGGAGAAAAACTCTTGCTGTCCACTCTTCTGAATTCCACGCCGAAACTGCTCTTGAACTTCAGTCCCTTGATAATCTGCCATTCTCCATACATATTGCCTATGACGGCCAGCTTATCGGTATTTCTATCTCCATACATCACACTTGCCAGCGGATTATAGTAATCAATATAAGGAGAGTATCCGTATGTACCGTCCGGATTCTGAGCTGGAGTCACCGGATCCAAACGAATGGCATTACTCATTACTCCATAGTCGGCATCATACATTCCGCTAGACTTAAACTCGCTGATGCTTGTAGCAGCAGACTTTGCCACAGACAAGTTGGTACCCACCACAAGATGATCTTTCACCACAGTCTTTTCCGAACTCTGACGTACGTTAAACCTTTCATACTTAGTCCGTTTGATGGTACCCTCCTGACTGATATAATTCAGTCCCAGATTGAATTTATAGTCGTCGGCCTTTCCGCCACTTACGCCCACACTGTAATTCTGCATAAATCCAGTCTGTGAAATTTCATCCATCCAATTTGTAGAGGTATTCCTGTTCACAAGTCCCAAATCAATAGGTGCGCTTCTATATTTGTTCAGTTCCGTCTGATAGTCATACCATTCCGGACCAGACATCAGGTCCAGATTGTTCAGAATCTTACTGGCTCCCCAGTAAGCATCCAACGTCACGGTCGTCTTGCCTACCGTACCCTTCTTTGTAGTGATAAGAATGACACCGTTGGCCCCACGAGAACCATATATGGCAGATGCAGAAGCATCTTTCAAGATTTCCATTGACTGAATATCTGATGTACTCAAATAGTTAATATCTGTCACCGGCATTCCATCTACCACAAACAACGGTTCTGCATCGTTTACAGTACCGACTCCTCGGATTCGGATGGTAGCCGCACTGCCCGGTGCTCCAGAATTAGAAGTAACCGAAACTCCTGTGGCAAGTCCCTGCAATGCAGTTGAAATGTTGGATACGGGTTGTTTGGCCAGTTTCTCTTCACTGACAGAAGAAATAGCTCCCGTCACATCACTTCTCTTCATCACTCCATATCCTACTACAATTACTTCATCCAATGCCTGCTGGTTTTCTTTCAACACAATCTTGAGGGGAGAAGCCTGTTTGGCAGAAACTTCCAGGGTGTGAAAGCCTATGTAGGAAACAACCAACGTAGCGGAAGCGGGTACATTATCCAGGGTAAACCGTCCGTCTACATCGGTGATGGTTCCCACTGTAGTACCTTTGACCAATACGTTTGCACCAATGACAGGTATGCCTTTAGGGTCAATCACCACACCTTTTATACTTCGGTTCTGCTGTATGGAGGCCACTTCATCCGAAGGAAAAGCATCAGGAACGAATAAACTTGCTGCATTGACTACAGTCAGCGATGGTACGAGTAATAATGCGGTAAATCTTATACGCAAAAGATTTCGTACGTGGGGAAAATTTCTTTCTCGCATAATTCTTAATAGATTTTTAAAGGTAAACAAAAGTGTGCATTTTCACCTGTATTCCGCAACGAACATGTAGAATACGAAACTGAGAATGACAGACTACGGATATCTTGTTCTCATAATCCTGTTAGGTTTAAGTTAAACAAATCTTTATTTCATCTTTCTGTGCATCCATTACTTCCAAAGACGGAGTTTCCACCTTGTCCATAACCGGACTTACAGAATTTTCAAAAAGAACTTATCCTGACTCGAAAGACAACAAGCCATTTTGAAAGGGTACGGACTGCGTCACATCGAGTAATTAAAAAATCATCAAATAGCTTATGAGGTCGGGGAAGTCATTTTCCAGGCACCCATACTAAATGTTCGTGTATTCAAGTATCTTAAAGGCTCGTGGCCCTGATTTATTTTTAGAATGATTTTCTATAGCAATTCACATTTACCCACCCTTCGAATCCAGTTTGCCTCATCATCTCTTATCCTTTGAAAATAAGAATTATCCACCATATAGGGCCGACTAGATTTGTCATCATCTGTCTTATCTTCGTGGGTCTTATGCCTAGAAGGTCACAAATAGGCTCTCACAAAGCTAAAAAATTATTTGAAATTTTCCAATTCTATCCGAAAATTTATTAACAAGAAACACCTGCTTCCAAAACGCCGAAGCGTTTCAACTCAAACGCCTTTACGTTTTCTCTAAAACGCAAGTACATTTTAATCAAAACGCAAGTACATTTTAATCAAAACGCAAGTACGTTTTACTCCAAATGCACTTGCGTTTGAAACAAAACGTACTTGCGTTTTCCGGGCCTTCCCTGAAAGCCCTCCAGAAGCCCTTCTGAGGCCTTATTTCTTCACTTCTTCCTTCTTGACAGGTTCGTCTTTCTTTACCGGTGCCGAAAGAATTTCCCGATAACGGACGGGATTCTGCAATACTTCGATGGCTTTCTCCAGGTCGGTATCGTCTTTCAGGCGTTCCATTACGGCTCCACGCTGGTAGAAATAGCGGGTCACGATTTCCTGTGAAAGATATTCCTTAATCGGTTTGGCAAAATAGTCCAGGTCGCGGTCCAGGTTGTGGTTAAGTTTCTTCTCCAAGGCCTTGAACTCTTCAGACGCTTCGGTCATGTAGCCCTCGAACTCGGCCACTTCCTTCAGGCTCTTCAGCAGCTTCTCGCTCTGACGGTCGTAGGTGAAATTACGCGACTTCACCAGTTTCTTGAACGCCTCGTAGTCGGCATCGGTCAACTTGAAATCGTCTACCGAAGCCAGTGTGGGATGGTCCCAGCAATACTGAGTGGCATAATCGAAAATCAAGTCATCGTTCATCAGGTAGAACACGATGTTCGGAATCTTGTCGCCCTTCACTTCGATGTCGGGACGGATGCCTCCCCCGTCGCGTACCTCACGTCCGGCGGCGGTGTGGAACACGGTGGTCAGGCTGTCGGGTGTACGGGCCACGGAACCGTCGGCGTTTTTCTTGGCATAGTCGATGGCCTGAATGCAACGTCCGCTGGGAATATAATATTTGGAGGTAGTCACTTTCAGCGTACCGTTGTAGGGCAACGGACGAATGGTCTGCACCAGTCCTTTTCCGAAAGTACGTGTACCGATAATCACCGCACGGTCCAGGTCCTGCAACGAACCGCTCACAATCTCAGAAGCAGATGCCGTGGCGCCGTTCACCAGAATGGCCAACGGAATCTGGGTGTCGACCGGTTCGTTCTGTGTCTTGTAGGAACCCTGTGCCTGACGCAGCTTACCTTTGGTCACTACAATCTCTTGCCCTTTCGGCACGTAAAAATTGACGATGTCCACCGCTTCCGACAGAGAACCGCCTCCGTTGTCGCGCAGGTCAATAATCAGTGACTTGGCACCTTTCTGTTTCAGTTCGATAAAAGCCTTCTTGAAATCCTTGGCGCAATTCTCGGTGAAGCTCGACAGGGCCAGGTAGCCGATGCTGTCTTTCACCATACCATAATAAGGTACCGGATTGGTACGGATGTTCTTACGGGTGAGCTTGAATTCCATCACCGTACTGTCGTTCTTCAACGGACGCAGCACTTTCAGCACGAACGAGGTGCCCGGTTCTCCACGCAAGGCTTCGCTCACTTTCGAAGAAAACTCCTGGGGCTTCATGTTGCCGCGCACCATTTCCTTTCCTCCCACCGAAAGGATGATGTCGCCCGCTTTCACACCGGCTTCGGCTGCCGGCATGCCTTCGGTAGGCTCTACCACCGCGATGCGGTCTTTGGCTTCATAGTAGCGGATGGCCGCTCCGATGCCCCCGTATTTTCCGGTCGTCATCTCCTTGAGGCTGCTCATCTCTTCTTCCGGATAGTATTCCGTATAGGGGTCGGTCAACGAAAGCATGCCTTCCACCCCAGTCTGAATCATTTTTTCGGCATTCACGGTATCGACATAGAACATGTCCAGTTCCTTGAAAATGGAGTTGAAGATGTCCAGATTTTTCGATATTTGGAAATTGCGGTCGTCTTCCTTGAAGCTGGTCATTCCCATACCCAGCATCACAATGAAGGCTCCGGCCAGCATTTTTCTTGCATTCATACGTAGTTTGGTTTCAATTTATTTCTTCCTGCAAATAAACACATTATTCCGGTCAGACTTGCAGAAGTGCGTCAATATTTAACTTAATTTCGTCCCATTTTTTACCGGATAAGGTAGTGCCTACCTCCTGAATCACAGCGGTAGCCAGGATGGTACTGATTTGCACACATTTTTCCAGTGAATAGCCGCATGTCAGACCATACATGAAACCGGCGGCATAGAAATCACCTGCACCGGTGGTATCCACCACGTCCTCAATCGGACACGACAGCAGCTGGATGACTTCGGTACCTTTCTTCACGAGGGAACCTTCTTTTCCAGTCTTCACCACGGCAATGCTGCATTTGGAAGCAATTTCTTCCAAGGCTTCGTGGGGTTCCTTGCCTGTATAGGCCCGGGCCTCACTCTCGTTGGCAAACACAATATCCACGTATTTCACAATCAGACGGTCGAAGAAATCGCGTTCGGCTTCCACTACATTGTAACTGGCCATGTCAAGACACACCTGAAGACCTTCTTCCTTGGCCAGCTGCATGGCCCGCGACATCAGGTCGTGGTCCTGCAACAGATAACCTTCAATATAGAGATAATCGTATCCGGTAAACATATCACGCGACAAATCCTCGGCATGGAGGGTCGCCGCCGCCCCCAGATAAGTACCGAACGTACGTTCCCCGTCGGGCGAGATGAATGTGGAAGCAATGCCGGAAGGCAGGTCGCAGGTTTTCAGCGCGGTCTTCACTCCCCGCTGCCGGAGAGTATCCTCAAAAAAATGTCCCGTTTCATCCTTTCCTATCTTTCCGATAAAACCGGGAGTGGCGCCCAAAGCAGCCATGGCACTTACCGTGTTGCTGGCCGAACCGCCTGTGGCCCGGTGTATCTTCATGCCGGCAGTGGATTTCCGTATCTCAGCCAGCGTATCTTCCTGTATCAACTGCATACTTCCTTTGGGCAGATGCAACTTTTCCAATAAAGAATCGTCATCAATTTTCACCAATACATCTACCAGTGCATTGCCCATTCCTAATATTTTATCCATTTTGCTTTATTTTTTTTGCAAAGATATTGCATAATTCAAAATATCCTACTACCTTTGCAGCGCAATTAAGGAAAAACCTTCTTCAGTAGCTCAGTCGGTTAGAGCATCTGA
>ULUN01028065.1_pt1 | contig 12182 bp, 8 predicted proteins | sample 1958531 | NCBI WGS metagenome assembly ULUN01 (sample SAMEA4835761, study PRJEB28245) | human gut metagenome | biome: gut microbiome; material: fecal sample | place: Denmark | collected 2008
CGTGGCGGGACTTTGTGAGAAGAAAGGTGCCGCTCTTTTCCATTCAGGTCCGACCTTGTTCCTGCAAAGTTCCGCCTTGTTCGTTCCCCGAATGAAGGGGCTTTTACGGGGGGCGCATGAATCGGGCTTAGAATGAGACACATCACACGGCAGGTCGTGCTCAGATTCTGATTTTTCCGGCATTTTAAGGCTCAAGGCGGAGCGTTCTGTTAAAAAAACAAGAAAAATCAGTTTTATTATATATTTTTCAAATTACCCCCCCCGATTACGGATGTTTTAGTATATTTGCCGCAGTTGTTGTATTCAAACCTTAGCATCTACTAACCTTTAGACCTCTATATGAAAAATACTTGCTTCCGCTTTGCCGTAGTCAGCATTTTGCTGCTTTGGTCGGCCGCTACGGCCGTGGCCCAGACGTTTGCCGTCAGGGGCGAAGTGTATGACACCGAGAGCCGCACGGCGCTGCCCCTTTTCCCCGTGCAGCTGCTGGCAGCCGACTCCTCCCTCTATGCCATTGGCGCTACCGACTCGCTGGGGCGCTTCAGTCTGGCTGTCGATTCGGCCGGTGCCTACAAGTTGCGGGTGACGAGTGTCGGGTTCAGCCGTTACGAAAAAATCGTCAGCCTGACAGCCGCCAAGCCGTTGGCCAACGTGGGCCGCGTGGGGGTGAAGATTACCGACATCAATCTGGGCGAGGCCCTCGTGACCGGCAAGGCCAGCAACCTGACCATACTGAAGGATACGTTTGTGTACAGCTCCAAGGCCATGCAGCTTGACCCCGGCGTAACGCTCAGCGCCATGATCTCGCAAATGCCCGGCGTGAGCATGGACGAGGACGGCAACCTGGTGTGGCAGGGAAAGGTGGTAGAGAGCCTGCTGGTGGACGGCAAGCGGTTTTTTGGCGGCGACATCAAGACGGCGCTGCAGAACCTGCCGGCCGAGGTGATTGAGAAACTCAAGTTCTACGACAAGAAGAGCGACCTGACCGAGCGCACCGGCGTGGACGACGGTGAGCGTACCACGGTGATGGACGTGGTGGTGAAGGACGAGTACCGCGGACACTGGACGGGCAACCTTGTTGCCGGCGGAGGCTATCAGGACAAGTGGACGGGCCGTCTGTTCCTGGCCAACCTTTCGAAGCGGTTGCAGGTGGGTGTGGCAGGCTCGGCCAACAACCTGAACGGCGACCTGAAGGCCGACGCCAACGGCAACTGGACGAGCAGCGGCTACCGCTCGGGCTGGAGCACCTTTTACAACACCAGCGTCAACATAGGCTGGACCAACAAGGACGAAAAGAGTGCCACCGGCTATCAGGAGCTGAACGCCAACGTCAATTTTAGCCATATTGATACGGATTTGCGCAACTATACGCGTCAGGAGAACATCCTGCCCGGGGCGGCTTCGGTGTGGTGGTACCAGCGGCAGCGGAATCTGGATGTTTCCAAAACCTTGACAGGTGCCCTCTCGTACTCCGTCAACCTGAGCAAATCCACTTTCCTGACGCTGAACGGAAGCATCAACAATTCACGCAGTGACAACGACACCGACTTGCGCTCGGCCACGTTCAATGCCAATCCCGCCCTGCATTTTGCCGACGACGACGCCCTGGCGCATGTTTTCGGGCCCAACCTGACGGACGACGTGCGAAGCCTGCTGGTGAATACGCTCAACAAGCCGCAGCATTCCTACCTGACCGGGCGGAGTTATTCGGCCAGCGCCAATCTGTCGCAGAAGTTGGGTAAGGGCGACATGCTCAATCTCTACCTGTCGTGGAATCGCTACAAGACCGATGGCCAGCAGTTCAATTTTTACGACATGACCTACTACACCGGCCAGACCGAGCGCCATGAGCCGCAGCGGCAGTATATCCCCCAGGACAGCCGTAGCGACACGTATGGCTTGCAGGCCTACTATAACAAGAAGGTGGCCGAAAAGGCGTGGTTCAATCTCGCGTATGGCTTGACGTACTATTATTCGGACGCCATTCAGGAGTACTGGAATCTGGAACTTCTGCCCGGTTGGGAAAGTCTGGACCGCTATGCGCTGACCGCCCTGCCTGAAGACTACGGCAGCATGGCCGCCCTGCTGCTCGATAACAACAGTAACTACGGTATCTTTCACAAATGGAGACACAGCGGCTACATGGGATTTAACGGCAACTGGGAAAAATGGGAAACCAGTGTCAGAGCCGCCATCGACTATTTGCACAACAGTCTGGACTACGAGCGCTATGAGGTGACCGATACGGCGGTAACCGTGCGCGAACCGGAGTATGGCTTCAACGGCTGGGTGAAGTACAAGTTCAACAACCGTACCTCGCTCTCCTTTTACTGCTACGCCTCCACTTCGTCGCCCGACATCGTTACGCGCCTGAACTATGTGGACACGTCGAACCCCGAAAGTACCGTCATGGCCAATACCCACCTGAAGGACAGCTGGCGGGGGTCCAGCAGCATGAACTTCAACACCTTCCTGGAAAAGCAGCAGCTCAGTCTGTGGGCTTCGGCCTACTACAACATCTGGCGGAACAACATTGGGCGCATCATGCGCTATAACGAGGATACGGGATACTACATCTATCAGAATGTCAACATGGACGGCCGCTTCAACGTGGGCGGTTCGGCCGGAATGTCCATGGTGCTTGACCGCGAAAAGGTGTGGACCCTGAATTACGGCGTCAACAGCAACAATTTTACCGACCAGACTTATCTGGCCACCTCGCAGCAAGAGCCGGAACTCAATACCCAGCGTAAGTATAGTCTGGGCCAGAATGCCGGCCTGACCTACCGCAAGGGCAAGCTGTTTGCTTCGCTGACCGGCTCGTTCTCCAAAACGTGGAACCGCAACGCCATGCAACCCGAGAGCAACGAGAACCCCATTCTGTTTACCTACGACCTGACAGTGTCGTACACCACGCCGTGGGACATGATTATCAGCACCAACTTCGGGCAGTGGAGCCGCCGGCGTCACCTCGACCATTATCTCAACACCGACCAGCTGCTCTGGAACGCCAGCATCTCGCAGAAGTTCCTCAAGAAAAAGAACCTGACCGTCAAGCTGGAGGCTGTGGACATCCTGAATAGCCGCGAAAATATTTACAACTACAATTCCGCCATAGCCGTGGGTATGACCGAGACGAACGGTTTCCAGCGCTACGTGGTGGGTCATCTGATTTACACCTTTAATCTGGGAAAAAACAAGTAGCTTTCTTTTCCTCCCGCTCCCTTCCTGCTTACGGGAGCGGTTCCGGCCGGTCCGGCTGCTGCGTTCTGACAATTTGTCGGCGCAGCGGCCGGTCCGGCTGTTGTATGATAAGCCGGTAGTTACAAAGTATAATTATTTTGTAACAAATGTGTAACGGTTTCGACAGAAAATCTTGCGTCCTTTGCACCAGTAAAACAAAAAGGTAAAAAGGAAATTACATGAAAAGAACGCTTTTATTGATGGCTGGCTCCTGCCTGGCTGCCCAACTGATGGCCGGCGAGCTGATAGGTGTCGTCAAAGACAAGAAGACGGGCGAAGTGCTCATCGGTTCTACTGTTCAGGTGAAGGAATTGCCCAACGTGGCCACTACGTCGGGACTTGACGGAAGTTTTGTGCTCAAAGGAATTGAAAACCGTTCCAAGGTAACGCTGATTTGCCGCTACTTGGGTTATGCCTCACGGGAGGTCGTGGTTTCTACGACCGAGTCGGTACCGGCCGTCATAGAGTTGGAATCGAAAGGCGTTGACCTGGGTGCCGTTACCGTAAGCGCCCACCGCCGTCAGGACACCGATTTGAGTGCCCGCCAGCTTGAAATGAAATCGTTGGGCGTCATGAATGTAATGAGCGCACAGTCCATCCGTCTTTCGCCGGATATTGACGTGGCTGGAGTAATTCAGCGCATGTCGGGAGTGGTGATGGACGAGGGTAGTGCCGGCGAGGGCAAGTACGCCGTGTTGCGCGGTATGGACAAGCGCTACAACTACTCGCTGGTAAACGGCGTTAAGATTGCCAGTCCCGACAACAAGGAACGTTACGTGCCGCTCGACCTTTTTCCCAGTGAACTGATGGACCGCCTGGAGGTTACCAAGTCGCTTACCCCCGACATGGAGGGCGATGCTACCGGTGGTGTTATCAATATGGTGATGAAGGATGCCCCCACCACGCTGCGCATTCAGGCTGATGCCGCCGTGGGTTACAACTCCATTTATTTTAACCGCGATTTGGCTTCGGTGGGCAACAACATCACCATGACGGCACCGCGCGAGGCTCATGGGGCTGACTACAAGGCTTCGATGAGCGACTTTTCGAAAGCCACCTCGCAGCTGTCGTACGCCCGCCCGCTGCCCGACCTTTGGCTGAGCCTGTCCGGCGGACGCCGCTTCCTGGACGACCGTCTGGGCCTGATGCTGGCCGGCAGTTATCAGAACATGAACCGTGCCACCAACAGCCTGTTCTATACCGACGCCATGAGTCAGGTGCAGAGCACGGTGCACGTTACCGACCAGCGCAAGCGTGAATATTCCGAGCAGTTGCAGCAGTGGGGCGCTCATGCCAAACTTGACTTCGTACCGGCTTACGGACACAAGATTGAGTGGTACAACGCCTACATCGGCAGCCGCTCCGACCAGGTGCGCGAAATGACCATAACCGACCTTTCGCTCGATTACAACCCCGAGCTGGGCAACTATACCAAAACCTATCAGACCCGTGCCCGCCGCACGCTGCAGGGCATTTTCAGCTCTACCCTCAAGGGTACGCACCAGCTGGGCGACAACTGGGATCTCGATTGGGCCGGCGTATATGGTCATGCCACCGGCAAGCGTCCGGACAATACCTATATCAATTTGGAAAGCGACGTTCATAGTAATATAGAGAAAGTTACGGCTGACAATGCTGAGCGCCGCTGGGAGCACAACACCGACCGCGACTGGACCGGCATCATTAACCTGAAGTGGCACACCCGTGCCGCCGGCGGACTCTGGGAAGCCAAGGTGGGCGGACTCTACCGCAACAAGCGCCGTGAAAACCGCTATGTTTCTTATTCTTTCGTGCCGGCTACTGCCACCCGTCCCGTTCAGGGCGTGGATTTCAACACCCTCGACGAAATCAACTGGAAGGTAGATGCCGTGCAGGGTAGCGTAAATGCCCTGAACTACGATGCAGGTGAGGACATCGGCGCTGCCTATGTGATGGGCCGCTTTGAAAACAGTCGCTGGAACGTGACGGCCGGTGTACGTGCCGAGCATACCGACCAGCAGTACACCATGCTTTACCCGCCTGCCGACGAGGACCCGCATGGAGAGCAGCGCTACTGGGACATCCTGCCTTCACTTCATCTGAAATACACGCTGCGCAAAGGCATGTTTGCCCGTGCTTCTTATTTCCGCTCCATCAACCGTCCGGGATTCTTTGAAATCGTGCCGTACACCATCATTGAGGAGGACTACACCGAGTATGGTAACAAGGATTTGAAGCACGCCGTGATTGACAACGTTGATTTGCGATGGGAGTGGATGCCCAATCATACGGACCAGCTGATGGCCGGCTTCTTCTACAAGCATATCCAGAACCCGATTGAGAGTGCTTACTATTCAAAGAACAGCCGTCAGTTCGGCTACGGACCGGCCAACCTGGGCGATGCCGACAACTGGGGATTTGAGCTGGACTTTACCAAATACTTCCGCTCTTTTGGCGTGAAGGCCAATTATACCTATACGCATTCCTCCATTACTACGCCCAAGACGGTGTATGGCCGCGATGCTTCCGGAAAGTTGACCCGCACCGAAGTTCAGCAAACCCGTACGCTGGTGGGTCAGGCACCGCATGTAGCCAACCTTTCGCTGCTTTACCGCGGCGCCAACAACGGCTGGGAAGGCCAGCTGACCGGTTCGTACATCAGCGAGCGTCTGACTACGGCTTCACATTATTATAATTCCGACTATTACGACGCTCCCCGCTTTACGCTGGGATGCTCAGTCGAGAAAAAATGGAATAACTTCTCCGTATTCTTCAAGGGTTCCAACCTGCTGAATTCCGTCAAGAAGGTTTACATCAAGACCCACAACGATGCAAACGACGGTTTCGAGGGACAGAATATGGATGGAAAGACCCTCATCAAGCGCGATACAAGCGGTATAGAACTTATGTTGGGCGTGCACTATAATCTTTAGTACATATTTATATAATTAGGATATATAACCATTCAATTTCAAACTATTAATTTCAACTTTATGAAAAAAATGTTCTGGCCCATTTTGGCCTTAGTTTTGGGAACTGCAGCCTTGTCTGCCTGCTCAAGTACAGAAGACACCGTCGGCAATGGTGGCGACGGCAGCGGTAACGATTCAACTCTGGTGCCTTCCGATGACAAATATCCTGCCGATGCTATTGTATGGCATGAGGACAGCACCGTTGTCCTGACCGACCATCTGGTGATTCCTGAAGGCAAGTCGCTCTACATCGAACCGGGTGTAAAGGTTGTAGCTTCTGACAGTACCATTAAACCTGAAATTGTAGTGTTGGGTAATCTTTATTCTATGGGAACGGCAGAGAAACCCGTTACCTTTACGATTGCCGATAATTTGAAGACCGACCGCTTCTGCCGCAACTGGGGTGGTATCATCTGCGGTTTTGACTGTAAGGAACTTTATCTGGATCATACCATTATGGAATATTGCGGTGCCCGCACCACGGAAAATTCTCCTTCGTTCCAGCACCAGCTCTTCAAGACCGAAACGGGTGAAGGCGTACCGGCCGTACACTTCTGCAACCCCGACGGCAGCATGATTATTACCAACTGTACCTTCCGCAACAATGCCGAGGATCAGATTTACATCACCGGCGGTAAGAGCATCGTAGCCAACAACCGTTTCATCACCAGCGGATACGACGGCGGTGAGGCCATCAACTACAAGAGCGACTGTCTGGCCGACATTGCCTACAACCTCATTTACGATGCCAATACCAACGGCTTTAAACTTTCCAATTCCGGATTTACGGCTTTGCAGTCTGACCTGAATGTGTACAACAACACCATTGTCAACTCCGGATGGCGTCGTCCCAGCAAGAAGGGTGGCAGCATCTGGCTGGAATCCAACATCCTCGTAAACCTCTGCAACAACCTCATCTACGACTGCCGCTGGGGTATTAAGGAAAGTACGGAAGAGGGAGAAGGTGCCGACCCCAACTGCGTGATTACGCCCAACTATTATTTTGCCTCTACCGCAGCCGGTGTGGAGCAGATGACTCCGAATACCGACCTGGGCATCCTTTCAGGAGCCGACGACATCCGCAGCCTGCAGCCCGGACAGAACAATCCGCTCTTTGTTAACTTTACGCAGCAGAGCAACATCAACATCAATGTGGGCGGTAATGCCGACGGTGCTCCCGTAGCTTTCAATGACAGTTGGGACTTCCACCTTCAGGCCGGCTCTCCTGCACTGACCGGAGGTACGACCAACGTGCCGCGTCACTTCGGCAGCCAGGGCATCACGATCAGTGGTCTGCAAGGCATCCTTTCCAATAATGTATTTACCTCACCTGCTCCTTCAACCTACTTTGGTGCTTTTGGCACCAAGTAGGCCTGTGCAGGCAAGTATGGCCGTCACGGCCTGATTATATTCATCAATAATAAAAAACAAAAAAAACAGAAAATGAACCCAATACGTTCGTTAAAGGCATTCCTGCTGTGGCCAGTGCTGACTGTAGCTGTTGCTACGGCACAAACAGCTCCACAACCCGAATGGCCTCACGTACCCGAAGGCGCAACCACCTGCATCGTGGCCAACGATCTGGGACGTAACGGATATTATGAACAAAAGTCCATTGCTGAGCTGATGGGTAGCCTGGCCGAGCAGACGGATATTGAGTTTGTAGTGGCTCCGGGCGACGTACACCACTTTGAGGGCGTACGCAGTACAACCGACCCGCTCTGGCTGACCAATTACGAGTTGATTTATTCTCATCCGGATTTGATGATTCCCTGGTATCCGGTTTTGGGCAACCATGAATATCGCGGCAATACACAGGCCGTAATCGATTATAGCCAGGTGAGTGCCCGCTGGCGGATGCCGGCACGTTATTATGCCCGTACCGTTGAGGCCGGTGACGCTGAAGCACTGCTTCTTTTCATCGACACGGCGCCGCTCATCACCCGTTATGCCGAAAACAGCGAAAAATATCCCGATGCAGGCCGTCAGGACACGCAGGCCCAGCTCCGCTGGATTGAGCAGCAGCTCAGTTCGCATCCTGAGGCACGTTGGAAAATTGTGTTCGGCCATCATCCTCTTTATGCCGACACCGACAAAAAGGAGTCCGAACGCACCGACCTTCAGCGTCAGCTGGAGCCGTTGTTCAACAAATATGGCGTTGATTTCTACATCTGCGGACATATCCATAACTTCCAGCACGTGCAGCCCAAGGGCTCCAAGGTTGACTACCTGGTCAACTCTTCCGGTTCGCTGGCCCGCAGCGTGAAACCCGTAGCCGGCACCCGTTTCTGTTCAGATGAAGCCGGATTTACGGTTCTTTCCATGGCTCAGGATACGGTAAGTGTCAGTTTGATGAACGGAAAGGGTAAAATCATTTACCATTACGACCGTACTCAAAAGCCTGTAAAAACTAAAAAATAAGCAGCACTTACGGGCAACCGCTCCATAGCGGCGTGGTAAAAGATAAAAGAACGTAGAAAATACTGTTGAGTCCTGTAAATAGGAGCGAAGCAGGGGCCGGCACGGGTGCGTGCCACGCGGCCCCTGCTTTTTTTGTGTTCCGGTAAAAATCTTTCTATTCTTCCTAAATGATAATAAAATTTAAAATTAGAATGATTATAGAAATAAAATAGTAATAAGTTTTGGTTGTATAAAAACAATACTTTATCTTTGCATCGTGAAAAGGAAATTCATAACCATTCAGTAACCATAGAAAAAACATCATACATCCATGAAACCGACACAGCAGTCATACGAACAACTTACGCTCCACGGAGTTAAGCCGTCAGTACAGCGCTTGGCGGTTATGGAGTATCTGTTGACTCACCGTACGCATCCTACGGTTGACGAAATCTATCGTGCTTTGGTGAGCAAGATTCCGACCCTCTCAAAAGCTACGGTTTACAATACTCTGAAGCTTTTTGTCAGTCACGGGTTGTCGCGGATGCTGACCATTGACGAGCACAATGCCTGTTTCGACGCCGACATGTCGCCTCACGCGCACTTTTTCTGTACGTCGTGCAGTCATGTTCTTGATTTGCCCATGCCGGTAACTGACACGAACAGTCTGCTTGGAGCAGCAGCCGGATATCGGGTGGACGGGGTCGACCTTTATTACCGCGGGCTGTGTCCGTCCTGTGTCAAGCGCCAGGCTGAAGAATCTGCCTGATACGTCACGGCCGATGCCAGCCGGCATAAATGAATGAAGAATTAAAAGAATTGAGAAATAAAAACGGAATTAAAAACCCTAAAAAACAAACGGAATTATGAAAAAGAAATTTATTTGCACCGTATGCGGCTATGTACATGAAGGCGAAAGCGCACCTGAAAAGTGCCCTCAGTGTGGAGTTCCCGCTTCTAAGTTCAAGGAACTCAAGGAAGAGAGCCTGGAATTTGTAGCTACTCACGAACTGGGCGTGGCTCAGGGTTGCCCCGAAGAGATTATGCAGGGCTTGAAGGAACACTTCAACGGCGAGTGCACAGAGGTAGGTATGTATCTGGCCATGAGCCGTCAGGCCGACCGCGAAGGCTATCCCGAAATTGCCGAGGCTTTCAAGCGCTATGCATGGGAAGAGGCTGAGCATGCTGCCAAGTTCTGCGAACTGATTGGCGAAGTGGTATGGGATACCAAGACCAACCTTGAGAAACGCATGATGGCTGAAAGCGGTGCTTGCGAGGACAAAACCCGCATCGCCCGTCTGGCTAAGGAGCACAACCTCGACGCTATCCACGACACCGTACACGAAATGGCACGTGACGAGGCTCGCCACGGTCGCGGATTCGAAGGCTTGTTCAACCGCTATTTCAAGAAATAATCCATCCATTAACTGAAGGCATGACGCCGCTGCGTTGTGCCGGGGATAAAAACCAACGCTGCCCCGCGCCGGTAAACAGGAAGGCTCTTCCGTTCGTTTTACTGACGCGGGGCAGTGGCGTGTTGCCGGGAGTCCGGACTGTAGCGTGATGGCGGAGGGGGATATGCGGCTTCCGGTCAGAAACAGGTCGCATACGATGGCTTTTTGCGGGAAAAAGGTGGCTTCCTGAAATAACAGGGTCGGACTTTGGCGGTACAGGGTCGGACCTTGTTTTTCCGCTTTGTCCGGCGTGATTCATAATCGGCGCGGGTGTTTGCGTGCCGCGTCTCTCTTTTCGTAAGCCTGCGGGGTGAGCGGATGTGCGTTGCCGCTTCGCGTCTTTTGGCGCTGGCACCGGCTGGGAGCCCGACAGTAGTCCGGCCGGGCGTGGGGAGTGACTGATTTTTTTTGATGGACGGCAGGTGCAGCCGTATGGCGGCTTGCAGGTCGCTTTTTGCAGTCGGAACAGTCCGGCTTTTATGCCAGCGTTCTGTGGTGCATTCCCATTTTTTTCAGGGTCGGTTTTCCACCTGTTTATCCCCAACTTTTAAACCACTTTTTCCATATTGTAAAATATTTATAATGAGTTTATTATATATTTTATCCACATAGGTGTTGAAAACTTTTTTTCGTGAATTTTTTGTGTGGCTTCCTTTTGCTTGTTTGGGGGATGCATTTTCCGCGCGTTTCCCTGAGTGAGGAGAAGAGCCGGTCCGAACGGTTTGCCGACGGGGTGAAAAGCATATAAAAGCTGAAAATATGTAAACGAACCTCAAAAAAGAAGAAACTGAAGGCGTTTGTTGGTATTATGTATTGCATAGTATCTTAGTAATCCTTATTTTTGCTTCGTCCAATCCTTATGTGTAGTCCGTTCCGGCGGTACGGTGCAAAGAGTCGTATCGGCGGGAGCGGGTCAAAAAAACAACGATTCTTATGATTCATCTGGAAAACATTCATAAAACCTATCGCGGCGGCAGTCCGCTGCATGTGCTTAAGGGCGTGTCGCTCGATGTAGCCGAGGGCGAACTGGTGTCCATCATGGGCGCTTCGGGTTCGGGCAAGTCCACCTTGCTCAATATCCTGGGGTTGCTTGACACGTTCGATTCCGGTGTCTATACGCTGGCGGGCGTCAGCATGGACCATCTGAGTGAGCGCCGAGCAGCCGATTTGCGCAACCGCATGATTGGGTTTGTCTTTCAGTCGTTTAATCTCATTCCTTTCAAGACTGCGCTTGAAAACGTGGCCTTGCCTCTTTTCTATCAGGGGGTGGGGCGCCGTCAGCGCAACCGTCGGGCCATGGAACTGCTGGAGCAGCTTGGGCTGGACCAGTGGGCCCATCATCTGCCGGGGGAAATGTCGGGCGGACAGAAGCAGCGTGTGGCCATAGCCCGCGCCATGATTACCCAGCCGCGTATCATTCTGGCCGACGAACCTACGGGTGCGCTCGACAGCCGCACGTCGGTTGAGGTGATGCAGCTCCTGCGCGGACTCAACGCCGAGGGAATGACCATGGTCATCGTGACCCACGACCCCGGCGTGGCTGCACAGACGCGCCGCATCATTCATATTAAGGACGGTATTATTGGCAGCGACGAGGAGGTGGAGCACCATGATTGATTTGCTGCGTGAACTCTTTTCGGCCCTCGGGCGCAACAAGCTGCGCACGGTGCTGACGGGATGCTCGGTCACGGTGGGCATGTTTCTGCTCATCGTGCTGCTGGGTGCGTCCAACGGCGTTATTCATGCCTTCATGGCCAATGCCGGCGGCTTGCGGCTCGACGTGGTCAATGTCTATAACGGTACTACCTCAAAGGTATGGCAGGGCATGCAGGCCAACCGGAGTATTCAGCTTGACGACCGCGACCACAACCTGCTGCCCCGGCGTTTTGAGGAGCAGGTCATGCAGGCCAACCGCGTGGTGGAGCAGAGCGCCAAGGTGCGTTTCCGTAACGAAACGGCCTCGATGAGCGTGCGCGGCGTGACGGCGGAGTATTTGCAGACCAATCCGCTGAAATTGCTGGCCGGCCGCTTTGTCAATCCCCTTGACGAGCGCGACCGCCGCAAGAGCATCGTAGTGAGCAGCAAGGTGCTTGAGCAGCTCAAACTCAACCAGCCGGCCTCGGCTGTGGTGGGG
>ULUN01010376.1_pt1 | contig 12014 bp, 10 predicted proteins | sample 1958531 | NCBI WGS metagenome assembly ULUN01 (sample SAMEA4835761, study PRJEB28245) | human gut metagenome | biome: gut microbiome; material: fecal sample | place: Denmark | collected 2008
AAATCATAGACCGTTGGCCCGAACGTATCAAATACGGAAATGCCACCATGATCTCTTGCCCACGTATCATTTGTAGGCATTTCAACAAAACGAACGCGCGTCTCATCCAGTTCGCCCAGCTGACTGCGCACCTCATCTTCATTCTGACATACAATCAGCAGTTTCTCACGCTTCATGATTTCCCGGGCAATCTCGACGAAACATGCGACTACCTCGTCCAGGATTGGTGCCCAATCTGTATCTTCATGCGGCCAAGTCAGTTGTACCGCACTCTGCGGATACCATTCCGCAGGAAATGTAATACCTGTCGTTTGCATATTTAATCTTCAAATCTGATGTGCAAAGGTAAGCATTTAATCATGAAACCGCTTGCACAACCCTCAATTTATTCTCAAAATGTCAGTGCTTGATGCCTTCAAACATTTCATTCCGATCATCATTCTCTTGGGTAGCCTTTGCCTTGAAACTGTTAAACGTATAGCTGATCGTGAGCAGTATCTGCGGATACTTGGGTTTGATTTTCGTCAGAGACCGCAAATCGGCTGTCTGGATGTCACTCACATAGCAAGCCGAACGGAAAATATCCTTGAAGGCCAGGGTTAACGTCAGTTTCCGGTCAAACAACTGATGCCGGACGGCTACATTGGCATACCAGTAGGAATCGGTTCTTCCTTGTGTCGTTACGGAAGGGCCAACAAAACTTCCATCCAGTTGCAGTCGTGTATATTTACCCAATGCAAACAGGTTATTCCACAAAATGTCATAATTCGTACTCGATTCGCTCTTTCCACCTGCCGACAACTCGTTCTTCACCTGATAATGATAGATATTACCATTCACCGTCGTGTTCCACCAGCGGACCGGATGTAATGCTACGCTCAACTCCAGGCCGGTTGAATAATCATGCCCCACGTTTGCCATCGAGTCTAAAGTCACACCTGCCATGTAGGGAACACGCAACCGCTCGATCTTATCCTTACGGGAGCGATGGAACAACGTGGTAGAAACCGTATTCTCGCCAAAGGCCTTCCGGTAATTCATCTCGAACGAATTAATATACTCCGGACGAATATCCGGATTTCCGATCTCAGCAGTATAAAAATCACGGTATGTGATGTAGGGTTCCATATAATACAACTGCGGACGCGTAGTACGACGGGAATAAGAGAACAACAGCCGATGATCATTCGGTAATGTATAACCCAAATGAACCGACGGGAAAAACTCAAAGCGGTTCTTGGTCCGGTCGGCACCCGGAACAGAACTCCGCAAAACAGTATGCGTATGTTCGCCACGTACTCCGGCCTGCGCCTCCAGCTCTTTCCAGGCTCCCGAAAGAATGGCATAAATAGAATTCACTCCTTCCTGAAAATAGAAGGTATTATAAATATCATCCCGCCAGTAGAAACTTTGCGTTTCCGGATTCCACCATTCCATTTTATAATCCCCATCTTCCAGATAAGAATAATACTGATAGCCGGCTTCCAGCTTTCCGATGTTCCGGAAAGGCAAGGCATAATCCAGGTTCGCCCGCAAGGTTTCGCGGTGTTCTGCCTCGTACGCCCGGTGACCTTGTTGCCGGTTTCCCTGCAAGTCATTCAGGTCGTTGAAGAAATATTCCAAAGCATTACCGCCATATTTATAATAACCGGAGGCCGACAGCTTATGTCCTTCCTGGTTAAAGCGATGTTCTACCACGAAGCTGCCTAAGCCAATGTTTTCATCATTGTCATAGTCATCAATACTGTTGTAATATTCGGTAACGGGCTCCGCATCCTTGATGATGCGTGTTTCCTGATACTTCATGTCACCCTTGCGTTTATTACCGCCATAACCACCTTCCAGGTCCACTTTGATGGAAGTCTTGGGAAGTTCCAGGCTCCAACCGCCTTTCATTGTATAATGATAGGAATCTCCGGTACGGGGTCCGATGGAATGCGAAATTGTCGTCTGATCGCCTACCACGGTTGTCTTTTCCTGATCAAAATCACTCTTCCGCAAACGGTCTGTCCACTGCCCGCCTATATACCAGCGCGAGCGGTCATTCTGTTTGGTCAACAGAAAATCCACATGCCGGGAGAGCCAGGTACTTCCCGACAGATTCACCATGCCGCTCCATCCTTTCTGCGAATGTTTCTTCGTGATGATATTGATAATACCCACATCGCCGTCTGTATCATGTTTGGCAGAAGGCGTTGTAATGATCTCTATATTCTCGATATGTCCGGCAGGTACTTGTTCCAAGGCCTGCGTTCCGGTAAAGACACTGGGCTTTCCATCAATATAAACCAAAAAGCCGGAGCTGCCCCGGAAGGTAACTTCGCCTTCTGCGTCCACCCGAATAGACGGGGTGTTCTCCAGAATATCTACAGCCGAACCGCCACTGCCCATCATATTTGATGAGGCTTCCACTACTTTCTTATCCAGCTTATAGACCAGCTGGCGTTTCTCGGCTACGACTTCTACTTCTGCCAAACCCGTTTCCAAAGGTTCAAGGCGCACGTCTCCTAAATTCATCCGTGCTTGTCCCGTTACTGCCAAAGGCTGACTCGCATAAACATCATAACCAACCAGACGAACCATCAGGATATAACTCCCGTCTGATACGTCTGTAAAACCAAATATTCCCTGTTTGTCGGGAAAAGTCTGCTTAACCGGCTGGGTTTCGCCGGTTCTGAACAAAAACACATCTGCAAAGTCAATGACGGCTCCACTTTCCGCATCGACCAGACGACCTTTTACCTGATAATCGGTCCGTCCGGCATACGAAATGGCACACCACAGGCATAAGGTCAACAACATACATAATTTATTCATGGCACTAAACACTTATAATCTTCCTAAATCAGCTTACTCAAAACTGCTCGAGTATCTGAATCCGCTTTTCAATAGGCGGATGGGTTGCAAACAGGCCGTTCAGACTATCCAGAAAGCCCATCGCCTGTTTACCCGGATGCTGGATAAACAGCTGGGCAACATCGGCCCGACTCACGGCTTCTATATCCGGATCAGCCGAAATCTTCCGCAAGGCACTTGCTAATGCACGCGGATTCCTTGTCATCTCGGCTGCACCGGCATCAGCCAAGTATTCTCGTTTCCTGGAAATGGCAAACCGCATCAGGGTAGCAAAGAAATAGCCGATGGCCGCAACCAGTAAAGCCAGCAGCATCACCACGATTACACCGTTTCCTTTCTCATCACGCCGGCGCGGAGTCCACGAAGAGTAATAGACCCACCGCATACAGATCTGTGCGATCATCGAAAAGATCCCGACAAACACAATCGAAATAATCAGCAACCGGACATCATGGTTCCGGATATGCGTCAGCTCGTGTGCGATAACTCCTTCCAGTTCTTCATCATTCAGTTTATCAATGATGCCTCTCGAAAGCGTTACGGTATAAGTCCGCTCATCGATACCGCTGGCGAATGCATTCAGCGAATCATCGTCTATCACATTGATCTTAGGCATCTTCATCCCCTGACTCATGCAGAGATTCTCCACCAGGTTATAGACCCGCTTGTTGTCCTTGCGTTCCAACGGAATAGCTCCCGTAGCCGAGCGGATGATACTCGTATTGGCAAAATAGGCAATCAGGAACCAGATCAGTACGCCTCCGATAACATACGGAACAACATGCAGGAACATATCATTCGTATACAGAATGACCAGCGACATATCCGCCTGGTCGTCCGACATCGAAAGATAATGCAATAAAAAGCAGAACAAGTAAGTCAGCCCCACCACCAGGCAGGGAAACAAACAGAGCAGAAACAACGACCGCACGTTGTTCCTGCTCTGCTGTGTCTGAATTCCGACATATTTCATACGTTAAAAACTAATTTTCGGAGCTTCTTCCAGCGTAGCACGCTGTTCACCCAGATCAAACATCATTTCTTTATGGAAACCAAACATACCGGCAATCAGGTTAGACGGGAAAGTCTCGACGGCATTGTTCAATTCACGAGTAGCTGAATTGAAATAACGGCGTACCGAAGCCAGTTTATTTTCCAAGTCTGAAATTTCTTCCTGCAACTGGATAAAGTTCTGGTTGGCCTTCAGATCCGGATAGGCTTCCAGGGTAACTTTCAAGCCCGACAAGGCGGAAGTCAGCATATTCTCTGCCTGAATCTTGTCGTCGATCGACTTGGCGGCAACGGCTCCATTGCGGGCAGCGATGACTCGGTCTAATGTTTCCTTTCATGTGAGGCATATCCCTTGACCGTCGCAACCAGCTGCGGCACCAGATCATGCCGTTGTTTCAGCTGCACATCTATATCGGCAAAAGCATTTTCCCGATTGTTTCTTAACTTTACCAGACGGTTGTATAAAGACATTACCCAAAATAACAATAATACTACAACCGCAATTACAACAATAAGTGTCATATTCTTTTTTTCTTTTAATTAATGGCTCAAATATAGGTATTTTGATTGAATTTCATACTTTACCGCCCATTTTTCTATAAAATACCTGCCAGTATTTTTCAGAACAACCCGTATATTCTGCTACAAGACGGCAGAAAAACTTTCAGATATGCCTAGCTATTCTTTAGTTCACGGCGTGAACTAAGTAATCCACGGTGTGAACTAAGTAATCCGCGTCGTGAACTAAAGAATTATTCCCGGCTTTCGCAACTTTAATTGCCCACATCCAGAAGAAAAGCAAATCACCCCGTTAAGAAATAAAGGCGGAAAACCGACCTTCCTGCTGGTTACTTTCGTAAATTCTCCGTATCTTTGTCAGCGTTTTCTACTATATCTGATAAACTTACTCAATAGAATATATGATTACAGTAAACAATCTGGATGTACAGTTCGGCAAAAGAATTCTTTTTCAAGATGTGAATCTGAAATTTACGCCGGGTAACTGTTATGGTATTATCGGTGCTAACGGAGCCGGTAAATCTACGTTCTTGAAAGTGATTAGCGGACAACTCGACCCGACGAGAGGAACTATTTCCATGGGACCGGGCGAACGTCTGTCTGTCCTGGCGCAGGATCACTTCGCATTCGACGAATTTACGGTCATGGATACCGTACTGATGGGACACACCACCTTATGGGAAGTCATGAGCGAAAAGAATGCCTTGTATGCCAAACCCGATTTCAGTGATGAAGACGGTATCCGTGTATCGGAACTGGAAGAGAAATTTGCAGAAATGGAAGGTTGGAATGCCGAAAGCGACGCAGCAGCGCTGCTGAGCGGTTTGGGCATTGGTGAAGACCTGCATTATATGTTGATGAAAGACTTGAGCGGTAAGCAGAAAGTCCGTGTCTTGCTGGCACGTGCCTTGTTTGGTCAACCGGATAATCTGCTCCTCGACGAGCCGACCAACGATTTGGACTTGGAAACGGTTTCATGGTTGGAAAATTACCTTTCAAACTTCGAACATACCGTATTGGTTGTCAGTCACGACCGTCACTTCCTCGATTCAGTCTGTACACACACAGTCGATATCGACTACGGAAAACTGCAGTTGTTTGCCGGTAATTATAGCTTCTGGTACGAATCGAGCCAGTTAGCATTGCGCCAGCAGCAGCAGCAGAACAAGAAGGCTGAAGAAAAGAAGAAGGAACTGGAAGAGTTCATCCGCCGCTTTAGTGCCAATGTGGCTAAATCAAAGCAGACGACCAGCCGCAAGAAGATGTTGGAGAAACTGAACATCGAAGAAATCAAACCGTCATCACGCCGCTATCCGGGTATTTTGTTTACACCGAACCGCGAACCGGGAAATCAGATTCTGGAAGTGAAGGGATTGACCAAGAGCATCGAAGGCAAGTATCTGTTCAAGGATTTGAACTTCAATGTCGAGAAAAACGATAAGATTGTCTTTATCAGTCATGACCCGCGTGCGATGACAGCCCTGTTCCAGATCATCAACGGAGAAGAGAAACCGGATGCCGGAACCTATCAGTGGGGACAAACCATCACCACTTCTTATCTTCCGCTCGACAATACGGCTTACTTCAACTCTGATTACAACCTGATCGAATGGCTGTCGCAGTTCTCGCCCGATACCAACGAAGTATTCCTGAAAGGTTTCTTGGGAAGAATGTTATTCTCCGGTGAAGAGCTGTTGAAGAAAGTAAGTGTGCTGTCGGGAGGTGAAAAGATGCGTTGTATGATTTCACGTATGATGCTGACGGATGCCAACTGCCTCATCCTCGATACGCCGACCAACCACCTGGATCTGGAATCTATTCAGGCCTTCAACAACACCTTGAAGACATTCAAGGGAAACATCTTGTTCGCCAGCCATGACCATGAATTCATTCAGACCGTGGCAAACCGAATCATTGAACTGACTCCAAACGGAATCATCGACAAGATGATGGAATACGATGATTATATCTCTGATCCGGCTATTGCTGAATTAAGGGAAAAGCTGTACAATAAATAAGTTTTAAACCCAATAGCGAGGTTATGATTTCTGCCCGGCAGAAGCGTCATAACCTCGTTTTTATTTCTCCCTCCTATGAAGAAAAGAATTCTCTTTCTTATTCTCCTCTTTTTCTCCTGGCTTCCGGTCTTCATCGTTCAGAAACCGTGGTTCCTTTTCTATAACCGGAGCATGACGGAATCATTGACCGCCGCCGATTATTTACAAGTTATCTGGCACGGGCTGAAATTAGACCTGACCGTAGCCGGTTATCTGACGGTTCTTCCGCTATTGCTGGTACTCGTCTCGGTATGGTATAACGGAAGCTGGCTCCGCAAAGTACTGAAAGGCTATTTTATAACGGTGGCCCTTATCATTGCCGCCATCTTTGTAGCAGACGTGGCCTTATATGCCTTCTGGGGCTTCCGCATGGATGCGACGGTTCTCTTCTACCTGAAGTCTCCGGGAGATGCCTTGGCCAGTGTTCCGGCCAGACTGTTTCTCGTCCAGACCATATCCTTTCTGGTTTATGTTTATCTGATTTACAAGTATCTGACAAAGCTGATCTTGCCTTTGGCCGACTTTACTCCAGCCAGAAACCGCTGGTTAGCTTCGCTGTCTATTCTCGTCTTAGGTGGCCTGATGTTTATCCCAATCCGAGGCGGTGTCACCACTTCGACAGCCAATGTTGGCATGGTATATTACAGCAACAATACATTTCTGAACCATTCGGCCATCAATCCGTGCTTCAGTCTGCTGGCATCAGTTTCCAAGCAACAGGATTTTGCAGAACAGTTTAATTTCTTCCCTGAAGAAAAACGGGAAAAGATATTCAACGACCGATACGGTCAGCAAAAGGAAATTGTTCCGGATACCTGCCGCCTGCTGACGACAAACCGGCCCGATATCCTGATTGTCATTCTGGAAAGCTTCTCAGCCAACACCATTGCCGTTACCGGTGGAGAAGCCGATGTAACACCTCATATAAACGAATTAAGCCGGGAAGGAATCTTATTCGATAACTTATATGCCAATTCTTTCCGGACCGACCGCGGATTGGTATCTGTCCTCAACGGATATCTGGCACAACCGACTACTTCGATCATGAAGTATCCGGCCAAAAGTCAGACACTCCCGTCGATTGCCCACAGCCTGAACACCCAAGGTTATACCTGCGACATGCTGTATGGTGGAGACATCAACTTTACCAACATGCAGAGTTACTTCTATAATTCAGGCTATACAGCCATCACTTCAGATAAAGACTTCCCTATTTCGGAACGGCTGAATAAATGGGGAGCGAATGATAATGTTACATTCAATTATCTATATGAAGCCATCAAACAGCGAAATGCGGATACAAACCCGTGGATGACAACCTTCCTGACGCTAAGCAGTCACGAACCATTCGAAGTTCCTTACCACCGGTTCCAGCATCCGTATCTCAACTCGGTCGCATTTACCGACAGCTGTTTGGGAGCCTTTGTCAGCAAAGTCAAGGAACTGCCGGTATGGAAGAACCTGCTTATTATTCTGATTGCTGACCACGGCTTCCGTTATCCCGATAAGATTAAGGACTTCGAGCCGCTCCGATACCACATACCGATGATTTGGTTAGGAGGCGCCATCAAAGAGCCGCGTGTGATTTCAACCTTATGTAATCAGACCGACCTGGCTGCTACGTTACTGAATCAGCTGGATATTCCACACGAAGAATTCCGTTTCAGCAAGAACATCCTCACGCACGAGCCGTTTGCCTTCTATACCTTCGGAAACGGTTTCGCCTACATCGACAGCACCGGCTATTCGGTATACGACAATGAAAGCAACCGTGTCATTCAGGAATCGGATGCCCAGCAACGCGAACAACGACTGGAAAAAGGAAAAGCCATCCTGCAAACGCTGTATGATGATTTGGGGAGAAGATAATGCAATCTTCTTTATCAGTTAATACAAGTAAAACGCCGATAAATCCTGCAACGGGATTTACCGGCGTTTATTTCGTACAATAAAAGAAACGATCAGACTTTGACTTCCTGCGCTTCTTTCATATCCAATTCATTGTTATTCTCATCGAAAAACTTATATTCCAAGAATGCAAGACTTTGGTTTGGGACAATCTTTAATCCGTGCGTATATTTCATCTTCCACTGCCAGCTTAAAGGGAACAGCCCTTTATTGACATAAGCTGCTACATAAGGATGGATATGCAGGGTGAATTTCTTCAAGTGATGTTTGTTTACGAGGCAATCAATTTTCCCTTCCAGACTATCCGTAAACAAAATAGAGGATTTCACGGTACCAGTGCCAAAACAGGCGGGACATGTTTCAGAGGTTTCTACATCCATTGCCGGGCGAACACGCTGACGGGTGATCTGCATCAAACAGAATTTACTTAACGGCAAAATATTGTGTTTTGCCCTGTCGCTGGCCATAGCCTTCGTCATGTGTTCAAAAAGTTTCTGCTTGTTTGCATTATCATGGATATCAATAAAATCGACTACAATAATGCCTCCCATATCACGCAGGCGTAACTGACGGGCAATCTCATCGGCAGCTGCCAGATTTACTTCCATGGCAGTCTGTTCCTGGTCGTCACTGCTTTTTGCCCGATTACCACTGTTCACATCAATGACGTGCATGGCTTCTGTATGGTCAATCACCAGATATGCTCCACTTTTATACGTAACTGTACGTCCGAATAAAGATTTAATCTGCTTTGTAATGGCAAAATTATCAAAGATAGGTAATCCGCCAGTATATAACTGTACGATGTTCTCGCTTCCGGGTGCAATCAGACTGACATAAGCCCGTATGCTATTATAAACATCCGGATCGTTAACATAAATATTTTGGAATGACGGATTATATATATCGCGCAACAAGGCCACAGCCCGGCCTGTTTCTTCGTAGATTAAAGAAGGAATCTTGTCTTTTGAAAGCTTGGCAATACTCTCTTCCCATCTCTTTACTAATGTCCTAAGCTCATGATCGAGTTCAGCCACCCGTCGTCCTTCAGCAGAAGTACGGACAATGACTGTAAAATTCTTCGGCTTAATACTCTGGATTAACTGACGTAACCGAGCCCGCTCTTCAGCGGTTTTGATCTTGGAAGAAACCGATACTTTATCGCCAAAAGGAATCAGAACAATATATCTGCCGGCAAACGATAATTCAGAAGCTAAGCGTGGGCCTTTTGTCGAAATAGGTTCCTTGGCGATCTGCACCAATACTTCCTGTCCGATCTTTAAGACATCACCTATGCTTCCGTCTTTTTCTATTTCCGGTTCATTCTGCAACTTCGATATCGAAACAGCCTTTTTGGGATCTGCCAAAACCTGCTTCAAATACTTTTGCTGCATATTGAAGTTCGACCCTAAATCCTGATAATGAAGAAATGCATCCTTTTTATACCCTACATCAATGAAAGCAGCATTCAAACCCGGCATCAGCTTTTTCACCTTGCCTAAATAAATATCGCCCACTGCAAACTGAAGATTCCGGGCTTCTTTCTGAAGCTCGACCAGGTTTTTATCTTCCAGAACAGCGATCGACATTTCCTGGGGTTCAACATTTACAACTAATTCACTAATCACTACAGGTTTAATTTAAGAATGGAGACCTTATAAAATAAGCAAAGAACAAACTTAAAAGGTCTCTTATTAAGTTTGTTCTTTTGACACAAAAAAGACTTACTTCTTCTTATGTCTGTTCTTCTTCAGTCTTTTTTTACGCTTGTGAGTAGACATTTTATGTCTTTTTCTTTTCTTTCCGCTTGGCATCGCTTTAAAAATTTAAAAGATTAAACGTATAATGTTATTTATTTTACTTCGTTCAAAAACGTTTTCGCGGGCTTGAATGAAGGAATATTGTGTTCTGGAATAATAATTGTTGTATTCTTTGAAATATTACGAGCAGTTTTCTGCGCTCTCTTCTTCACAATAAAACTACCGAAACCTCTCAAATAAACGTTCTCATTCTTAGCCAAAGAACCTTTAACTATTTCCATGAATGATTCAACGCTTGCCAATACTGTCTGTTTATCAATACCAGTACTTTTTGAAATCTCGCTAACAATATCTGCTTTCGTCATGTCTTATAATTTATTTAATTAATTGGACCTTATAATTTTTTGGAATGCAAATATATAGCTTTTTCTTGAAGTGAAAAAGTAATTCTATCGCATTTTTTAGGAAAAATATTTCTGCTTATTCCTGATTATATCCGTATGTTTGCACATGTCAATCACTTATGTAATTTATATAGAAAAATACATTCATGCTGAACATAACCGATCACAATCCCTTAATCAGTGAAAGACTGATTCATTGGTATCAGATAAATCGTCGTATTCTTCCCTGGCGGGAAACAACCGATCCTTATATTATCTGGATTTCTGAAATCATTCTGCAACAAACCCGTGTTGCTCAGGGACTGGATTATTTCAACCGTTTTATTGCCCGTTTTCCAGATGTACAAGCATTAGCGGAAGCATCGGAAGATGAAGTCCTGAAATACTGGCAAGGATTAGGTTATTACAGCCGGGCAAGGAATTTGCATACGGCAGCGAAGACGATCATGCAGCAATTCGGCGGGAAGTTTCCGACCGACTATTCGGAAGTAAAATCCTTAAAAGGCATCGGCGACTATACGGCCGCTGCCATCGTATCGTTTGCCTGGAATCAACCCTACGCAGTTGTCGACGGAAATGTTTACCGAGTATTGTCTCGCCTTTTCGCCATAGAAACACCAATCGACAGCACCCAAGGCAAAAAAGAATTTGCCGAACTGGCTTCTGCCTTGCTCTCCCGTAAGCAAGCGGGTTTACATAATCAGGCAATTATGGAGCTGGGCGCCCTGCAATGTGTTCCGCAGAATCCGGATTGTTCGGTCTGTCCGCTCAGCGATGTGTGTATGGCTTACCTGCAACAGAACGTATCTTCGTTTCCTAAAAAGCAAGGAAAGACCAAAACACGCAGCCGCTATTTTCATTATTTATATATTATATATAAGGGAACTACCTGGATTCAGAAAAGGCAAGAGGAAGATATCTGGAAAGGCTTGTACCAGTTTCCGCTGATCGAAACCGAACAGCCTTGCGGATGGGAAGAGCTGTCACAGCAGGAAGAATGGAAAAAGCTGTTTCACGGATGCGGGAACATAACCGTACAGACCATTAGTCCGGTGCGCAAGCATGTCCTGTCACATCAGACTCTTTATGCGACATTCTATCAAATCGAAGTAGAGCATACAGGCGATCTCTCATCGAACTACCAACAGATAGCCAGGGAAGAGCTGGATTCGTATGCCGTTCCTATACTTATCCATAAATACCTGATTTCTTTAGATTTATAGAAAACGCAGGGAAGAGAATAAAAAGCCTATAGGAAATGAAAAAATTTACGCCGGCTTTTGATGAATTTACGCCGGCTTTTTGACAAAATACGCCGGCTTTTCCGACAAAACCAACGAGGATCAGAAATGAAACTCCCGGGAATCATTTTTGATTCTCGTTACTTATAGTTTCCATACCAGCCAGCAGGTTTTAGAAGGAAGCAGACTGAGCCGCCAGAATCAAGCTGATCACTTCGGAATAATTGGCGGTACCAGAAGAAATCCGGTTTCCTTTCA
>ULUN01051005.1_pt1 | contig 11997 bp, 8 predicted proteins | sample 1958531 | NCBI WGS metagenome assembly ULUN01 (sample SAMEA4835761, study PRJEB28245) | human gut metagenome | biome: gut microbiome; material: fecal sample | place: Denmark | collected 2008
AGCGCTGACGGTGGTGGTCGATGCGGTCTTTCGACGCTCGGCGTGAGCAATGCTGTCTCGGTTTCCTATGTGAACTTCGGTGCGGCCCTCTGCGAAGCAGCATCCGAGTGGTCATTGGATCCAGTGTATTACGATGCGGCCTAAAGTGTTCAGAGGTGTGCTGGCGTGAGCAGGAGTGTGCAGGATTGACCAAGGTTCCTAAGCGGAGCCAAGGGCAATCCTGAGCACCCTGCGAGCGTAGCGAGCAAACCCTACCGCCCTTGGGCGGTCGATTTTTTTTTGAAATTTCGCTCTTTGACATTCTTTCATTCCGATTTTTTTCAGTACCTTTGCAGGCGGTTTTCAAACCAGGCTGTGATTCCTGCGCCGGTTTTCGCCTGTGTCTTCGCGGTGGCAACGCTGACAATGGTGGTCAATGCGGTCTTTCGACGCTCAACGTGAACAATGCTGTCTCGGATTCCAATGTGAACTACGGTGCGGCCCTCAACTTAACAAGATACTGCAGGTTAGTTTGCTTAGCTGCAGAGATTTCGGGAGTCAGGCCTTGCCTCATGGCAAAACATACACTTTAGCAGAATAGCAAGTAGATGATGGCAATGGGTCATCCGGTCGAAAGTTAGGACATTAGAAAAGCAGACAACAGACACCGACATTTATCAGACACCGACCTTTTTTTATATAAATAAAATTTTAAGCAAGTGAAGAGGTTAGGTAACATTTCACAGGCGGTTGAGACTTTGCAAAATTTTCGTGAAGCATTTTTTGATTTTTCGAGGCACAAGAAGTCCCGTCTCTCAGTACAAGCGTTTGAGGCAGAGTTTGAAACAAATCTTCAAGCCCTGCTAAATGCATATGTTAATCAGACATGGCATACATCAGACTATGAGGCCAAGCCGGTTGAAAAACCCAAGCATCGCATAGTCAATAAGTTGCCTGTTGGCGATCATGTCATTCAGCATGCAGCCATGCACACCAGTGAAGATAAATTGAGAGCCAAGATTCCTTTCAACAGTCCAGCTGGTACCAAGGGTCGTGGCACGCATTTCTTCTACAAGATTATCAAGCAGGATATCTATACCTCGCCACAGAAGGAGACATTCTATTGCTTGCCCATGGATATACATCATTATTTCCAGCATGTTGAGCACAATCTGCTCAAGAGAGAGTACAGGTTGTATATCAAGGATCGCAAGCTACTTGCTTTCATCGACGAGGTCGTTGACAGCTATGCCAATGGCATTGTACTGGGCGTCAAGCTTACACAACTTTTGGGGCAACTGTTTCTGGCGAGGTTTGACTATCTCGCCATGCGGTGTTTCGACATACTCCAAGACCCCGAAAAACACGGTTATTGGCAGGCTCGCTACGTCACGGACATGCTCCTCACATGCCGCTCGGAGCAGCAGGCAAGAGTATTAAATGTGGGGGGGTAAAATCCCTCAATGAGCGCTTCGACCATTTTTGCCGTGAAGGGCTCAAACATTATTATAGATTCATGGACGATTTCTTCATCATGCATGAAGATAAGGTCTTCTTACGCCTTATGGCGGAGCTTGCAGTCATGCACTTGGCTAGAGACTGGAAGCTGAGCATAAATAAAAGTTGGAATATTCATCGTACATGTGACGGCATAGACTTCTGTGGACAGAAGATCTTTGCCGACCACGCCCTTTTGCGCAAGCGCACCAAGCAGGCACTCTGTGCCCAGGTGGCAAGATTGCGCAAACGTGGACTTAACGATGAACAGATCCGGCGCAAGGCAGCATCCAGGCTTGGCCTAGCCAAACACGCAGATACAAAAAACTTATTAAATAAAATCGGTATGAAAAAGTATGGTCAGATTGTGAAGGCTCGCAAGGGAGAGGTTCCCTTCGATGGCATGAGCATGGCACAGAAGAAGCATCCAGGCGATATCCTGTGCCACAACATTGAGGACTATGACAAGTTCCTCATCCTCATAGAGGATTACAAGATAGATAAGTCGAGAGTCGACTTCAAAATGGAGCAGGTCGAAGAAGTTGACGACCAGGGCGTCAAGCACATAGTCACCAAGAAGGTGCCTAAGGACCGCCTAGCCATCCGCTTCCGTTTCATCGATCACGTCCGGAAGACAGGACAACTCGATGAACATGGCGATGAGATTGAGGAGCCGGTTTGGCAACCTGAGTCGTGGTGGCTCTTTACTGGCTCAGATATTCTGGTTGACCAGGCACGCAAGGAGTGGGAACTGCTGGAAAAGGGCTTCTACACCGTTGCAGCCGAGCTAACCAACAAGTTTGGCAAGAAATTTTATAAGTTTATCTAGATGCACAAGAAATTTTATCTTTGCCGTATGTCATACTTGAGATATGACAGCAAGCATTTTCTTCTGTTCCTGAGTGAGCAGAAAGTAGAAAACTATCACCCAGACACCACAATGTCGGAGTCTGATGGCGATAGTAAGACAGTGACAGCCTACAGCTACGAGGGCACAGAGATTGACGGCTCCACTAAGATTGAGGCTGAGTCGGCAAGCTATCGCGAGTTCGTGAATGGCCTGGTTCGTACTAAGTACAGCCAGAGCGATGTCGAAGCCATCCTGTGCAACCATGGTGATGGCAACAGGGAGCACGAGACAGAGTACCAAGTATTCCAGGAGTGGCGAGAGCAGGCTAAGCAGATGGCCAGAGAGTTACTCGACCGGGATATCTCATAGTTATCAGATACGGCAGGAGGGTGACAGTCCTTTCTGCCGTATTTTTATATTCCTTATATTATATGTACCTTTGTGCCAGTTTTAAAAAAGGTACAGATATGCAGAGAAATACCAAGGATTGGATACACTACAGCTCTGCTGGCATAGTACTGCTTGCTGGCATTGTGCTTGTGTACATCAGCTTTTTTATGTCCCACGACGTCACGTCTAACGTCTTGTGGTACTTTGGGCAGAGTCTGGTTTACGTGGCAACCGTCTTTGGTTTCGCACTGACTTTTGACACCAGAGTTAAAGACATTATCAATAAATATTTTAACAATAAAAATGGCACGCAAGATTAAGAAAATTTTCGTTCATTGTACAGCAAGCCGACAGTCATGGTCTGTCGATGCCTTGCTCAAGGAATTTAGAAACAAAGGCTGGCATTATCCAGGCTACCACTGGGTCGTAACCGCTGATGGCAAGTACACGCAGCTCATGACAGAAGACCTGCCGTCCAACGGAGTCAAGGGGCACAATTTCGATTCAGTCAACGTGGCATACATGGGTGGAATATCCCGCACAGGCAAGGCTATCGACAACCGCACGGAGGCACAGAAACAAGGTTTGCGTGAGTTGCTCAAGGAATTGAGAAACCGCTACCCTGAAGCCAAGATCATGGGACATCGTGACATCTCGCCTGACAAGAACCACAATGGGGTGGTCGATCCATGGGAGCGCATCAAGGAGTGTCCTTGCTTCGACGCAATTCCGGAATATGCCGACATTTAACATCAAGGATTATGCAGAAACATCTCAAGTCAATCATCATGGCCATATCGGTGATATTGGTCATCATCGCCTGTTTCTGGGTTTTTGACCATCGACAGCAGCGAGCGGAGCAGGAACTGAGAGAACAGCTCAATGGGCTGAAACTTCAGTATGCTCCAGCCGAGCGAGACACCATCCGAGACTCGCTCACGGTCATCACGCAGCAGGTGCTGCAGATGCCGGCTGAGGAGTACAAAATTCAGGCCTACGACCGCCAACTGCTCCATGACCTGGACATTCGTCTTGGCCAGGTCTTGGCAGACCAGCGCACGAGTCTGAGTACTGCTGATACGGTCAAGACTGACCGCAGCGACTCGGTCTATACCTACAGCGACCGATGGCTCAGTTTCCGTCTCAATACGGCGGACTCCATCTTGACATACAAGGCGAGAGATAGCCTCCAGACCATCGTCTACAGGCAGTACAAGCACAGATTCCTCTGGTGGCGGTGGGGCACCAAAGGCTATGATGTCAAGGTCATCAACTTCAATCCCCATTCCAACATATTATATAACAGCTATATACAAGTCAACCGATAATGGCAAGACAAGAGGTATATACAACAGTCATCAAGCTCAACTCAGAGGAGGCAAAGAACCGACTCAAAGAGTTGGAGGACAGAGTCGCTCGTCTGAAGAAGGCTAAACAGGAAGCCTTCTCGGCGGGCGATTCCCGTTTAGGCGCATCCCTCGCCAAGGATCTGAAGGCCGCAGAGCGAGAGATGAAGCAATTCAAGAACTCAACCATGAGCGTCAAGGAGACACTCGACAACCTGTCTAGTGCAAGCCTCGGACAGCTGGAGAAGGCAGCAAGACATCTGAAGGGGCAGATGAAGGCAGCATCTGACCCTTCAGACTTCGCCAAGCTGGATGCACAACTCTCAAAGGTCAAGGAGCAGATGCTTGCCCTGAAGGGCGCAACACGCAAGGCTGATGAGGAAGCGAGACGCATGACCGCAACGGTGTCAAACCTGAAACATGCTTCACTCAATGACCTCAACTTCACAGCTTCCAAGCTACGTAGTCAGATGGCTGACTACGACCCGACATCTACCATGTACGCCTCCAGAGCTTCGCAGCTGAAACTTGTGGAGGCAGAGCTGGAACGCATCCGACAGAGCGAGCAGAAGGTGGTCACCCTCATGCAGCAGTATGACAAGGAGATTGACCGCACAAATGTGGACATCAAGGAGACCAAGCGGCAGATGCAGCTGGTCAATAACACCATGTCCAACCTCAAAACCTCCTCCATCCGTGACCTGGAGTACTCCATCAAGGCACTGAACCAGCAGATGCATGGCATGGAGCGTGGTACCGAGCAGTTCAAGCAGATGGAGCTGAAGGCGAAGCAGCTGAAGGCTGAACTGCAGGCAGTCAGAGCCGAAGGCGTAGCTCAAGAGTCCTGGATCAAGCGCTCTGCAGACTGGTTCAACCGAATGCAGGGCATTGCCCTTGGAGCCGTCGCTGCAATCTCCGGCATCACCTTCACCGTCAAAAAGTGTGTAGAGGAGTATGCCAAGATGGACGATGAGATGACCAACGTCCGAAAATATACCGGGCAGGCAGCCGAAGAGGTTGAGCGCATGAACGAGGATTTCAAAAAGATGGACACCCGAACCCCTCGACAGAAGCTCAACCAGTTAGCCGAAGATGCCGGAAGACTCGGCATCACTTCGACTGCAGCAGTTGAGGAGTTCGTAGATGGAGCCGATAAAACCAATGTCGCCCTCGGTGATGACCTCGGCGATAAAGCAGTCTCTCAAATCGGTAAACTCGCCCAGATGTTCGGCGAAGACAAAACCAAGGGTCTGCGAGGCGCCATGTTGGCAACAGGTTCTGCAGTCAATGAGTTGGCGCAGAATTCTTCTGCCTCTGCCGGTTATCTCGTTGACTTCACTGCCCGTGTGGCAGGTGTCGGCAAGCAGGCAGGCTTTACACAGGCTCAGATCATGGGTCTCGCTTCTGTCCTTGACCAGAACATGCAGCAAGACGAGACTGCTGCAACCGCAGTTCAGAACCTCCTCGCTAAGATGTTCCAGGACTCCTCAAAGTTTGCAAAGATTGCTGGACTCAATGTCAAGGACTTCGCCAAGACTTTGAAGGAGGATGCCAACGGCGCACTTCTCCAGTTTTTGGCAGCCATGAGAGCCAAGGGCGGTTTTGCCGACCTTGCACCAATGTTCGAGGAAATGAAGATGGATGGATCCAGGGCTACTGGAGTTCTCACCGTCCTCGCAGACAAGCTCGATGACATCAAGACTGCCCAGAACCTGGCAAACGAAGCCTATTCCGAAGGCACATCCGTCCTCAATGAGTTCGAGACACAGAACGAGAGTGTACAGGCTCAACTTGACAAAGCGAGCAAGAAGTTCCTGGATCTCTCCATAGAACTGGGCCAGAAACTCTATCCTGCAGCACGATATTGCATATCTGCTGCCAGTCTCGGAGTTCGGGCACTCTCAACCCTCGTTGATTTCGTCAAAGATTATTGGCGCATATTAATTGTGCTGACAGCTGCCATCGTCACCTATACTGCAGTATCTAAGGCCAAGTTGATCGCAGAGAAGGCGCAAATGGCATGGCTCAACATCATGATTCTACGCGAAAAGGCGCATCTCGTCCTTGTAGGTCTTAAGACATCTGCTCTCAAGACCATGGCAATCGTTCAGATGGCGTTGACACGAGAAATAAAACTGACCACAGCTGCGCAAATGTTGTGGAACAAAGTGTTGTTGGCCAACCCGATCACTGCTGTGATTGCTGTTGTTGCCGGTCTGACAGCCGCAATCGTCACACTGTCTAAAGAGACGAGCACAGCTGAGCAGGCTCAGCGTGACTACAATGATGCCGTGACAGATGCCAACAAGCAGGCAGCAGAAGAGGAGGCATCCATCATGCGCCTCGTTTCTGCCATCCAGTCCAACACCACAGCTGAGTCAGGCCGCAAGGCAGCCCTGGAGGAACTCAACGGCAAGCTGATGCGTGAACACCTCGGCAACATCACCGAGGAAGCAGTGCGCACCGGTCAAGCAACAAGGCAGATCCAGTCGTACATTGACATGATGAAGAAGAAGATTGTCATCGACGGCCTACAGAAGAAGCTGGCAGAGTCAATAGCTAAGCAAGCGGAAGATGAAGACCTGTTAGGAGAGGCTAACAATGACAATAGAGGTTACTGGAAACGCTTCTGGGATAGGCTAAACCCATTTGCAGGTGGCAAGACTCAAAAACTTAACTTCGCAGCTGACCACAAGGACCAGCTACTACAGAGTGTCGAAAGAGAAAAGCAGTATCAGCAGAAGCTCATCGACAAGATAAATGAGCTGGAGTCTCAGCACTTCGAAGTCAATGATCCGGAGCCTTGGAGAAACAATGGCTACAATGGCAAGGGCAATGATGGTACCATCATTAAGCAGCAGAGAACAACCGGTACTCATCAAGCTTCAGATAAGGAGCGCAAGGCTAGGGCCAAGGCTGAGAAGACTGCGGCTGCAGAAGCTCGCAAGCGTGAGGCAGAAGCCAAGCGCAAGCAGAAGCAGGCTGCCGATAGCATCAAGGCTGAGACCAACGAGTTGATGGCTAACAACGCCAAAGCCTATGCAGAAGGCAAGAAAACCTATCAGCAGTTCCTCGATGACCGACAGAACATCCAGATTAAGGGCTTTGCTAAGCTGAAGCAACTCTATGGAGCAGAGAGCAATGAGTATAAGCAGTTACTTGACAACCAGGTCACTGTCGTCAAGCAGCATGATGCTGCCATACTGAAGATGAATGAGCAGAGCATTGAGCGTGAGCGCCTACAGAAGGAGGCTAGCATCAAGGCTCAATACAATGATGCCAACTCAGCTATCTATCAGAATGACATAGCTCTCGATGAAGCCATCTATCAGAATGATGCAGATGCCATGCAAAAGCGCCTGGCACTCTACAATGAGGGCAGCGAGGAATGGCTGGATCTGAAGGCTGAGATGGAACAGGCTGAGCTCGACCACCAGCTGCAGATGCAGGAGTCATACCAGAACCAGCTGAAGGAGTTGCGTCAGCAGTTCGGTAAGCAAGACCTGCAGGCTCAGGAGACCATGTACCTCAATGGCCTTGACAATCTCTACAAGCAGGGATTGATCAAGGAGGAGGAATATCAGCAGATGAAGTTGGAGATAACCAAGCAGTTTGCTGCACAGAGAGCGCAGATTGATGCTGATGATCATGGTGCTGGTAGCGCTCAGCTGAAGATTAATGATAAGTCATCAGAGATGGTCAACAGCGCCAGGGCTGCAGCAGGGGAGTCCCAGTCGACCGGCAATGCAACTCTGGGTGGATACTTCTCCTCACAAGTTGAGAACTATCAAAACACCATGGAGAAACTGAAGGAGTTGTATGGCAACGACAAGCAGAACCATGCTGCATACATGCAGGCGAAAGGGAAGATCACCTCAGATTTCCTCAATGACCTGATTGAAAAGACAGCTGTAGTTTACAATGGTATCAACGGTATTCTATCTGCGTCATCGTCATATGCTCAGGCATGCTCTGACCTCGAGCAGGCGAAAATCTCCAAGAACTACGAGAAGCAGATTGCTGCAGCTGGCAACAATTCGAAGAAAAAGAAAAAGTTGGAGGAGAAGAGAGACAAAGAACTGGCTGCAGCGAAGTCAAAGGCTAACAAAAAAGCCATGAAGATAGAAATTGCGCAGGCGATAGCATCTACAGCAATGTCTGCTATCAATGCCTATGCATCTGCTGCAGCTATACCAACAATAGGTTGGACATTAGCTCCTATTGCAGCAGGTATGGCCACAGCTGCAGGTATGATACAGCTTGCTGCTATCAAGAAGCAGCACCAGGCAGAGGCAGCAGGTTACTATGAGGGTGGATATACCGGAGGTAACCGCTACAGAAAGGAAGCAGGTGTCGTACATGAAGGCGAGTTCGTGGCTAATCACAATGCCGTCAACAACTCATCCATCCGTCCGGCTTTTGACCTCATCGATAGGGCACAGCGCTCCAATACAGTTGGCTCGCTGACCGCTGAAGACATCACACGTTCTCTCGGACAGGGTAGCAGTACCGTGGTTGCTCCTGTTGTCAATGTCAACAATGATAACACCGAGGTACGCCAGTCCCTCGATGGTGTCAATGCAGCCGTCAGCCGTCTGACACAGACGCTTGACGATGGCATTGAGGTCGAGGTTCCGATATCTGGCCGTAGAGGTCTGCACCGCAGACTGCAGGATTATCAGCGCATTTTAAACAATAAGTAGTGGAATATGATAACATGCATCATCAATGGCCATAAGGCCTATCCCATTTCTACATCATCCATCAAGGTGACATACGCAAACCAGTATGTCACCGATGATGGTGAGTACACCTATGACATCACCTTCCCCATGAATATCCTGGAGAACCGTGTCATATTTAAGAATGTCTCGCGACTGGAGGTCAAGAAGAACATCGCCAAATACGATGACTGCAAACTGTTCTGTAACAGCCAGCTCATCATGAGTGGTGTCGGTACCATACTCTCCGTGAATGAGAAAGAAATCAAACTGCAGATAGTCGGGGGCAAGTCCCGCATCAAGTTCAACGACCGCCTGACCAAGCACTACATCGATGAGATTCCGTTTGGCACAGCTGACAAGCCCGGTTATACAGTTGATAAGGGCTGGTCTCAAGGATGGAAAGGTTTTCAGAAGATTAATGACATCTATAGATTGGATGATGAAAAATCGGAGTTCCTGGGAGTAGAGGGTAAATGGTGTTTTGTTCCTGTACGGGACGAAACAAATGATATGATTGCCAATTTTGTCGGAGTAGCTAAAACGAAGCAATTTATAGGAAGCAATGCACCATTTATCATGAACCTGGCTGTTCAGCCAAACTTAATGTATATCTTCCGTAAAGTGGTAGAATATGAGGGATACACGCTCAAGCGCAACGACTTCGACTGCAAGCCGTGGAACCTCCTGTATATCGCATCGGCCTACAAGACTCGTGAGCTGCGAAGGGCACTTCCTCATTGGTCGAGCTATACTTTTATAGAGGAATTTCGAAAGCTTTTCAATGCCACCATTGTTTTTGATGATATCCAAAAAACTTGTTCTGTTATCAAAAAATCAGAGCTGACAACCGCAGATTCCGTAGCGATTGAGCCTCTGGCCGAATACACAACGGACTACGACGAAGACGGATCCTTCTCCACGTCATCTACAGCAAATCTGGAGTATAATCTGGGTGATTCTGCAAACAGAGATAACTATGAAGTTATTTCCAAAAAAGTCTTCGAGAATTTTGAAATAGTCCATAGTACAGCTACCTTGGACCCGCAAAATCAGTTCCAAGGGACAACACAGTCATGGTCTGAAAAACAAAAAAGACAGACCATCATTGAGTGTAATGGTAGTTACTACATATATGTAGAGAATGAGGGTTCGAAAACATGGCAGCTGGCAGGCGTTTGGTCACCATTAATCAGGGACAGTTCTTCTGATGACTATGTTGAACTTAACATATCTCCTGCAGCACAAGTTGTAGAAGATATCAATTTCAAAACAGCAATCCTGGAAGATAATTACTACGAGAAGCGATGCCTTCTTTCAATACCTAATGATAAGGAGCCGGATTCAAAGGAGTGCGATGTTGATGATGACGGATTCAGCTACACATCCGTGCAGGATGCGATTGATGATGAGTCAACACTCGACAAATCCGAAGATGATCAGGAATGCATGAATATATTCTTCATTATTCCAGGAGAAGTACAGGATGACAACAAATTTAGTTGGGTTAGAGCGAAGTCTAGGTGGCCAAAATTCAAAACCGACTACCGAATAAATAAAGAATATTGTGGTAGTACCGAAGGAGGATTTGGCGGGAACGGAGGAGGAACATTTAAAGAAAAGTATCCTTACTCTCTGTCGATTTGTACGAAATCTACTAATGATGTTGTTACTCTGGGCTGCTTACATGATAATGGTCTAAGATTAGACAATAAAAACTGCATGGAGGCCAAGTTTAAGTCAGATGACATACCGGATCCATCCAAGATATACATCATCCGCAACAAGAAATATGTGTGCGAGAAGATAGAGATGGAAGTCAAGGACGATGCCATCGAGCCAGTTTACACGGGATATTTTTATATGCTATCATAATATATATAATAAGGTGGGGAGCAGTTAGCTCTCCACCTTATTATATTATAGGATACCCTGATAGTTCTTGATATACTCATTCGCCTTCTGTATATCCTTAGGCGTATAGATGTCTGTGATGAGTATAGATGAGTGTCTCGCCTGGTCTCTGACCGACAAGACATCGGCATTGGCCCGCAGCATATTGGTGATGCCTGTGTCCTTCAAGCTATAAAATTTGAAGCGAGGTGAGAGTTTCAGTTCCTTTCTCAAGACACGAGTCCAGTAGTCTCTGAACATTTTCTCGTTCTTTCTCTCTGGTCCTGGACAGAAACCGTCAGAGAAGAGGTAGTCCTGCCCTGGGTGTGAGAAGATGTTGAGTTCCATCATCAGCTTGATGACATGAGTCGGCAAGGTGATCACGGCATCATTGCCGTTCTTTGTGTTCTCGCCATGCAGAGTGATTGTCTGAGTCTTTACATGGATATCGCAGATTCTGAGATAGGACATCTCGCGAGGGCGGATGAAGAGGTAGTGAATGATTTCACAAGCCAGCAGATAGTGCTTGTTGTGCTCCTGTAGGTAGTCTCTGATGAGCTGCATGGTACAATCCGGTATGACATCTCTGCTTTTCTTCTGCCTGTTCTTGATACGTTCCAGGCCTTCTGTAGGGTTCTTAGGTATATACCCTCGAGCTAACAGATAAGCAGAAAAACTCTTAGTCCAGGCAAGATAGTTATTGCGGGTCAGTACAGTATTGTTCCGGTCGATGAAAATGTAATCCAGAAACTTGCTCACATTACTTTTGTCCCATTGGTAGGAGTAGTTGAGAGTTATTCTTTTCTCTTGCTTCCATTTTTCCAGGATTCTGAGACGACTGCTATAGTCGACATAAGTCTCCTCACGCATACTACCCTCGTTGCACATTTTGGCCAGATAAGACTTATACCTGTCGAGAACGTCATCCCATTTAGTATATTCCAAGGGCTGCAGCTCCTCAATCCAAGGATTCCATCCTGCCATAAGTTTCTCGGTGAGTTTTTTAATAACCTGGTCGGCATAGACACGTTGGTTCCGCTTGCCCTTGATATGGTCAAGCATAATTTTTTTCTTTCTCATGCGGTTGACTCCTGGATCAAACGCCAAGAAGGAGATATAACATTCTGATTTCTGATGCAAAACTGGAGGTTTCCAGCCAATGACACTGCTAAGAATTGTGTCATTCGAATTTGGAGCATAATTTTTTTTAGCCATATCTTAATTTTTTTCAGATACAGCCTATTATTTATAATTTGTATAGGAATGATACCGAAATTGTACCGACCATTTTGACCACGACCAAGGCAAATCCTCAGTGTTT
>ULUN01063611.1_pt1 | contig 11863 bp, 13 predicted proteins | sample 1958531 | NCBI WGS metagenome assembly ULUN01 (sample SAMEA4835761, study PRJEB28245) | human gut metagenome | biome: gut microbiome; material: fecal sample | place: Denmark | collected 2008
TTCTTGTCGGTCAGCACCGACAGGGCGGTGGCTCCGCCTTGCGCATACTGCGGAATGATGTCGGCCACCTTGGCCTCGCGGCAAATCCAGCCGCGCGAGGGCGAGCGGCGCTTGAACTCGGCAATGATGCCTGTTCGGGCTTTCCGCAGGCTCCGTGACATGCTGCGTGTGGCGGGTTGCTGCGCAATGGTCTGCTCGAGCCGGCGGGCCGGTATGCGGGCCTGTTGCGCCGCTACTTCGAGGCGCTTGTGCTGCATGATGGTGGTGAGAATGTCAGTAGCCATGGCTGATTATTGGTTAAATTCAACAAAGCGTATAAAGGTCTCCCAGGCGCGGCCGCTCAGCAGCGACTCGCGGGCCTGTTCTACGCAGGTGGTAATGGGCAGCTGCGGTGCATGAGCCTGAATGGCAAACGAGGCGTTGATGAGCACGCAGTCCGTCTGGGCCTTGGTGGCGCGGTTTTGCAGAACGTTGTCGAAGATGCGGGCAGCGTCGGCCGGCGTTTTTCCGCCTGAAAGGGCGGCCCGTTCCACCTTTTCGAAGCCCAGGTCGGAGGGCTGGTAGATGGTTTCGTACTGGTTGGTCATGACCTTGAACTCGTCGGTCAGCGAGATTTCGTCGTAGCCGTCGAGGTTGTTGACCACGGCAAAGCGCTGTTGCAACTTCTGCAGCACGTTGGTGTAGAGCCGCATCTGTGCCAGGTCGGCCACGCCGAGCAGCTGGCTCTTGGGCAGACAGGGGTTGATGAGCGGCCCGAGCAGGTTGAAGAAGGTACGCACCTGCAGGGCCTTGCGGATGGAGGCCACGTACTTCATGGCCGGGTTGAAGAGCGGTGCATGCAGGTAGGCCATGTGGCACGTCTCGAGCGAGCGTTTCAGGTGGTCGGCGTCGTTGCTGAAGCGCACACCGTGCTGCTCCATCACGTTGCTGGCGCCGCTTACGGAGGTGGCGCCGTAGTTGCCGTGCTTGGCCACGTAGTAGCCTGCACCGGCCACCACGAAGCAGGCGCAGGTGGAGATGTTGAATGTGTTCTTGCCGTCGCCGCCCGTGCCGACGATGTCAATGGTGTCGATGTCGCCAAGGTTCACCGGCACGCGCGTGGCCAGGAGAGCGTCGCGGAATCCGATGATTTCGTCAACCAGTGCCCCGCGCATCTGGAACACCGTGAGCAGCGCCGCAATCTGCGCTTCGGGGTATTGTCCGTGGGTGATGCCCGTCATCAGGTCATAGGCCTCTTCCCGGCTCAGGGTGTCGTGGGCAAATAATCTGCTTAATATCTGTTTCATCGTGTGGCGTTTTCAGGGGTTTGACATATCGGATGGTTCAGCCAGTTCTGCAGGATTCGGGCGCCCTCAGGCGTGAGGATGGACTCCGGGTGGAACTGTATGCCGCGCACGTCGTACGTGCGGTGGCGAAGGGCCATGATGTGGCCGTCGTCGCTGATGGCCGTTACTTCCAGACTGTCGGGCAGACCGCTCCGGCTGACCACCCACGAGTGGTAGCGCCCAGCTTCAAAGGTTTCGGGCAGGTGCTCAAACAGGTAGTCGTGGTTGATGATGTGGGTAGGTGTCTGTACGCCGTGGTACACGGTTCGCAGGTTTTCGAGCCGTCCGCCGAACACCTCGGCAATGGCCTGATGGCCCAGACAGACGCCCAGTATGGGCTTGCGCCCGGCGTAGCGGCGGATGACGTCGTTGAGCAGGCCGGCCTCTTCCGGAATACCGGGGCCCGGCGAGAGCACGATTTTGTCGTACGGCTCCAGTCGGGACATCTGGAACGCATCGTTGCGCACCACGTCTACCTGCGCGCCCAGCGCCTTGAGCTGGTGGCTCAGGTTGTAGGTAAACGAGTCGTAATTGTCAATAATTACAATATTCATGTTTTGCAGTGTATTTTCGGTTTGGATATTGAAGTGATTAGGTAAGGGGGAAGTGGAGCGTCAGGACAGCGTGGCGGCCACGTCGAGGGCCTTTTTCAGGGCGCCCAGCTTGTTGTTGACCTCCTGCAGCTCATCGTCTTCACGGCTCAGGGCCGTAATGCCGCCGCCGGCCTGGAACCACAGCTGGTGGTTGCGGCTGACAAAGGTGCGGATGGTGATGGCCTGGTTGAGCTGGCCCTGCAGACCGATAAAGCCGATGCAGCCGCCGTAGGCGCCGCGGCTGTGCGGCTCGATGTCGTGGATGAGCTGCATGGCGCGGATTTTGGGCGCACCGCTGAGCGTACCGGCCGGAAAGGTGTCGATGAAGGCCCGTATGGGGTTGGTCTTGGGGTTGAGCGTGGTGCTCACACGGCTTACCAGATGGATGACATGGCTGTAGTATTGCGGCTCCTTGAAGAATTCCACCCTTGTGTCATGGCCGTTGCGGCTCAGGTCGTTGCGGGCCAGGTCCACCAGCATCACGTGTTCGGCATTCTCCTTCGGGTCGGCCAGCAGTTTCCGGGTCAGTTCCTCGTCGGTGCGGCGGTCACCGCTGCGGCGCGTGGTACCGGCAATGGGGTCAATGGTGGCGCGGCCGTCCTCAATCTTGCAGTGCGTTTCGGGCGATGAGCCGAAGATGCGGAAGCCGCCGAAGTCAAAGTAGAAGAGGTAGGGCGAGGGGTTGATGCTGCGCAGGGCGCGGTAGAGCTGAAAGTCGTCGCCCTCGTATTCCTGGACAAAGCGGCGCGAGATGACAATCTGAAACACGTCGCCACGCAGGCAGTGGCTGATGGCGCGGCGCACGTTGCGCTTGTGCTCCTCGTCGGTCAGCGGGCTGGTGGTAGGGCCTTTGCAGGCAAAGGGATAGGTGGTGAAGTTGCGGTTGTGCACCACGCGCTCAATCTCGTCCAGATGGCTCGTCTCGCCCTCGGCCAGCATCTCCACGATGGCCATCTCGCTGCGGTGGTCGTGGAATACGATGAGGTATTTGTAGAGGATGTAGAGCATGTCGGGCGCATCGTTGCGCGCATCGCTGCTGTCGGCCACCGGGATGTGCTCAAAGTAGCGCACGGCGTTGAAGGCCGTGTAGCCGTAGAGGCCGCAGTAGCGGGCGTAGTCGCCCGTCACGTTGAAGAGGCTCAGAAACTGGTTGAGCGCCATTTCCACCGTCACCTCGTCGCTCAGGGTCAGTACGTAGCGCGAGTGGTCGGGCAGTACGGCCACGGCCCGTCCGTGGTTAATGCTGATGGAGGCTATCGGGTTCAGCCCGATGAAGGAGCGGTTGTTTTCGGCGCCGTGATAGTCGGAACTTTCCATCAGTACGCTTTGCGGAAAGAGGTCGCGCACCTTCAGATAGGTGCTTACGGGCGTGTGCAGGTCGCCCGACATGAGGCGGTAGGCCGTATGGTAAGTATAGGTTTTCATTGTTCAGCTTCGTTGAGGTGTTTCAGATAAGTATCCATGTCCTTGTCGCCGCGGCCCGATACGGTCAGTACCACGATGTCCTGCGGCTTGAAGGTGGCGCGGTAAAGGGCGGCCAGGGCGTGGGCCGACTCCAGGGCGGGAATGATGCCCTCCAGGCGGGTCAGCTCGTAGGCGGCGTGCAGGGCCTCGGAGTCGGTGATGGCCATGACCTGTGCGCGGTGCTGGCTGGCCAGGTGGGCGTGCAGCGGTCCTACGCCGGGATAGTCCAGACCGGCCGAAATGGAGTACGGCTCCTGAATCTGTCCGTCGGCGTCCTGCATCACCAGCGTGCGGGCGCCGTGGATGATGCCCGGGCGGCCCAGGTGGATGGTAGCGGCCGAGCGGGGCGAGTCGATGCCCTCACCGCCGGCTTCGGCCAGAATGATGCGTACGCGCTCGTCGTCCAGATAGTGGAAGATGGTGCCGGCGGCATTGCTGCCTCCTCCCACACAGGCCACCAGATAGTCGGGATAGTCGCGACCCTCGTGCTCCTGAAGCTGCCGACGGATTTCGCGGCTGATGACCGACTGCAGGCGGGCCACCATGTCGGGGTAGGGGTGGGGGCCAACGGTAGAGCCGATGACGTAGTACGTGTCGTCGGGGTGGCAGCACCAGTAGCGTATGGCCTCGTTGGTGGCGTCTTTCAGGGTCTTGTTGCCGGAGTCAACGGCACATACCTTGGCGCCCAGCATTTTCATCTTTTCCACGTTGGCCCGCTGGCGCATCACGTCGGTGCGCCCCATGAAGACGATGCACTCCATGTTCATCAGCGCGCAGACGGTGGCCGTGGCCACGCCGTGCTGTCCGGCTCCGGTTTCGGCTATGATGCGTGTCTTGCCCATGCGGCGCGCCAGCAGTACCTGTCCGATGGCGTTGTTGATTTTGTGTGCGCCGGTGTGGTTGAGGTCCTCGCGCTTGAGGTAGATGCGGCAGCCGTGTACGGCCGACAGGCGCCGGGCCAGATACAGGGGCGAGGGGCGCCCCACGTAGTCGCGCAGCAGCTGGTCGAACTCCCGCTGAAATTCGGGGGAATCAATCACCTGGCGGTAGGCCTGCTGCAGCTCGCTGACGCAGCGGTGCAGGATTTCGGGGATGTAGGCACCGCCAAAGTCGCCATAGAATCCTTGTTCGTTAATCTGAAAAGTTGACATAAGCATTTGTTTGGTTTGAGGAATTGTGTGAGGAGTGGAAATCAACAAAAAAGGCTGTCGTAAGTGAATACGACAGCCTGATATGAATTTGCGCAAATCTGTTGTTCCGGTTTATGAACGGATTGGCATACGACTGATGTTCCCCTTACGACTGTGTAGTAGTAAGCGGCGCCACCAATAATTATGATTCAATGTAGTCATCGTATGCTGTTCCTTTTTTATCGGGAGCAAAAGTAATGATTATTTTCTTGAAAAACGAAAGCTTTGCTCCGATTTTTTTTTACAATCTGATGTTTTTAACACTTTTGCCGTGTTAAAATGTTTGTTTCAGGGCTGCTGCTCGTGCAGGTCGATGAGACTGATGAGGGCCTTTGTGCAGCATTCAATGCCGAGGCTGCTGTTGAGTGTGGCATGATAGTTTTCGGTCTTTCCCCAGTTGCCCTGGGCGTAGAAGTCGTGATAGGCCGCGCGGTTGCGGTCGGTCATCTTGATGTGGGCTTCTGCTTCGGCCTCGCTGCACTGTTCACGTTCCATGACGCGGCGGATGCGTTGCGGCAGTGGGGCGTGGATGAAAAAGTGCAGGCAGTGGGGGTGTTGGCGCAGGATGTAGTCGGCGCAGCGGCCTACGATGACGCACGGCCCGGCGTCGGCCACCTTGCGGATGACCTCGCTTTGCGCAAAGAACACCTGGTCCGACAGCGGCATGGGCTGCGGCAGGAAGCCGTAGTACTGGTAGCTCAATATGCTCGGCACACTGTCTTCCAGATTTTCAATGACCTTGGTGGTGAATCCCGTAACGGCAGCCGAGAGCTCGGCCACGTTTTTGTCGTAAAACGGAATGTGGTAGTGTTCGGCGAGTGCCTGTCCTATTTCGCGGCCGCCCGACCCATATTGGCGGCTGATGGTGATGATTTGTTTCATGGCAGGTTAGTTTATGTCGGTTAATCAGTGAGTTGCCGCCGCTTTGTGCAGTGTGTGCAGCGGGCGGGGCGTTTATGCAAAAATGCGATATTTTTTCGGGCATGCCAAATTTTGCTTCCGTTTTTTGTTCCCGGTTGGGTGAGTGTGCTCCCCGGTCTGCTGTATGTGGGGCCCGGAGGAAAGGTAAAAACAGGTGCCGGCTGCGTAGCCTAGGGTCCGACCCCGTTCCGACAAGGTCCGACCCTGTTTTTTCAGCAACTCTTCCGGCTTCTTCTTCAGGCTGTGCGGCTGGTTTACCGGCCGGCTTCAGCCGATGCGCAGCAGCTCGATGTCGAAAATCAGGGTGGAGTTGCCCGGTATGGGGCCGCTGGTGCGCGGGCCGTAGCCCAGGTTGGCCGGCACGTAAATCTTCCAGCAGTCGCCCTCGTGCATGCGACACAGGGCAATCTGCCAGCCGGCAATCAGTTCGCGCACCCTGAAGGCCGGCGGACAGGCCTGGCGCGAGGAATCGTCGAACACACGCCCGTTGATGAGGCTGCCCTTGTAGTTTACCGTGACAATGCTGCGCACGTTGGGGCACCGCGTGCCCGTGCCGCTCCTGACTACCTGGTAAAGCACGCCGCCCGCCAGCTGATGTACGTCGGGCTGTTGTGCCATTTCGGCCATAAAGGCCTCGTTTTCTGCTTTGTAATTTCCTTTCATGAGGTTGTATGGTTTGGGGTTATGATGTTGAACACATGACTTTCGGGATACTAAGTTACACTTTTTTGAGCAAACAGCGGCCCAACCGGACAGACGCATTTATACGGAAAGGCCGCTGGCCTGCCTGCGGGCGGCAGAATATATTTTTGGTGAAAGAATTGAAATGGAACAACGGCTACCCCGAAAAATGATTAATTTTGCATCCATTATTCCTGTTCAGAAGATAATGAATACCGAAATCACACAAACTGAAATAGACTGGCTATGCCGCGCCGTAGAACAGAAAATGCAGATGCCCATGTCGTGCCCGCGTGACTTTGTGGTGCTTTCTCGCAGCATTGCGCGTGACGTTGGCGATACGCTGAGCAGTACGACTCTCAAGCGTATTTGGGGCTATCTGTCCGACGGCACACGTCCGCAGTGGTCTTCGCTTTCGGTACTGGCCCGTTATGTGGGGTTTTCCTCGTGGGCGCAGTTCCATCATTTTTATCATAGTAAAATTACCCCCCCCGTTACCGATTTTGCAAACTGGAGATGTCAAAAATACGTAGTTCGATATTCTTTGAATTACGCATTTTTTTTGTCTTTTTAGGACAGCTTTCCTTGCTTTGTAGACAGAACTTTGTAATTTTGCTTCGAACACTTATTTATTGACACTTAAATAACAATTTACTATGAAAAAGTTATTCCGGGCAACAGCCTTGTGCGGAGCCTGTTTGTGGGCAATGGGTAGCAGTCCGGCATTGGCGCAGACATTGCCGGAGCAGCATGATTTGAAAATCCTGACTTATAACATTCGTCATGGCCAGGGGCTTGACGGCCGTACCGACTACGTGCGTATCGGCAGCATATTGAAAAAGAGCGGAGCCGACGTGGTGGCCGTGCAGGAGGTCGACAGCGTTACAAACCGCAGTGGCGGGCAGGACGTATTGCGCCGTGTGGCCGACGAGGCCCTGATGTATCCGGTGTTTGCACGCAGCATGTCCTTTGACGGCGGAGCCTATGGCGTGGGACTGCTCGCAAAGGAAAAGCCCCTGTCGGTCAAGCGGGTTCCGCTGCCGGGAGCTGAGGAACCGCGTGTGCTCCTGGTGGCCGAATTCCGGGACTATTGTGTGGCCTGCACACACCTTTCGCTGACGCCTGCCGACCAGTGGGCTTCGGTGCCCATCCTAAAGCAGGTTGCAGCCGCTTACGACAAACCCTTCTTCCTGGCCGGCGACTGGAATGCCCAGCCCACCGACTCGACGCTGAAACTGATACAGCGTGACTTCAAGCTGTTGAATAATACAAAAAAACTGACCTTTCCGGCCGATAAACCCGATCAGACCATTGACTATGTGGCCCTGTGGCGTCCTACGGCCCGGCGTGTGGTGGCCCGCGGAAGCAGGGTCATAAGCGAGGAAAAAGCCTCTGACCACCGTCCCGTGGAAGTTACGGTGCGTTTCCTGCAGCCCAACGAAAACGTATTTTACGCTCCTCCCTATTTGCAGAACCCGGGCAACGGAGGCGTGACGGTGATGTGCCAGACGCGTGTCATAGCCCATACTTGGGTAGAATACGGTACGGATACACTGCATCTGCAACGGGCGCAGACACTGGTGGGCGGTCAGGCTGCCTGTCACGACATTGAACATAAAATACGGCTGAACGGCTTGCAGGACGGGCAGACCTATTATTACCGCGTTTGTGCCCGCGAAATAGCCGACTACCAGTCGTACAGCAAGACCTTTGGCGACACGGTGCGCTCGCGTTTCTACCGCTTTAAGCTGCCGGCTGCCGACCAGACCGACTTTAAGGTCATGGTGATGAACGACTTGCACCTCGTTTCGCGCGACGAAGAGGCCATGGCCCGCATAGCACGTGAGGAAAAGCCCGATTTTATCTGTTTCAATGGCGACTGTTTGCCCGAACCTTCAACCCGCGAAGAGGCCATGTATATAACATCAACCGGCTGGCGAAGCGGTTTGACGGCGCACAGGTGCCGCTCTTCTTTATCCGCGGCAATCACGAAATACGCAATGCCTATTCGGCCGGAATGCCTTCGCTGTTTGACTATCCCGGCGGACATTCGTATGGTGCCTTCAGTTGGGGCGATACCCGTTTTGTCATACTCGACTGCGGCGAGGACAAGCCCGACGACCATTGGGTGTACTACGGGCTGAATGATTTCCGGGGATTCCGGGAAGAACAGTTGGCTTTCCTGCAGCAGGAATTCAAGGAAAAGGCTTTCCGGCGGGCCAGCCGGCGGGTTCTGCTCTGCCATATTCCGCTTTGGGGCAATGAGGATAAGTACAATCCGTGTCAGGACATGTGGGGCAGAGCTTTGCAGCGTGCCCCGTTTGATGTGGAACTTTCTGCCCATACCCACCGTTTTGTCTATCATCCTGCCGGAACCATTGGCAATCCGTTCCCCGTATGTGTGGGAGGAGGCCCGGGAGCTGCCACCTATATGCTCTTGCAGAAACAGGGCAAGAAGTTGCACCTGACGGTAAAGAATTTGCAGGGAGAAGTGCTCCGTCAAGTGGATTTGTAAGGAGCCGTCTGTACATTATGAATACGCCCCGGACTGTCAGATTCAGTCCGGGGCGTATTCATAATGTATGTTGATGTATATTCAGAGGATTTACTCCTTGGGTATGGGATGCTGGTTGCGGCTTTCGTTCAGTTTGTTTTGCAGGTCGCGCTGCCGGCGGGCCGATTCTTTCAGTTTCTGGTCACGGTCGCCTATTTGCTGGCGCAGGTCGTTGATACGTGCGTTCAGGCGGTCAATTTCCGACTGGTTGTAAAGGCGGGCATTGACGAAACTGTGGGTTCCGTTGCTGTTTTTGAAATGGTAGGTGACGCCGGCCGAAAGCTCAAACGACGCGTTGTCGGCATCAAACGCCGGACTGCGATGGAAATTTCCGCTTTCGGTGGCAAATGCACTGACATTGCCTGTCATGTCGAACTGAACTGCAGGTTTTATGCCCACACTCCAGCCCTTGGGGAGGTTCAGATTGAATTGCAGACCGAATTTTGACGTGAGCGAACTCTCTCCGTCCTGATGGCCCATAAAGGCATGTAGCCATCCTACGCCGGCAACGGCTTCAACTTCGAAGAAACGCGGCGTGCCGGTATAACCGCCAAAAGCATTCATCAGATTGAAGCGTCCCAGCAGGTTGACGGCATTATGACCTACGGTATTGTAGTTCTTGCAACTGTTGAAGGAGAAAGCTGCTTCGCCCGTGAGTCCGAAAATGGGGGTAATCATTTTGGTGACTTCCACTCCCGTCATGGCACGGGTACTTTTCCAAAAAGGATAGTCGGGGTTGAGCGTAGTTACGCCGCCCACGTTGAGGCCTACTGACCAGTTGTCGAAAAACAGGCTTCCCTCAACCGTTTTGTGAGCTGAAGCCGTAAGGCAGAATGCACCCAGCATGAAGCTGGCAATGGTATGTTTCTTCATCGGAAATGAGATCTGATTTTTTATTAAGCCGCTGCTCCACATCGAAGCGGGCATGTAAAAGTAAGAAAAAAAAGCCATATATCCATAAATGCCGTCTGTCTTTTTGGCGTGGGGGGAGTCGGGTCAGTCTTGCTTTACAAATATCAGACGGTTTGTGTCGTAACCCCTTTTTGGAGTTGCTGGAGCAGGCGGTTGAGCGTGGCTTGCGGGAGTGTAGGGGTACGACTCATGATCCAGAGATATTTGTCGGAACTGCTGCCTACCAGTACGTAACTGTAGTCGGGAGCCAGGTCGAGTATGTAGTAGTCGGAATAGAACCAGAGGAAAAACGACACCTTCAATTTGCCCGGATCCTGAGGGTTGGGCTGTTTGGCACGTCCGGTTACCTGTTTGTGCTTTCCGTCCTTTTCTCCCTCATTGACGACTCGGATTTTTCCGTTGTCCAGCAGGGAATAGGTGGCGCTGACATGAGTCATGCCTTTTTCAAAACGGTGTTCATAGCGGGCTATTTCGTACCATTTACCCATGAAACGGGGAATGTCAAGCGCCGGCACCGTGGTGTTGTCAATGTTTTGTCCGTTGTTGGCTGACTGGCATCCGATTAGTGTCAGTAAGATTCCCAGCCATATAGAAATTCTCTTCATAATGAATCATTAAAGTTTAGTTTCGTTAAAGATACGGTTTTTTCAGAAAGAGGAGGCCGGAGGATGAAAAAAACGGCGGGAGTCAGGCTTTCGGATGTAGTATTTGTGTATCTTTGAAGAATACGATACATTATTATATAATAAATAAAACATTCAGCATGATGGGAACAGAAAAGAAAAAGGCCCATGCAGGCTTGCTTTATGATGCCAATTATGATGCCGAACTGCTGGCGGAGCGGGCGGCTTGTGCGGAAAAGATACATGAGTTGAATCTGATGAGCCCGAGCCGCGAGGCGGAACGCCAGGAGCTGCTGCGCGGACTGTTGGGCCGGACGCCGGAACGGTTCACCATCCTGTCGCCATTCTTCTGTGACTATGGTTACAATATTGAAGTGGGAGAGGATTTTTTCATGAACGTGAATTGCGTGGTGCTGGACGGAGCGCGAGTCACTTTCGGAAACCATGTGTTTGTAGCACCGGGATGCGGATTCTTTACGGCGGGGCATCCATTGGATGTGGAGCAGCGTAACCGCGGATTGGAAATCGCTTTGCCCATCACGGTGGGCGACAACGTGTGGATTGGCGGTAATGTCAGCGTGTTGCCCGGAGTGAATATAGGAGAGGGTAGCATAATCGGGGCCGGTAGCGTGGTGACACACGATATTCCTGCAGGAGTAATTGCCGTGGGTAACCCTTGCAGGGTAGTTCGCCGGATTACGGAGGCTGATCGTTTTAAATACCGACGTGATGAATGACCAATATGTATATAAAAGGAAAACTGATTGTGATTTCTGTCGAAAAAAACAAATATTTCACAAGTTCTGCGTATATTTGTAAGCGGAAATGACAAAACAGCAATAAAGCTGTCGTGTTTAGAAACTAATTTTAATAAATAAACAAGACCTGAACAAAATGGAAAACAAACAGAATCCCAACGAAAATCAATTGCAGATTGAACTGACTCCTGAAGTAGCCGGCGGAACCTATGCCAACCTGGCCGTAATCACTCATTCTCACTCTGAGGTAGTGCTCGACTTCATCCGCGTATTGCCGGGTATGCCCAAGGCTCCGGTAAAATCACGTATCATTCTGGCTCCCGAGCATGCCAAGCGTCTGCTTTATGCATTGCAGGATAATGTAATGAAATATGAGCAGAGTTTTGGTAAAATTGAATTGCCGGGTGAGCAGGAAGTAGGCGGACGTACCGCAACACCTTTTGGAAATCCGGAAGCTAAGGCATAAGTCCTTTTTAATCTACAAAAATAATATAAACAAGCGCATCCGTACAAAAAAAACAATGTACGGATGCGCTTGTTTGTATATGTTATGAATCGGGCAGGAGTTGTCCGGTAGCGTACTTGTTTATATATAAAGATGTGTAATTGTGCTTCCTTGTAGGTGCGGGACTGGGGAAAACTTCATTTTTTTGATCTTGCCAAACAGCAAAAAACAGGGCTGTTTGTCTAAACTCTGATGATTGGAGAAAATATCCTGAAAAATAATTGATTAAGTTGCTGAAAATCTTGCTTATTCGAATAAAAGTTTGTAACTTTGCAGCCCGTAAGGCATAGAGTATGCCTACACATTTGGAAGGAAAAATCAAAAAATAATATATATA
>ULUN01065018.1_pt1 | contig 11789 bp, 5 predicted proteins | sample 1958531 | NCBI WGS metagenome assembly ULUN01 (sample SAMEA4835761, study PRJEB28245) | human gut metagenome | biome: gut microbiome; material: fecal sample | place: Denmark | collected 2008
GGTTTCATTGTGTAGTCGTCACAATAAGGCAGGCACTATACGTACTTATATGAAATTAGAACAGGCGGTTTTGGCAATAAAGTTAAACAATTTTATGAAATAAAAAGGAGGACAAAATTATGGCAGACACAAAAGTTGTAACACCAACCAGCGCAGATGTTACCCCAACGGTAGTAGTAAAGCAACCAGACATTATGCAGGCTTTGATTAAAGTAGACTTTGAACTTCTTGGAACAAAGCTTGTGGCAGAGTACTACAAGTCAAATGATAAGGAATATTATCTGCTGATGCCTACAGATCAGGCAGATGCCAGAGGAATTACCATTAATGACATGATAAACGATATTTGTTATCTGATTGGCTTGGATGATACAGCAAAATTACAGGTTAAGGAATTAACTGATTGTATTGAATCGTTGGGGTTAAGCTTTAAAGATATCAAAGTTGTATTAAAAATGGCATATTTTTATTCGGTTGTGGACAGTACGAACAGTACAGGGGAAAATGCGGCACCGGTAAACAATACAGAATACGCATTCCAGCTTGAAATTGATACTTCAAAAGCACTCCCGGAAAGCCTCAAGATTTTCAATATTCAGAGAGTCGGTGTAGCAGTCTGGAACACAGAGAGAAGTAAGATTATCAGCCAGATGAATCTTTACAAACCGGAAGATTTGTTAAAAGAAATCTAAGAAGCGAGGTGGTTTTGATGTCAAAAGAATATATGAACAGTTCCTTGAATATGGAAGGTGAATTATGCGGTGTCAAAACCACTCTTTTGGCAGGTTGCATCGAAGATGAGCTGTTGTTTTCTGCGGAAGTGGAAATAACCAAAGACAGCCTGAAAGAACTTCTAAAACTGTTTGGCAGCGTTACGAAAGAAAAAGTAGGGGATTACGTGGAACTGCTGAACGATTTTGAGGTAAAAGCCCTGTTTGCACATAGCAATCAGCAGACCATGCTGGAGGTGCGTACAGAAGCACTAAAATTTTTGGCTTATGATGGAAAACAGGGAAAACTGGTTGCCTTTGCCCTTCTTCCGCAGGAAATTATCAATGGGGAAAACGATTCGCTGGCACAGGTAGTAAAGAAAGTGATGTATGTGTTTGGAATACACAGCTTCACCTTCCTTTACCGTAATACGAACATAAACTGTAGCGAATTGTACAAAGCATATTCGTACCTGCCGGAAGTTCCGCCCATAATAGAAGGAAGCCTTCTATTAAGCACAGCCTTTCGATTTGATGAAGTGGCAAAATATCCATTTACAGATGCCATGAGAACAATCTTCGGAATAAACCAGATGGATATATTCGTGGGGCTGGGTGGAAAACAGGTAAGCTGTGCACTGCTTGTGCCGGATATTGAAAATGCACTGTTAAGCTGTCAGAACATAGTAATCTATACACAGTTTGGCAGCAATAATGTGAAATTCCAGATGGCGGGAGCTATCGGACTAAGCTGCTTTCCGGGATTAAAATTTTATGTGAATGCAGAATTCACACTTACAAATGTATCAATATCGGCAAGTACCATGCCGACAAGCGTTTATCAGATACCTAATACAAAAATATCAATCTGCAACTGTGGGCTGGAGCTTGGCTTTGGCAAATCCGGTATCAATATCGGGGCAATGTCACAGATAAATATCCGCAATCTTATGTGGTATGGAGCATTGAGCATATCCTATAATGGTACGGTTCCAATGCTTGATATGATCAACATAGCCATGAGTGAAGTGTCGGTATCCTCTCTGGTATCAAACCTTGCAGGAATTGATTCGCAGTCAGTAAAAGAACTGGATATATTTACCGTCACAGCCTTTGACATCAATAGTTCAGGTGGCGGTAAAACGATTGATTTTAAGACACTTACAGATGCGGAAATCATACAGGCTGTAAATAATGCATTAGCGGGAATGAAGCAGGAGTATCTGCTGAGTCAGGACAATGTAAGTGTGACAAGACTTCCGGGCGATAGTGCCTGTGACGTTCTGAACACAAAGACCATGTTCCATTACTGGCTGAACAGTAAGGGAGAATTATCCTTTCCACCGCAGGCATATTATGCATCTAAGCATCTGACCATAGGCAGATACAATTTTGATATGGGAGTATTCTTTGCAGGACAGTTGGAGATTTTCGGACAGAAAATCAAAGTCATGTTTTCGTCAGTAAATGATAAAGGCATTCTTGGATATGCGGAAGTATCACCAATACATAACAGTGTGCTTATTATCAGCGGTTCCAGTTCTGAGAAAAACAGGATAAACCCAGTGCTTGGCAGTACATCAAACAGTACATTGGAACTGCTGACACAGGATTTTTACAGAAATGAAGTGACAGACAGACCGGTCACTTTATACATGGATGTATCCAAAAACGCCTGCAATTTTTATATAGATGGGCATATAGAACTGTGCAAAATATTTTCTTTTGATGCACTGGTATATTTTGCCAACAAAAACATAAGGATTGCTGTTGAAACAAGCTATTTCAACCTGTTTCGGGCTTCATTGTATCTGAATGCAGATTATCAGAAAATGAAAAATCTGTTCTTTGAATTTGAAGTCTCTCTCGACAGCACAGGATTACAGAATAACCTGAAACAACTGACGTACCTGCTGGATGAAGCAGTAACCAAATATGACAAAAAGATACATGATGCACAGAAAAAAATCAATGATGCAAAGAACAAAGTATCCTCCCTGCAAAATGAGATAAACTCATACAAAAGTAAAATCGAAGAGTGCAGGAGGGTAATTAGGAAAGCAAAATGGTATCAGTGGGCGAAGATGGCTAAGGAAACAGCCAAAATCGTAGGCTATGAGGTTGCCATCGGCGGCATATATCTTGCGATGAAAACGGCAGAGGCAGCTCTTGATGCAGCCAATAAGGTACTGTCGCTTGCAAACAAACTGGGTAGCGGTTTCCTTAACACAATTAACAAAGTGATTCAGGGTGTGCTTAATGTATTCTATATCAGCAAGGCACTTCTTGGCATAATCGTAAATGGAAGCCAGATATTTGTAAAAGTCAATATGGAGCTTACCGTTATTGGAAAACAGATATCCGTAAAAGAAGAAGTGGATATGAACAAACTGATTGAAAAGCCAATCATTCTGTTGGAGGAACTGACCATCAATCAGATCAAGGACCTGATAGATATGCTGTCATTGGGACAGACACCGGAATACGAGAGGATAGAGGCAACGCCATATCCATATATGGAATTTCCGGAAGATCCAGTGGAACTGTCAGAAATGGTTGCCTATGGTGCAAAACGAATCGAGCAGGCAAAGGGAATGGTAGAAGAACTTCAAGACCTGTACATTGACGAGCTTCAGGAGCTGGATTCCGAGATTGAGGATATGGATACAGAATTTAAGGCGGCAGCACAGATGGTAAGCTACTCTCTGGAAAAAGCATCGGATAACGTATACATAGATGGTATGGACGAACTGATTACGCAGATAGAGGAAGCAAAGGAGGACGGACAGATAAGTCCTGAAGAAATCAAGCTTGCCGAGTCATGTATAGATGATTATCTGAATATCATCCGCCCGTCCGCCACGACAATAGAAGAATCAAGTATGCGTGTGAAGGAATGCGTAGACAGCATAGATACTGAAAGAACGACAAAAAGAATGCGTAGTTCTTATAAGAACGCTGATGCAGAGAATGGAACTGAGCTTATGAACAACAGGGACTATGACAAGTTCTATGGAGAGCTCCAGTCTGTGGTAGAGAAGTATTTTCCGCATGGTTCCGGACATGGATATTTCAACATCACGGATGAAGAAGTATTCTATCAGGCATTAAATAACGCAAGAAAACAAGCAGGATGTGCTTATGTAGAACTGTCCGAGGAAGATGAAGAAGAAAATCAGGAATCAGGTCTGCTGTATGGAGCAAAACCGTTAAGGCGGATGGTAAGTGAAGGATATATTCAGAGGCTGCAATAAAAGTAAAAAATTATTGTACTCTTTTTCAGTCAGCCATTATGGGATGGTTAAAGTTTCATATACAAAAAAATCAGGAGCTTTCTAAGATTAGAAGGATGGAGCATCGTGCTCTTTCAAGGATAATCAAGGGAAGCTCTTTTGTTTATAAAAAGATATATTTGAATTTCAAATAAAAATTCTTGAAGAAACAGCCTTTTTTTAGTACAATAAAACTGAGTTAGTGTATAGAATGATAAATAGAAATTCATGATAGATTTTGTTCATATTATCTATCTGAATATGACTGGAAAATAAGAGAATATCTTTATGGGGACAGAATGTGTAACTGCACCATAATTCGGACAGGAGGAATGGTATTATGAAAAAATGGAAAGAAAGAGGAAAGCGAATCGCAGTATTGTTACTTACGGCAGCCCTTGTTGGAAGCAGCGTGGACTTATCAGCTCTTACGGTAAATGCAGCGGAGGAAGAAAAAACTCTGACCTGTGAAAAAGAGGAGCATACCCATGACGATAGCTGTTACGAAAGTGTACTGATTTGCACTGAGGAAGCAGAGGAACATGAGCATGACGATAGCTGCTATGAAGATAAGCTGATCTGTGAAAAGGAAGAACACACCCATGACGATAGCTGCTATACCATCACGACATCTTCCGATTCTGAGGACGAGAAGCAGGAGGATGAAAGTCAGGACGATACAACGGTGACAGGAGACAGCCCTGAGCAGACTACATCGGAAGAAACTGAAACCTCAGAGGAGAAATCAGAAGAAATAACCGAGACAGCAAAGCGTATCACCTCATGGACATGGAATGATGAAGAGGAAATGCTGGACTTGGAGGAAAACGTGCTGGCACTTCCCGGTGCATCCAAAGATTATATCGTATCCTTTGATGACATCGTATCATTCCTTCCTGCTTCCATCACAGCCACGATTACAACATCTGCGTCCGTTACCGAAACAGAGGATACAGAAGCAACAAACGAATCGGAAGAAACGGATGGAGCGGAAGAAACCGTGACTCTGGAAGGCTGGGTATGTGAAAACTACCCGGAGGAAGGTGCGTACAGCGGTAACTATACTTTTACTGCGAATCTGCCGGAGGGCTATGAACTCGCAGAGGACGCAGCAGCACTGAAAGTAAATGTAGAACTGGGTGGAGCACAGCTTTTGGAAGCAACCACCATCACACCAACAAAACCGGAAAATGGTAATGGTACAGCAGAAAACCCGTATCAGATTACCTCGGCGGCAGAACTTTACTGGTTCGCCGGACTTGTAAACGGAACTCTTACAGACGTTACTAAAAATAGTTCAGCCTGTGCGAAGCTGATGAATGATATCACGGTAAATAATAATCTGCTTGACAGGATTACATATAAAACAGATGATGACGGCAATCTGACCAATGAAGTAGCAAACGGCGGGAACTTCATTTCATGGACACCGATTGGAGCAGCTAATAACGGCTATCAGGGGACTTTTGATGGAAATGGAAAGACCATCAGCGGACTCTTTTTCAATGATAGCCAAAAAAGTCATGTTGGCTTGTTTGACAATATATATATGGCAACAATTCGGAATGTCGGTGTCGTTGATTCTTATTTTTTCGGAGAACATTATGTCGGAGGCGTGTGCGCATTTGGTGTAGATGGTACGATAACTGGCAGCTATAACACAGGAGTGGTAAGTGGAGAAGGATGTGTCGGAGGCGTGTGTGGAACTGGTAGCAGTGTTACGATAACTGACAGCTATAACACAGGTAGTGTAAGTGGAAATGATGATGTCGGAGGCGTGTTCGGATATGGTGAAAATTGTACGATAAACAATTGCTATTATCTGAAAGCGGAAGGCACGGATTTGGGTGGCATTAACGGCGCAGATGTCGAAGGGCAGGCTGAAGGAAAAACCGCTGCACAGTTTGCATCCGGCGAGGTTGCATACCTTTTGCAGGATGGACAGAAAGTGGGAGAAGATGGCACGATACCACAGGTCTGGGGACAGAACATTGATAATGATGGTGAGAAACAATCTTTTCCTGTTTTTAGTAATGCGAAAGTCTATAAACCTTCAGAAAGTTCTCCTTGTAAGGTTGGATACACAAATAATGCGGAAGGCTTAAAGGAACATGACTTTGGCGACGACAAGACTGGCGAAAGCTGTTCGTACTGTAATATAAAGAACATCAACTATTCTGGTATCAGTATTAGCGGTGTGGATACCCCTTACTACTATACAGGTAATGAGATTAAGCCGGATATTACCATAAAAAAAGGCGAGACATCATTAACTCTTGGTGAAGATTATAACATTACTTATGGAAACAATACAGATGTGGCAGGCAGCAATGCTGAAAACGCTCCTTATGTGAAGATTACCGGAAAGGGTAATTATACAGGAGAAATTACAAAGAACTTTACCATTGCTTACATTACTGCTCCGGATAATTATATAACAGGAACGAAAGGTGCGAATGACTGGTATACTTCAGATGTCACAATCGGCGTAGCAGACTGGCAGGTATCAACGGATGGAAGCAGTTGGAATGACAGCATTTCGGTTACCGAAGAGGGAACACATTCTTATACTCTTTATTTTAAAGACAGTAACGGATACATTACAGATAGCATAAACAAAGAGATTAAGATTGATAAAGCTGCTCCAACCGGAACCATTCAGGTAAAAGAAAGTACATGGGATAAATTTTTAGAGAAAATTTCCTTTGGCTTCTATACCAACACCAAAGAAAAAATTACGATTACATCAGAGGATACCGGCTCCGGTATAGCCTCTACAGAATATCTGGTATCTGACAAGGCATATACACAAATTTCAGATATGCAGAATCTGAGTGGCTGGAAAGATTATGATAATAGCAATAAGCCTAAAATCAAGACGAACAGGACCAGCTATGTGTATGCGAGAATCACAGACAATGTCGGAAATGTAACCTATCTGTCCAGTGATGGCATTTTGCATGATGATGAGATACCGTATATTTTTGATATAACCCCGGTCATGAAGGATCGCTCCGGTAGTGTGACATTTGTTATTTTTGAAGATGGAAGCGGTCTTGAGAAGGTTTATTTCTTATATAGTACGGATATAAATGAGGTAACAAGTGCTACGACAGAGAATTTGAAAGCATCTGATTATCACAATGCAACCGGAACCTTTACATTATCAGACCTGAAACCAAATACCGAGTATTACTGTGCAGTTCTTGCAGTGGATAAGGCAGGAAATGAAAGTTATCTTTTAAATAGCACATTTAAGACATTAAAGGAAGCCATCACGGGAACTGTATCCATTTCCGGAGAGGCAGTATATGGAAAAACATTGACAGCATCCTATGAGGGACTTGCGACAGATGCCGGCGAAGTTACAGTTTCATGGTATCGTGGAGAAGATACTACAGCGATTGCTACCGGAGATACATATACTTTAACAGCAGATGATGTAGGAAAAGTGATTACAGTTAAGGTTACCGCTGAAAACTGTTCCGGAGAACTGACGGATTCCACCGCCGAGGTAGCAAAGGCAGAACATCCAAATCCACCGACGAATGGAAATGTGGATGATGAAAACAATACCTTTACCTTTAACGGAACAAGCGGAGTTACTTACGAATACAGTACCGATGGTGGAGCAAGTTGGACGGATATTACGGTAGATTCCGGCACCGGTGTTGGTACTGTTACAGTTGGAAACGTGATAGTCAACACAGGAGATTTACAGGTACGGGCAAAGGAAACAGATGGATATAAGGCAAGTGATGTTATTTCCAATACATCTGCCTATACCGCAACCTTAGAAGGCAGCGTAAGCCTTTCCGGAACTGCAAAGTATGGGGAAACCTTAACTGCAACTGTAACCGGAGCACAGCAGGGAGCTGTATTAACCTATACTTTCTGCGCGGACGATACAGTGCTTCAGCAGGGAAGCAGCAATACTTATAAGATTGTATCCGCCGAAGCAATTGGAAAACAGATTACAGTTAAGGTATCTGCGGAAGGATACATAGGAACAGTTAATGATACTTCGGATACTGTTGCAAAAGCAGACGGAGTGCTGACACTGAAACAGACTGAATTTACCCCGACCTTTGGGGATGAGGCATTTAAGCTTGGATGTAGCAGAACCGGAGACGGAACGATTTCCTATAAAGTTTCCGATGAAAAGGTCATTAAAGTTTCCGATACCGGAGAAGTAACGATTGTGGGAGCAGGAAGTGCCACCGTAACAGTATCTCTTTCGGAAACAGAGTGTTATACCGGTGCGGCAGAGCAGACGATTAAAGTCAATGTGGCAAAGAAAGACTATGTATTAAATCCGTCAACAGGTACGGCAGCTTATACATATAAGCAGGGAGCAAGTAATGTGGCGGTGGATGTTGCAGGAATGCTTCCGGCAGATAAGGGTAATACAACATACTCTGTGTCAACGGCAGATGCCGGTACGATACTTGAAAATGTATCGGTAGATAAAAATGGTAATCTTACCTACAATGTGAAGTCATTTGATAACTATACAGATGGAATTACAGCAACTATTGCAGTCACTGCAACGATGGCGAATTATAAAGATGTAACTTATACATTAACTGTAAAGATTACTGATAAATTCGTAGTGACGGAAAAGGCAGGTGCAAAGGTTTCTTCTGACAGCACATCCCTTGTGTACGGACAGAAGATAAGTGCATTAAAGCTTAATACCACAGAAGCAAAATTTGTAGCCAATGGAACAGAGGTAGCAGGTAAACTTAGCTGGGAAACACCGAATGAGGTACTGAATGCCGGAAGTCATCAGGTTACATGGAAGTTTGTGCCGAAGAATGAAGCACTTTATCAGGGATGTACCGGAACAATCACAGTAACCGTAAGTCAGGCGACACCGAATGTGACAACTGTTCCGACAGTGGCAGACAGAGTATATCATCCAACTGCAGCATTAACAGATAGTGATCTTGTTAGTGGAAGCGTAAGCTGGACTGTTGGTGGCGTGGAAAAGACTGTTGAAGGTAGCTGGAGCTGGAAGACAAACGGCACAGTTCCTACAACAAATGTGAACAGCTATGTAGCAGTATTTAATCCGACAGATACCACGAATTATGTGCCGGTAACGAAGAATATTACCGTCAGGGTTGTAGCAGCAACAGCTTATGTGGCTGAAAAACCTACTGTAAGTGCTATTACTTACGGACAGACCTTATCAGATGCAACAATAGCAGGTGGAAAAGTACAGTACAGTGAGAATGACACAACTCTTGTAGACGGAACATTTTCTTGGAAGGATGCAAGCCTTGCACCGAATTGTGCAGACAGCAATCTGACAACTTATGTATTGGTATTCACACCGACAGATCGTGCAAATTACAACACGGTTGAAACGGATGTAACCATCACAGTAAATAAGGTAAAAGACGCACCGCATATGCCGGGATCGGCTATGAGTGTTCCATACAGTAACAAAACTGTCGGTACAGTTACTTTAGCGAAAGACTGGACATGGCAGGAGAGTGATAAGGCTACTGCATTGGAAGTAGGTGTGCCTGTGACCGCAACTGCTGTTTACAATGGTGCGGACAAGGGCAATTATGAAAATGAATCAGTGGTAATCACAATTACCAGAAGTGATTGTGAACATAAGAATACTGAGGTTAGAGGTGAAAAGGAATCCACCTGTAAAGAGGAAGGATATTCAGGAGATACCTATTGTAAGGATTGTGGAGAATGTATCAGTACAGGTCATGCCATAGAGAAAAAAGAACACTCCGGCGGAACGGCAACATGTACCCATAAGGCGAAATGTTCAGTCTGCGGTGCAGAGTATGGCACTTTAAATCCGAATAACCACGAAGCCATAAAGCTGGTGGGTAAGAAGGATGCTGATTGTACTTCTTCCGGTTACACCGGAGATAAGTGTTGCAGTGGTTGTAATGCAGTCCTTGAAAAAGGAAAGACAATAGCCGCAACCGGACACGATTATCATTCAGAGATTACAAGGCAGCCTACCACTACAGCGGAGGGCGAGAGAACCTATACCTGTGTAAACTGCAATGACACTTACACAGAAACGATTCCAAAGCTTCCTGAAGAAGAACATGAGCATAACTATACTTGTACGATAACAAGGGAAGCAACCTGTACCCAGACAGGAATTAAGACATATACATGTAAGTGTGGTGACAGCTATACAGAAACAATTCCTAAGCTTAACCATAAGTATACAAGCAGTGTAACGGTAGAAGCTACTAAGGAAAAAGAAGGCGAGATGACATATACCTGTTCATTGTGTGGACACAGCTATACGAAACCAATCGCTAAGTTAAAGGATGATAATAGACCAGGAGATAATAAGCCGGGAGATAACAAACCGGGAGAAGGCGGCGATAAGAAGCCAGCGGAAATACCGGATACCGGAAAGCCGTTCATCAAAGACGAAACAGGTAAAGAAGGCTGGGATGTTATCAAGAACGAAACATCAGATGCAAAAGATGGCGATGCGGTAAAGGTTGATATGAACGGTGCTACCGTAGTACCGGGAGATGTTCTTGACACTATCGCAGGCAAAGATGTAACCATTGTGTTTGACATGGGTAATGGCATTACATGGAGTGTAAACGGAAATAGCATTACTACTGACAAGGTAAGCGACATCGACTTCAGCGTAAAGGTTGGAGAAGAAGCCGGTAATAACATTCCTGTGGATGTTATCAATAATGTGACTGGAGAGAGATATTCTATCCAGATCAGCCTTGCCTATGACGGCGAGTTCGGATTTACAGCAGTCCTTTCCATCAACATGGAAGCAAAGAACGTAGGACTTTATGCAAACCTGTTCTACTACAATGAAACTACAGGAGAGCTTGAGTTTATCTGTGCAGATGAGATTGCAGAGGATGGAACTGCTGACCTGACTTTCACTCATGCTTCTGATTACACCATCGTGATTGATGAAGCACCGATGGATGGAAACGGGGCAGACGACAGTACAGGAACTGGCAGCAACAATGTGACTACCGAGTCAAAAGAGGATTCATGGAATCCACTCTGGATTATCATCATCGGAGCCATCGTGATTGTGGCAGGACTTGGAATATTCTTTATCATAAAGAAAAAAGAAGATAAAGAAGATAAAGATAATCAGTAACAGTTAATTAAGATGCAGCATATGTGAGAGAAATTTCATGTATGCTGTATTTTTTGTTATAAACCATTCGAGAACTCACATATTAAACAATGTATTTGATTAAGACAGTAAAAGGAGATATAACAAAAGTAACAGATGTGCAGGCAATTGTTAATGCAGCAAATAACTCTCTTCTTGGCGGAGGCGGTGTAGATGGTGCGATTAATAGAGCAGCAGGACCGGAGCTATTGCGGAGTGCAGGACACTTCATGGATGTGAAACTGGTGACGCAAAGATTACAAAAGCATATAATCTGCCTTGTGATTATGTAATACATACAGTTGGACCAATATGGAATGGAGGAAGAAATAGAGAAGAGGAACTTCTTGCTAACTGCTATTTTAATTCTATGAAGCTGGCAATGGATAATGGAATCAGGTCTATTGCATTTCCTTCCATATCAACGGGAGCATATGGTTTTCCAGTTGAGTTGGCGGCAAAGATTGCGGTACATACAGTAAACCGGTTTTTGCAGGATAATCCAGATTGTTTTGATCTGGTGGAGAGGGTACTATTTGATACTCATACTGAATCGGTGTATGAAGCTGAGGTTGATAAATTATATGATAAATAAAATGGCTAAAGGGAGTTGTTATGTACGCTGAAAAAACAGATTATGATGATATTGAAATG
>ULUN01008790.1_pt1 | contig 11706 bp, 9 predicted proteins | sample 1958531 | NCBI WGS metagenome assembly ULUN01 (sample SAMEA4835761, study PRJEB28245) | human gut metagenome | biome: gut microbiome; material: fecal sample | place: Denmark | collected 2008
TTACAACACATGAATAAAATATAATATTATAAATGATATAACTAATACAACTATAGCCACAGCTATATCATGAAAAATCTCATACCCTTTATTACTGCCATACTAATATTGAACCAATAAAATTCGTTTGTTATTTCTTCCAAAATAAAAATAACCACAAATGCTATTAACGCTTTAATATAATACTTCATATTTTTCTTCCAAAAATTACTTTTTTTATCCTCTTTTTTACCATATCATATCCATCATATTTTTACTACATATATCTAAAATTTTTATAAAAAAAGAATCTCAATTTTATTGAGACTCCCATCTTACTAATTTTATATCTTTATATGTTGACAAGACTTCCATATATTTTTGATAATCTTCTTCCCATAAAACATTGGGAACTTTATCAAAAGCATCAAAAACTCTCTCAGCTTCACGTAAAAAAACTAATTGTTCATTTGTTGTTAACTTTTCATACTTCTTTGAGAATGCATACAATTTATTTAAAGTTTCATTCGCTTTAATAAAAGACCAAAAATCTTTTACATTCATTCCAGCCATCTTTATCTGTGCAACTGCAAGACCAACCAACATGATGGCCACAATAAGAAGCATAACAATTATAGCAAGAACCCCTGTCATACTTTTACTCCTTTGTACAAATCTACTCAAATTATAACATATAGAAAAAAAGATAGCAATAACATACTTTCAATTATTTTTAATTGCTCTACTTTGCTTATCTCTAAGCATACACCGTCTTTGTGTTTTTCATTTAGAAAATTTTTCTTGCATAATATGTCGATTTATAATATTATAATCAGGGTGTTAAAAATGATTAATTTAACTAAAGTACTAACTAAAAATCCTTTAGCAAAAAAGAAAGCAACAACTTTCTTCGTTTTTACATTCCATTTAAATATTTGAATTGATACTAGATTTGTTTCTAGTATTTTTTTTTATCTTTTTAAGGAGGTATATGTGATGGAAGAAACATCAAAAACTAGCAATTTGATCTTAGACGTTAATGAAAAACCAAAAATAATGCAATGGATTATTCTAGCATTACAACATGTTTTTGCAATGTTTGGAGCAACAATTTTAGTTCCAATACTTGTAAACTCAACAGCTGGAGCCGAAGTACTAACCATACCAGTAGCTCTAGTAACTTCAGGTATAGGAACTCTAATCTATATCTTATGTACAAAAGCTAAATCACCAGTTTACCTTGGAAGTTCATTCGCTTTTATAGCCCCTATCGCAATTGGTTACACAAAAGGTGGAATTTCAGGTGCTATGACTGGAATTATGATTGTTGGATTAATATACGTAGTGTTCTCAATCTTAATCAAAATCATTGGTAAAGACTGGATTAACAAATTGTTACCACACGTTGTTATAGGACCAATGATAATGATAATCGGCTTGGGATTAGCTCCTAGCGCAATTAGCCAGATAGGTCTTTCTTCTGATTCAATAGCTGATTGGAAAGGAGTGATTGTCGCATTAATCACATTCTTAACAACAGCATTAGTAATGGTTAGAGGAAAAGAATTTTTAAAAATAATACCATTTCTAATTGGTATTATAGTTGGGTATATTAGTGCAATATGCTTTGGATTAATAGACTTCCAACTAGTATTAGACGCATCATTCTTTAGCATACCAAACTTCAAAATCCCATTTATTCATTACACTCCTTCATTAGCAGCAGCATTAACAATCGCTCCAGTAGCTCTTGTAACAATAGCAGAACACATAGGAGATCACACAGCACTAAGTGCAATAATAGGAAAAGACCTACTTAAAAATCCTGGATTAGACAGAACTCTTCTTGGAGATGGTATTGCAACATTCGTAGCTGGACTACTTGGAGGACCTGCAAACACAACTTATGGTGAAAATACATCAGTAGTTGGAATGACAAAAATTGCATCAGTTTGGGTTATTGGCTTAGCAGCAATATTTGCAATCTGTCTTGGATTCTTAGGAAAATTCACAGCATTAGTTAGTACAATACCAAATTGTGTATTAGGCGGTGTATCTCTTCTACTTTATGGATTTATCGCCGTAAATGGCCTAAAAGTACTAATCGAAAATCACGTTGATTTTGGAAAAAATAAAAATGTAATTATAGCATCAAGCATGCTTGTTTTAGGATTAGGTGGAGCAATCTTATCATTTAACTATGGTGACTTTTCTCTATCTTTTTCAGGAATGAGTTTAGCAGCAATCATAGGTATTTTACTAAACTTAGCTCTACCAAATGAAAAAGAAGATAATACATCAAATACAACTAAAACGGAGGAAAATATTATGTCAGAAAAAAAAGAAATAACATCAAATGTAATTGAACTAAATCATCCACTAATTGAACACAAATTAGGGATTTTAAGAAATAAAAAAACAGGTACAAAAGAATTTAGAGAACTAGCTGGTGAAATAGCAACATTCCTTTGTTACAAAGCCATGGAAGATGCTCAATTAGAAGAAACAGAAATTGAAACACCTATCTGCAAAATGAAAACACACAAACTAAACGAAGATAAATATGCATTTGTCCCAATTTTAAGAGCTGGAATGGGAATGTTAGATGGTGTTATAACAGCAATTCCAAATGCTAAAATTGGTCATATTGGAATGTATAGAGATGAAGAAAATAATCATAAACCAGTAAATTATTTCTTCAAAGTTCCAAAACACATTGAAGAAAAAGAAGTTATCCTTCTTGATCCAATGTTAGCTACTGGTGGAAGTGCTATTGACGCTATAGAATTATTAAAAGAAAAGAAGGTTAAAAAAATAAAATTTTTATGCATCATTGCTGCTCCAGAAGGATTAAAAAGAGTTCAAGAAAAACATCCAGATGTACAAATTTACTGTGCCAAAATAGATAAGCATCTAAACGAAGATGCCTATATAGTGCCTGGTCTGGGTGATGCTGGTGATAGAATATATGGAACAAAATAACAAATTGTTTGACTTTTTATGTAAACAATGTTATAATAGAGCTGTAGTTTTTATAATACTTAAGGCTATCTTATTTTTACATATATCTATTTGATATAAACTTTTTTCAAGGAATTCGGATTTAAGTATTATAAAAAGAATTTTAAGTAGTACAACTACAAGTTAATCTTTAAAAGATTACCGAATTCTATAAAAATGTGTATTTACATGACGAAGCTCTGTAATAACATGTTACAAGCAAAACATAAGGGATTAAGAAAATAACAATTTATTTCTTAATCCCTGTTTTCTTTTTATATTCTTTCTACCACTACCTGTGTTTTATCATAATCTAATATAATATGATCATCCTTTTTTATTTTCTTTTTCATTAACTCATCAATTATTGCATCTTCAATCACTTGCTCTACTTCTCTTCTAACAGTTCTTGCACCATATTGTTTATAATTACATCTATTAACAATATTTCTTTTTAAATTATTTGACACTTCAAAATATATCTGCTTTTCACTCATTACTTTTTTTAATTCATCCAACTGTTTATTTAAAATTTCATATATATTTTCTTCTGTTAGTTGATTAAAAATTATAATATTATCAATTCTATTTACTAATTCTGGCTTCATCACATTTTTTAATTCTGATAATATTTCTTCTCTCTTAGAAACATTTTCATCAAAAGAAAAACCTATTCTTACAGTTTTATTCATTATATTAGCTCCAAGATTTGAGGTAAGAATTATCAATGTCTCTTGAAAATTTGCAGTAACACCATTTGAATTAGTTAATTTACCATCTTCTAAAATTTGTAGCAGTAAATTTAATACATCACTATGTGCCTTTTCAATTTCATCAAATAATAAAACACAATACGGCTTTTTTCTTATCTTATTAACCAAATTTTTTTCATCATCATACCCCACATATCCTGGTGGCGCACCTATCATTTTTGAAATAGAGTTAGGTTCCATATATTCTGACATATCAAGTCTAATCAAATTACTTTTGTTGCCAAAATATTCTTCAGCTATAACTTTTGCCATCTCTGTTTTTCCAACGCCAGATGCTCCTAAAAACAAAAATGTTCCCATTGGTCTGGATGTATCTTTTAATTTTATTGCTCCTCTCTTTAATGCTTTTATAATAGACATTACCGCTTCTTCTTGTCCAATAATCTTATTTGAAATTTTTTTATCTATTCCTACTAACTTCTCAATTTGCGATTCATTAATATTCTTTATTGGTACACCTACCAACCCTGTAATTACTTTTTCTACATCAATCTCTTCAACTATTTCCTTCTCATTATTAATTTTAACCCTAGAACTCGCCTCATCCAATAAATCAATTGCTTTATCTGGTAAAAATTTTTCAGGAATGTATTTAATAGACAGTCTTACCGCAGTTTCAATTGCCTTATTAGAAATATTAACTCCATGATATTTTTCATAATTTACCTTAGATTTCTCTAAAATCTTAATTGCTTCAGCTTCAGTAGGTTCCTCAACTATAACAGACTGAAATCTTCTAGCTAAAGCTGTATCTTTTTCAATATATTTTCTATACTCCTCCATTGTTGTTGCACCTATTAATTGTAATTCTCCTCTTGCCAACAATGGCTTTAAGATATTAGCCGCATCTATCGCTCCTTCAGCAGCACCAGCACCTACAATCATGTGTACTTCATCAATAAACAAAATAACATTTTTATTATCTTGAATTTCTTTAAGACATTTTTTCAATCGCTCTTCAAAATCACCTCTATACTTGCTTCCTGCTAACACCTGTGTTAAATCTAAACTAATTATTTTTTTATTTTTCAAAAAATCTTCAACATTACCATTAGCTATTCTCAATGCCAGTTCTTCAACAATTGCTGTTTTCCCAACTCCCGCTTCACCAATTAAACAAGGATTATTTTTATTACGCCTTCCCAATATTTCAACAATTCTATCAATTTCTTTCTCTCTGCCAAAAGCTCCATCAAATTGATTCTGCTTAGCCCTTTTAACTAAATCTAATCCATATTTATTTAACTCTATCATTTTAAAACTACTATTTTTTTCATCAACTTGATTATAGATTTTTCTATAGACTTTCCTAATCATCAAATTAACATCAATTCCTGAATCTATTGCAATTCTACATCCCAAAGAATCCTTATCAGAAAATAATGAAACCATAATCTGTTCAGTGCCAATATACTCAGAACCAATCTTTTTAGACTCCAAATACGCACATTCCATAACATAATTTAACCTAGGAGTATTACCCTTAATCTCATAATTGGGCGTATTTTTTCCTATAATTTCTTCAATTAAATTATATATATATTCGGAATTAACCTTACTTTCTTTAAAAATATTAGCAACAATACCAATATCATTTTTTACAAGTCCATACAAAATGTGTTCCGTACCTAAATACAAATGTCCAAATTCTTTAGCTAAATCTTCACCTATTTTCCAAACATTTTTTCCAGCCTCAGTTAACTTGTATTCCATGCAAATACACCTCGCAAATATAGTATTCACATAAAAAAAAAGAAACATACATAAATACTGTATGTTTCCTAATAAAACATTATTCTAATTCTGATGTGCAATACGGACACTTTATTGCTTTAAACTTCACTTCTGATAAACAATATGGGCATACTTTAGTCTCTGGCTCCTCATCTTCTTTCTTTTCATTCTTTTTACCTTTTCTAAATTTTTTGCTAATTTTACCTTCAACTTCTTTATTCATCATCTCTATACGTTTATTAATTCCCATAACAACTTTCAATGCTAAGAAAATTGATAATGCAATTATTAAAAAATTAATTAAAGCAGTAATAAACGAACCTATTCTAATTTGTGCAGTAGAAACATTAATTACCCAATCAGTATAATCAACATTACCAGTAAACAACGCTGTAAACGGCATTATTATATCCTCAACCAATGATTTAATTATTGATTGGAACGCACCTCCAATAACTAAACCAACAGCCATATCAATAACATTACCTTTCATTGCAAATTCTTTAAATTCTTTAAAAAATTTCATTTTATCTCTCCACCCTTATATTTAATTTTACTTAATCATTTTATAAGAATTTTCGACATATTGCAACATTATAACCCCATAACTAATGTAGCAATATTAAAATATATAAATACTGAACATGTATCTAATATTGTACTTATTAATGGTGCGGCCATTATAGCCGGATCCATTTTAAACTTTTTAGCTATCATTGGTAATATACATCCTAAAGATTTAGCAATTGTAACAGTTCCCATAAGTGTACATCCAACAATTAATGCTAATTTCATATCTTTATATTGAATCAATATTCTTATTGAATTTGCAATAAATAATGCAACACCAACTAAAAGAGCTACTCTAACTTCTTTCCACCATGCTCTAAAGAAATCTTTTAATTTAATTTCATCATTTGCTAAACCTCTAATAATCATTGTTGAACTTTGAGATCCACAGTTTCCTCCTGTTCCCATTACCATAGGTAAAAAAGCAACTAATAAAGGTAATGCTTCAAAAGCATTTTCATATTGAGTAATTACACCTCCTGTAACCGTCGCAGAAATCATTAAAACTAATAACCAAAAAATTCTATTTCTCGCATGTTTAAAAACACTTGTCTTAAAATATGTATCTTCACTAGGCGCCATAGCTGCCATTTTTTCAAAATCCTCATCCATCTCTTCATGCATAACATCCATAGCATCATCAACAGTTACTATACCAACTAATCTATCCTCATTATCAACAACAGGCATAGCAATTTCATCATACTTATCAAATTTTTTAGCAACTTCTTCTTGCTCATCCATTGTGAAAACTTTTATAAAATTTGTATCCATTATATCTTTAACTAAAGTATTCTCTTTGGCCAAAATAATATCTTTTAAAGAAACAATACCAATTAATTTTCTAGTCATTGTAAGAACATAGCAAACATAAATGCTTTCAGCATCATCACCAATTTTTCTTATTTTATCAATAGCATCTTTTACAGTCATATTTTCTTTTAAATCAACAAACTCAGTAGTCATAATACTTCCAGCACTATCTTCTGGATATTTTAATAAATCATTAATTAATTTTCTATCTTCTGCCTTTTGTGTTTTTAAAATACGTTTTACAACATTAGCTGGCATCTCTTCAATTAAGTCAACTGTATCATCCATAAATAGCTCATCTATTACATTTTTCAATTCCTTATCAGTAAATGCATTTATTAACTTCTCCTGCATATCTGAATCCAACTCAACAAAAACTTCAGCAGCAACATCTTTCGATAACAAACGGTAAACCACTACAATCTGTTCTTCTTCTAATTCATCAAAAATACTCGGTATATCAGCACTATTAACACTTTCTAACATTTTGTGTACATCCGCAAATCTTCTGTTCTCTAATAATTCTTGTAATTTTTTTACCATTTGATTATCTCCCTTCTCTTTATCATTTAAAATTTTCTACAAATTTCATTATTTATCATATAATATCAAAATTCAATAGATTTAAACAAAATTTGTCTAATTTAACATAATTTTCTGCATTCAAGTACAAAAAAATAATTCTCATTACCGTTGTACAGTAATAAGAATTAAGATTAGCGCTCAAATTAAATTTTATATCCCATACCGTACAAGCTTCAGCGTTATAGGGCAATGAAATTACATTAGAGCATGCCTTGATTCGACATTCTCTGCTAACCAGCGTATAGTGTCTCCACTATTTTGCGGCAGTAACCCGTATCCCTATACTGGCCTCACCTACCATGTATATTTTTACAACAATATTATTATACTACATCACGTGCTTTATGTCAACACAAGTTTTTAATCCTCGTCTTCTTGCTCATCTTCAGGTTTAGGAACATTTATTTTACATACCTTAACTTTTGAAATTCTTCTATCATCAAACTCTTCTATTTTGAAAACTAATTTATCTGTTTCTATAACATGATTTTCTTCCTCTGTTGGAACTCTATCCATTAACTCCATCAAATAACCTGAAACAGTATCATATTCTGTCTCTATATTTTTTACGCCAATTAATTTTTCAAAATCTAATATAGACATTTGACCATCAACAATGTAAGTATTCTCATCTATTTTTTCATACTTTTCCTCAACAGGATCATATTCGTCATAAATATCTCCAACTATCTCTTCTAAAATATCCTCCATAGTAACAACACCAGCTGTTCCACCATATTCATCAACAACTATTGCCATATGAATTTTATTTTTTTGCATTTCTTTAAACACTTCATTTATTCTCTTAGATTCAGGTATAAACAAAGTATCTTTTAATAACTTCTTTATCTTAACATTAGAATTAGCTCTTAATAATTCTTTAATATATAAAATTCCTTCTATATTATCAATATCCTCATTATAAACAGGAATTCTACTATATCTATATTCACCCTCAATTAACTTCTTACTAACTTCTGAAACACTCATAGTATCCTCTAAAGCAAACATCTCTGTTCTATGAATCATTATTTCTGAAACTTCCTTATCATTAAGTTCAAATACATTATTAATCATTTCTTTTTCATCATCATTGATAGTTCCCTTTTCCTGACCAACATCTACCATCATTCTAATTTCTTCTTCAGTAACAGTTTCTTCGCTTTCTTTTTTCACACCAAATAATTTTGAAACAACATCAGTTGACCAAGTTAAAAACTTAACAAATGGTGACATAACTTTAGCAAGTACACTTATTATAGAAATAGAAAACTTAGAAAACTTCTCTGCATTTTCCATTGCAATTCTTTTAGGAACTAATTCACCAAAAATCAAAGTAAAATAAGATAAAATAATTGTAATAACAACAATTGAAATATTTTGCCAAACTGTCACAGAAAAAGTATGTGTCAAATCAAATAAAACCTTTGCTAATTCACTAGCAAACACATCTGATGCAAACGCACTAGATAAAAATCCTGCCAATGTAATCCCTATTTGAATTGTTGCCAAAAACTTACTTGGATTCTTTAACATCTTTTCAATTTTTTTATATTTTTTATCTCCTTCTTTAGCTTTTACTGAAATTTTTGCGTCATTTAAAGAAACAAAAGCCATTTCTGTAGCTGCAAAAAAAGCATTCAATAAAATTAAACACGCCAACAATAATATCTGCACCTTCACATCCTCCTAATTTTAAACTATTAATTATCATTTCAAAAATAACTTTAAATTATTTACCTAACGTAAGTATACTTATAAATCATGTTTCAGTCAATTACAAATTATCATTAATAATAGCCTTATATCCACATTTATCAAATTTAGAACTTATTTTAGTAAGACTTTTAATTAAATACATCTTCACTTACTTTAACTCACAAAAGAGCAATAGTAGGCTGATTAAATTTTTCTATATTTTAAATTATAGAATTCAGCCCCATTTAATTATTCGTGTGCTAAATTTGCTATGTAAATTTCTGTGCAAAGTATTTATATTATGGAAAGTTCAAAGAAGTTTCCTATAATATAAAAAAGAGAAAATTGGAAACCCAATCCCCTCTTTCACACAATAATCAAAATTATTTTACATATTCATTTAATGGTTTATTTCTATATTCCAAATCTGGCATTTGAGCTGTTGGAACATATCCAGCTTCTGCATTCATAACATCAGGAATTCTATTAACAATACTTGCACAAGTTAATTCAACTGTACATGGTCTTGATACAACTATTGTAGTATCAGGTTCACCAATTATAGACCATTCGTTTTTATCATATTCATCCTCAGCATACACTTTTCCAATACATTCTGATTCAATAACAATCCCTTCTTTTGTTTCTGTTGTAACTACAGCACTCATTCCAGTTGCATCACCAGCTTTAATATTCATATTTAACGTTGATGAGAATAAATCTGTGTCATGAGTTTGTGGAACACACTTTTGACTTTGAGAAATAACTGTTAAGCCAAGTTTTTGAGCAAGCCATCCATTAACATTCCACATATATGATGGCGTATATTCTCCTCTTTCAATTATCTTTAATCTATCTTCATCAGACATTCTATCAACTGAAGCAACTTCTTTATCAAAATCTTCTAAAGAAAGTCCTGCACCATGTGCTTTAGCTAAAGCTATACCATAATCCTCAACATTATAACTTGAACTACCTTTTATTTTAGTAATCTTATGTGTTGATCCAGCAATTGAAGAAATTAATTGTCCCCAATAAATATCTTGGTATCCACTACCTGTTATTGTACAATTATTCTTTCTTGCCATTTCGTCTAATCTATGAGTTAATATAGGGTTTGAATTTCCAGGGAAAAACGCCTCTTCACATGTTGTTATAGCATTTATTCCAAGTTCTGCACATAACATTAAAGGCTCTTCAACATCAGCAATTAAACTCATTGTTGTAACTATACATATATCTGGTTTTAATTCTTCTAAAACTCTTCTAGCATCTTTGGCATCTTGAACAACAACGCCTTTATGCTCTGTTCCCATAACCTCTCCAATATCTTTTCCTATTACGTTTGGATTAACATCAAAAGCAGCAACTATTTCAGCACCTTTTTCATATACATATCTCATTGTATATACTGACATTTTTCCAGTACCATATTGAACAACTCTTACCTTTCTATCCATAAAAAACCTCCTTTAAAATCTTTTATCTTAAGTATTACCAAGTGTTGTTTTCCTAATCCGATTATATAGATAATTTTTACAATACACAAGTACAATTTTTATATAACTGTATTTCTATAATTAGAAATAATATAATCATCTATCAACAAATTTATATAACATTATTCCTTTGATATACATCTATTAAATTAATACACTCATCATAGTTATCTAAAATCTCACCTATTCCTTGTTGTCTATCAATTATCTGTGAAATTTTACAATTAAATAATTCTTCACTACCTTCTCCCCATATAACAGCTTTCTTATAAATCTGCTCTAATTTATGTGTAATCTTATCCTTTAAAATTCTGTCTAAAATTTCTCTTTTACCAATATTCTCTCGTGTTCTCATTAAAATAATCCTCTTTTTTCTAATTAATGAAATATAAAAATCAAAATCAGTAAAGATTAAACCAAAACCAAGTCTTCTATTTCGAATTTGTATTTTATACTCTTCAATATCAGACGCATCTTCCAATCTCTGCAACTCAGAATTAATACATTCCAGCATTTTCATATCCATAATTTTTTTTACATCCTCTTTTTCCTTTTTACTCATATCTTTTCCTCCTTAGTTTTCTAGAACCATTATAGAAAATTAAATTTGAAAAATATGTCATAATTTGGAAACAATTATTGTTTTTTTATATATTTTTTTGTAAGGCAAAAAGCGAAAAAAGCAACTTATTTCTACAGCTTCTTTACTAATTTTGAGAAAAAGCAAACTATTTTAAAGATAAAAAAAACACATAACATTAGTTATGTGTTTGGTGGGCAGGGATGGATTCGAACCATCGTACGCTCTCGCGGCCAGATTTACAGTCTGGTGCCATTAACCACTCGACCACCTACCCAAATATTTAATTAAATGGTGCGCCCTCAAGGATTCGAACCTTGGACCCACCGGTTATGAGCCGGTTGCTCTGACCAACTGAGCTAAGGGCGCATTTCTCAATCGCAAGTCCTATTATAATGGAAAGGTCTTAATATGTCAAGTGTTTTTTATTATTTTTTTATATTAATTTTATTATTTTAACACACATTATAAATAA
>ULUN01021889.1_pt1 | contig 11537 bp, 10 predicted proteins | sample 1958531 | NCBI WGS metagenome assembly ULUN01 (sample SAMEA4835761, study PRJEB28245) | human gut metagenome | biome: gut microbiome; material: fecal sample | place: Denmark | collected 2008
ATAATTTTATAGATAAGTTAGAAGAATTAGATAATTCAACACGTACAACTGATAAGTTATCTAAGGCAGTAAGTTCTAATGAACCAGCATTTATAAGGATAAAATATCATAAGGCGAAGATAGCATATGTTAAACCTATGGATGTGAACGACTGGAAGATAATTACTATTATATCGCATGATAAGTTTAATAAATATATGGCTCAGTCATTAGACAGGTTTAATCAGTTAGTATATATATTTGCAGTTATCTACGGTGCAACCCTGCTTGTGGTATTAGTTATTCAGAACAAGAATAGAAAGAAGATTGAACATATTGCATATGTAGATGAGGTAACAGGTGGCAAATCATTTACAAAATTTAAAGATGATGTAGACAAACTTATTAAGAGTGCATCAGATGAGTATGCATTAGTAGATTTAGATGTTGATAAATTCAAATATATTAACGACATTTTTGGATATGAAGAAGGTAATAATGTTATAAGATTTATATGGGGAGAGATTAATAACATTATGGAGACGGGAGAAGTATTTGCACATTACAGAGCGGACCAGTTCGTATTGTTCCTGAAGGCAAATGATATGGATCATGTCATAAAGAGAATGGAAATGTTATCGTTAACTGTACAGAAACGTGGAGTCCAGAAAGAGAAGAACTATGAGATAATTCTATCGATTGGTATATATCCGGTAGATAGAAAATTCTTTAATATTGATACGGCGATAGACAGGGCAGACCTTACTAAGAAATCTATTAAAGGTAAGCATAGTAAAGTATATGCCATATATGATGATACATTGAGACAGAAAGAGCTTAGAGACCAGGAAATTGAAAATATGATGGAAAAAGCCATTAAAGATGAAGAATTCAAAGTGTATTACCAACCAAAATATAATTCATCAAATAGTGAATTAACAGGTTCAGAGGCGCTTGTAAGATGGTATAATGAAGAATGTGGTATGCTTTTTCCAAATGAATTCATACCGGTATTTGAGAACAATGGTTTCATAGTTGAATTAGATGAATATATGTTTGAACATGTATGTATGGATATAAGAAAATGGTTAGATTCAGGTTATAATGTAGTGCCTGTATCAGTTAATATGTCTCAGTTACAGTTATATAATTCAAGATTTATAGAAGAATATACAGCAATACTTAAGAAATATGATGTGCCGGCTGAATATATCCAATTGGAGATGACGGAAACAACATTATTCTCTGAAACGGATGCTTTAATAGATACAATTGATAAGTTACATAAAGCAGGATTCAAGATTCTAATGGATGATTTCGGAACAGGTTATTCGTCACTTAATATGCTTAAAAGCATTCCGGTAGATATTCTGAAATTAGATAAGAGTTTTGTAGATGACATTGGTGATTCGAAAGGTGACATAGTTGTATCAACTATCGTATCATTAGGTCAGTTACTTGATATGAAGATAGTTGCAGAAGGTGTTGAGACTAAAGAACAGTATGAGTTCTTAAGAGATATTTTCTGTGATGAGATACAGGGATATTATTTCTCAAGACCAATTTCATCGGAAGAATATATTAAAAAGATGACGAAAGGGGCATTGTAGTATGGCAGTTAAGAGAATACTTATTTCGGAAGCGAAAGAAGGCATGGAACTTGCGGGGGATGTCTATGATACTAAAGGCAGACTCATTGCACCTTTTGGTACAGTGCTTGATAAAGAGATAATAAGGAAACTTGAGAATTATGATGTAGTTGTACTTAAAATTATTGTGAAATCTGATATAGATGATATATTTATGGAAAGCAGTGCTTATGAGAGAAGTGAGGAATCAGGATATTTCGAGAAGATAAAACAATCAGAAGATTTTAAGACATTCAGATATAGTTTTGAAGAATCCGTTGACGAACTTAGTAATAAGTTAAATGAAGTTGTATACAAGAATGAAGAAATCGATATAAATGGATTGTTAGAATCCGTTAAGAAAGTCATTAATTCTAATAGTTCCAGATATAATCTTATGGATATCTTAAGCTGTATGAGAGGTTATGATGATTTAACATTTGCACATTCTATGAGTGTTTCGTTGATATGCAATGTATTTGCTGGATGGCTGGGATATGGTGCGAAAGATGTTGAATTATTAACGGCAGCAGGACTTCTGCACGATATTGGTAAAATTAAGATACCTAAAGAGATTATTGCGAAACCATCACGACTTACTGATGAGGAATACAGAATTATAAAAATGCATCCGATATTAGGCTATGAGATACTTAAGAGTCAGCCGGTTGATAACAGGATAAGAAATGCTGCATTAATGCACCATGAGAAATGCGATGGTTCGGGATATCCACAGGGATTAAAGAGAAACCAGATAGATGATGTGGCAAAAATTGTGGCGATTGCAGATGTATATGATGCAATGACGGCGAATCGTGTATACAGAGAGGGAATGTCACCATTTGATGTTATCGAATATTTTGAAATGTGTATCGATATATTTGAACCGGGATATCTTATGATATTTCTTCAGAAAATAGCATTGTTATATGTGGGAAGTACAGTTCTTCTTACTGATGGAACAGAGGGAAAGATAATAATGATTAATAGTACTTCGCTAGGCAGACCTGTTGTATTATCGACTAATAACAAAGCAATAGATTTGTCCAAGGACAAATCTATTAAAATTGCTAAACTTATTTAGTTGTGTAGACTAATATTCCATTCGGAAGAAGAAGTTCATTTTTGTAATTTATTGAGAACAGAACAGATTTCTTAGGAAATGTAATAGAATAATCGTTTGTACTGCAATTCAGTACGACGGTTATTTTATTTTTGCCATCATCGGTAAATCTTTCATAACAGATTATTCTCGGATTATCAGGTATATTAATAAATTTATACAGATTACTTCTAAACGCAGGATTATCGTTACGAAGTGCAATAAGTGATTTCATAAGAGAAATTCTGTCATGATATTCACCACGGTTAATTTTATTCCAAGGCATACAACGACGACAGTCAGGGTCGTAACTACCCTCCATAGCTATTTCTGTACCATAATATATACATACAGTTCCGGGCATTGTAAATAATACTGCTAATTGCTGATAGAATATATGAATATTATTTAATTTAGTTGCGAGACGAATAGTATCGTGAGAGTCTAAAAGGTTGAATAATACGCGGTTAACCTGCTCAGGATACATAGTGAAGCATCTGTTTATGGCATATAATAAATCAGTAGAAGATTTCTTAGAATCCTGCCAGAAAGCATCAATACTGTCTCCGAAAGGATAATTCATTACAGAATCGTATTCATCACCACGAAGCCAAGGCATACTGTCGTGCCATAACTCGCCAAGTATATAGAAATCAGATTTGAGAGCCTTTAATTCCCTATGAATCTCTTTGCATAATGTATGGGAAATTTCACCTGCCACATCAAGACGTATACCATCAATATCATATTTTAATATCCAGCTTTTAAGAACCTTGATAATATATCTGATTACTCGCGGATTATTAGTGTTTAACTTAGGCATACCATCATAGAAGCTAAAAGTATAGTAGTTGCCTGACTTCGAATCAGAGGACCTTCCAGTATTCTTAAAAGGCCATGAATTAATCATAAACCAGTCATAATATTTAGACTCAGGACCATTTTGCAAAATGTCCTGCCAAGGTTTAAAAAATATACCGGTATGATTAAATACACCGTCCATCATTACACGAATACCGTGGTTGTGGGCATCAGAAACGAGTTCAATCATATCCTCATCAGTACCAAAGTGTGGATCAATCTTTGTAAAACTCATAGTGTCATATTTATGATTACTTTTAGCCTTACATACAGGAGTTAAGTAAAGACCTGTAATTCCAAGGTCGGCAAGATAGTCAAGTTTGCTTGTGATTCCCTTGATATCTCCACCATAATAGTCATTATATTTAACAGGTTTATCGGCAGAACCCCATGGTTTAACATTTTTAGGATTGATGTCAGGATTGCCATTGCAGAACCGGTCAATGAAAATCTGATACCAGACAGTGTCATTTACCCAGTCAGGAGTTCTTATAATATCAGAAGGATTCATCCATGGGAACATAAATACCTGTTCACGACCTTTGAAATTCTTAAGTTCGGCAGGAGTATAGAAACGGTCCTCATACATATGATACTTCTCGTTTTCATTTTCAATAATAAAATGATATGCAAGACGTTTATACTTAGGTGCAATCTTAATACTCCAGAAGATGTGATGCTCAAGATATTTTACATCCGTCATCTCGATTGTTTCAATTTTATAGCGACTGTTAGAACCCATAATACCTGTAGAAAAAGGATCGCAATAACAAAGTGTTATTTTGTCTACGTCATATCCTGTCTTAATTGAAATAATAATATTGTCATCATCGAGACAATAACAGTAGTTATCAGTACAACGATGATATATAGCTGCTAAATTCATATTTACCTCTTTTCTGAGCGACTTGCTGTGAAGAGACGAAGAGAAATTTGCACAGGCGATTTCTCTTCTGCCATAAAAGCCATTTGCTTTCGCTCCGAAGCAAATAACAGTGTGAAAAATAAGTGTATCAATATTATTTTTTCACACTAACCTCATTTCTTAAAATTCAAGTTCACTTTGATTTTGTAATTTACTAAGGGTACTGTTATGGAATTTGCTCGAAAATGTTACATCTTCGCCAAACCATTCAGGACCACTAAAAGAATTAGCCTCATCCTCAGAGCTAAATTCGACTTCTGCGATTATAAGTCCCTTAAATATTCCTTCAAATATATCTAATTCGATTGTGTAATTATTATAAGGAATCAGGTAACGTTTCTTAGTAATTATATTCCCATCAGCTTTCTTAAGCAGATGGGAATAACTATCTGCAGTAAGCGGAAGATTATATTCTTCTCGGGATAGTAAGCCTTTTGATTTGTAAGTAAGATAATAGGTGTCATCTTCTTTACGGATACGGACTACCGGCTCTGTACACAGATATGCCTGTTCTATAAGATGAAATCTGCATAATTCTAAATTGTCAGGTAAACTTGTAATTAGAAACTTTCTTTCTATTTCCATTATTTTTTACACCAACCTCCGTTTGGTATTACGATTTTTTATATAGAATATTTTAACATATAAGCCTTGAAAAATGTATATTTAAATAATAAAAAAAATCTAAAATGATGAAAAAATATCAGGAATATGTTATACTGTCAGTGTTATAAGGCTAAGTTTATGGAGAAGGAGAAAAAATTATGGTATACGCATTTTTAGCAGATGGTTTTGAAGAAGTAGAAGCATTAATGGTAGTTGATATATTAAGAAGAGCTGGTATTGAGACAGTTACTGTATCGGTCTCAGATAATTATGAAGTTAAAAGTTCGCATAACATTGTAATTAAGGCAGATGCTTTAATTAAAGATGTAGATTTTGATAAAGCAGAATTAATATTCCTGCCAGGAGGAATACCTGGAACACCTAATCTTGCGGCATGTAAGACATTAGTGGCTAATATTAAAGATTTTAATAATAAAGGCAAAAGACTTGCGGCAATATGTGCAGCTCCTAGTATCTTAGGAGAACTCGGAATCTTAGAGGGTAAGTTAGTAAGCTGCTACCCGGGATATGAAGATTCGTTAAAAGGTGCAACCTATAAACGTGAGAAAGTCATAACAGATGGAAATGTAACAACAGCAAGAGGATTAGGTGCTGCTATTGATATGGGACTTGAATTAGTTGCGATATTAAAGAGTAAAGATGAGGCTGATTCAATAGCAGAGAAGATACAGTTAGTATAATGCATATATCGTATTAGAAAGGTGCGAATTAATATTGAAGAAATTAAATATAAGATTAACGAAGATAATATGTGTTGCCGGTGCATTAGTATTAGTAATCGGAAGTATGACTGCCTGTGGTAAGAAGAAAAAGATTTCATACGGAGATACAGAGGGCGTTGTTACTGGCTCGTTAGATATTAATGATAGTGGTGTGAAATTTAATCTTGATAATGTAATTGCACCAGCGGGAAGTGACATAGATTACACATCAGGTATTAAGACATCGGGTGAAACAGATGATTATTCACTCGAGGTAAATGCAGTGAATGTCAGAAATGATAAACCAGGAACATATACTGCTAATTATACTGTCAAATCAGGTGGAAGTACATATACAGACAGCATTAAGGTAACAATATCTGATAATGGCAAGAACGCACAGGAAGCTGAGAATCATGGAAATAGTGACTCGGAAAATGACCAGGCAGGCAATTCAGCTGCCAATGCAGGCGATATAAATAGTGGAAGTAACAGCGGCAATAATGGTGCAGGTGGTGGAAACACTTCTAATAATGGAAACACTTCAAACAATAATGGAAACAGTAATTCTGGAAATAATTCAAATTCAGAAAGTAACGGAGGCAGCCAGACTAAGCCGACAGCACCGAAGGAGCTTATTACAGACGGAAGTAAGACCTATAGAGTATCTAAGATACCTAATGCTACTATCGAACTGTTATCAGGAGATGTAGTGACAATAAGCTGTTCTACTAATAAATATATCGTATCGACAAGGACTGACGAAAGTACGGTGCAGAAGAATGGACATAATTATAAAGTGACAAAATTAATTGTATTATTTAACACAGGTGTAGAACAGACTTTAGAAACTGTAGAAAAAAAGATAGACTAAAAGATTTCTTTATGATATAATACTACGATGTCACATTGCCTTTAGTTAAAATGAAAAGGTTAGAAAGAAAATATTGCAGATATACTGCTAAAAATAGCTAAGCCGTAGTATACGGCAGAATGGAGGAAGTTTAATGAGTTTACAGGTTGAGAAACTGGAAAAAAATATGGCTAAACTTACAATTGAAGTATCAGCAGAAGAGGTAGAAAAAGCAATTGAAAAGGCTTATCAGAAACAGAAATCAAGAATTAGCGTTCCTGGTTTCAGAAAAGGTAAAGTACCTCGTAAAATGGTAGAGAAAATGTACGGTGTCGGTGTATTCTATGAAGATGCTGTTAATGATATGATTCCTACAGCATACGAAGCAGCAGTTAAGGAAAGTGAATTAGAGATAGTTTCACAGCCTAAGATTGATGTTGTACAGATTGAAGCCGGTAAAGAATTTATCTTCACAGCAGAAGTTGCAGTTAAACCAGAAGTTGAGTTAGGTGAATATAAAGGCGTAGAAGTACCTAAGAGTGATGTTTCAGTATCAGATGAAGAGATTATGGCTGAAATAGACAAAGAAAGAGAACAGAACTCAAGAATTATCACTGTAGATGACAGAGCAGTTGAAGATGGCGATATGACAGTTATCGATTTCGAAGGCTTTGTTGATGGTGTTGCATTCGAAGGTGGAAAAGGAACAGATTATCCATTAACAATTGGTTCTCACTCATTTATTGATACATTTGAAGAACAGTTAATTGGTAAGAACATTGGAGAAGAGGTTGACGTTAACGTTACATTCCCTGAAGAATATCATGCAGAAGAATTAAAGGGTAAACCAGCATTATTCAAAGTTACTGTTAAAGAGATTAAGAAGAAAGAATTACCAGAACTTGATAATGATTTCGTAGAAGATGTTTCAGAATTCTCAACAGTTGATGAATATAAAGCAAGCATTAAGACAAAAATCGAAGAGAAAAAGGCTGATGAAGCTAAATCAGCAAAAGAAGAAGCAACAATCGAGAAGATTATCGAAGGTGCTAAGATGGAGATACCTGATGCAATGGTAGATTCACAGGTTAGACAGATGGCAGAAGATTTTGCAAGAAGAATCAGTGCACAGGGACTTACAATCGACCAGTACTTCCAGTATACAGGATTAACATCTGATAAATTGTTAGAACAGATGAGACCACAGGCATTAAAACGTATCCAGAGCAGACTTGTTCTTGAAGCAGTTGCTGATAAAGAGAACTTTGAAGTTACAGATGAAGACGTTAATAATGAAATCAATGATATGGCATCAGCATACCAGATGGAAGCTGATAAGCTTAAAGACTTATTAACAGACGCTGATAAAGAGAATATGAAGAGAGATATCCAGGTTAAGAAAGCAGTTGAATTCGTAACAGAGAATGCTAAGGAAGTATAATCAATAGCCTAATCAGAAGTTTATAAAATGAGATAAAGAAAATGGGTTCGCTATGGCGGACCCATAAATAAAATTAGTAGATAGGAGAGGATTTTGTATGAGTTTGGTACCTTATGTCGTAGAGCAGACTGGAAAAGGCGAAAGATCTTATGATATTTATTCAAGACTTTTAAAGGATAGAATTATTTTTTTAGGTGAAGAAGTAAATGAGACAACAGCAAGTCTTGTTGTAGCACAGTTACTTTTCTTAGAGTCAGAAGACCCTAATAAAGATATTCATTTATATATAAACAGCCCGGGTGGTTCCGTAACAGCAGGAATGGCTATTTATGATACAATGAATTATATCAAATGTGATGTATCTACAATTTGTATGGGAATGGCAGCAAGTATGGGAGCATTTTTACTTTCAGGCGGTGCTAAGGGTAAGAGATTCGCATTACCTAACGCAGAGATTATGATACACCAGCCACTTGGTGGAGCACAGGGACAGGCAACAGAGATTAAGATTGTAGCAGATCATATTTTAAAGACACGTAAGAAGTTAAATGAAATTTTAGCAAAGAATACCGGAAAACCATTAGAAGTGATTGAAGTGGATACAGAACGTGACAACTATATGGATGCTTATCAGGCTATGGAATATGGCTTAATAGATAAGGTGATTGAAAATCGTTAATTAATCATTAATTTAGATTGGAGAACATATGGCAAAGAATAATGATGAGAGCAGATGCTCGTTTTGTGGTAAACCGGAGAGTAAGGCAAGAAAGCTTATTGCCGGACCAAGCGGTGTGTTTATATGTGATGAATGTATAGAGATATGTAGTGATATAATGATGGAAGAAATGGCATATGAGACAGATGATGATGTTGATTTCGACATTAATTTATACAAGCCACAGGAGATAAAGGAATTTCTTGATGAATATGTCATAGGACAGGAAGAAGCTAAGAAAGTCCTGTCAGTTGCAGTGTATAATCACTACAAAAGAGTTTTGTCAGGAAGAGACTTAGGTGTAGAGATTCAGAAGAGTAATATTCTGATGTTAGGACCTACAGGTTCAGGTAAGACATATCTTGCACAGACATTAGCTAAGATACTTAATGTCCCATTTGCTATTGCAGATGCTACAACACTTACTGAAGCAGGCTATGTAGGTGAAGATGTTGAGAATATCTTACTTAAGATAATTCAGGCAGCTGACTATGATGTGAAAAAAGCACAGTACGGAATTGTCTATATTGATGAAATAGATAAGATTACTAAGAAAAGTGAGAATGTTTCTATAACAAGAGACGTATCAGGAGAGGGTGTACAGCAGGCATTACTTAAATTGTTAGAAGGCACGCAGGCTTCAGTTCCCCCACAGGGTGGAAGAAAGCATCCTAATCAGGAGATGATTCACATTGATACAACTAACATTTTATTCATATGTGGTGGTGCATTTGATGGATTAGAGAAGATTATAGAGACAAGAATGGACAGAAAATCTATCGGTTTCAATGCTGAGATAGCAGATCATAAAGAAGAATCAATAGATGTATTGTTCCCACAGGTAATGCCACAGGATTTAGTTAAATTCGGTTTAATTCCTGAATTTATTGGTCGTGTACCTGTAACAGTATCATTAGAATCTTTAGATAAGGAAGCACTCATAAGAATACTTAAAGAGCCTAAGAATGCGTTAGTTAAGCAGTATAAGAAGCTTTTAGAGTTAGATGGTGTAGACTTAGAATTTACAGACGAAGCATTAGAACTTGTTGCTGAGAAATCATTTGAGAGAAAGACAGGTGCAAGAGGCTTACGTTCAATTATGGAAGATGCACTTATGAATATAATGTATACTGTACCATCAGATGAGACAATCGATAAGTGTACGATAACTAAAGATGTTATCGAGAATAAAGCAGAACCTGAATTAGTCAGATTAGATGAAACACAGATTAAAAAAAATGGCGTAAAGAAGAGATTTAAGGCATAAAATAATAAGCTATTTTTAAATATTTAAAGCCGGTTTAAGAAGATTAAAGTCTTAGTAAAGCCGGCTTAAAGTAAAATAAGTGCATAATAAAAGAATTATAACAGGATAAAATAGAAACCTGAGAGGAATTTAGAATATGATTATAAAGAATGCAGAATTAGAAACAGTATGTGGAATTACCAGTGTACTTCCTGATAATCAGATGCCTGAGGTAGCATTTGCGGGTAAGTCAAATGTTGGTAAATCTTCATTAATAAATGGATTGCTTAACAGAAAATCTCTTGCGAGAACATCACAGGAGCCGGGTAAAACACAGACAATTAATTTCTATAATGTTAATAAAGAATTGTATTTTGTAGATTTACCGGGTTATGGATTCGCAAAAGTATCGAAGGAAGTGCAGCAGAAATGGGGCGCAATGATAGAGAATTATTTAAAGTCCTCTAAGCAGCTTAAAGCTGTGATGCTTCTTATTGATATCAGACATGAGCCATCTGCTAATGACAGAAATATGTATGAGTGGATAGTTTACAATGGCTATAAACCTGTTATTATAGCAACTAAATTAGATAAGATTAACAGAAGTCAAAAAGATAAGCACATTAAGATGATTAGACAAGGTCTTAATGTGCTGCCTGATACGGTTATATTACCGTTTTCTGCTAAAACAAAGCAGGGAAGAGAAGAAATTCTTGATTTTATTTCATCAGTGACTTCATAATAAATGCATAGATTTGCTGACTGGCATCTTTCCATTGGTTACACATGGAAGATGCCTCTTCTTTTGTAGGAACAGAAAGGTTGATTTCTATTAAAGTTCCCTCACCCTCTTTAACCTGACAATGTACAATGTAATCCTGATTAGTAGACTTATAATAATCAGCGATTGTTCCGACTTCATTTCGAAGCTCATATTTGTTCTCCATAAGATAGATATCCATATCATCTACGATGGCTCCAGGAATCTTATTAACGAAGAAACCAAGGGTCTGGCTACCATCAGAGGTTATATGATAGTAAGAAGAATTACGGACGATTTCTACACTTATAAGATGTGAGTCCACAAGTTCAGTTATAACCTGCTGGAATGTGAAATAGGTTGTATAATTCTTCTCAAGAAAAAATTCTGATAACTGCGAATTAGTTAATGGAAAATTAACCTTATTCAGCATATATAATATAATTAGTTTATAAAGTGTTGATGACTCAAGTGCCATTTTTTCTGTACTTCCTTCCCTGGATAATGTTGTTTTTAGTAAAGTAGGTATTAATATAATTTAATACCCTTTTTTTATCTCCACTCCATAAAGGAGCTATAAGTTCTTTCTTGTTGCCGTCACCTGTCATTCTGTGGATAACGATATCCGGTCTGAGATTCTCGATACATTCAGATAACAGTATGGTATAATCCTCTAGTGATAATGTATGAAAATCA
>ULUN01010215.1_pt1 | contig 11311 bp, 14 predicted proteins | sample 1958531 | NCBI WGS metagenome assembly ULUN01 (sample SAMEA4835761, study PRJEB28245) | human gut metagenome | biome: gut microbiome; material: fecal sample | place: Denmark | collected 2008
AGCGCGGACAGCGTGCGGGCCGTGCTTTCGCTTCCGTCGATCTCCGGCGGCATCGTCCCGTCCTGGACGTGCTTCCAGAAATCAGCCTCCTCTTTTTCCAGGGCGCGGATATCGTCTTCGATGCGGGGAATTACTTTCCAGCGGAAATCCTGCCCGCCGATCAGCACCGCGATATACCATTTCTCCGCGCCGGTGACCGCCATATAGTGGAGGCACTGGGCGTAATAGCTGTCGGGGATCTCGTCCCCGTCCCAGGCGGCCGCGGAAAAAGCGTTCGTCGTCTTGATCTCCAGCCCCGCCTTCTCGCCGACCACCCACCGGTCCACATTGGCCAGCATCCACGGATACGGCCGGCTCCGCAGCGTGCCCCGGCGCTTCACCTTCTTCCCTGTCTCTTCATAAAAGCGTTCCGCCACGAGAGGCTCCTGCTTCGTCCCCCAGTACACCGCCTCATTGCCGGACAGGTCCTCCGGCTCCGCGCGGCCCGTCTTCTCCGCCCACAGCGTGATGGGCGATTTCCACTTGTTCAGCCCGAGGACCACGCCCGCGTCGCTGCCGCCGATGCCCGTATTCCGCACTGCGAGCCACTCCTCCCGCGGCGCGCCGGCCCGCAGGATCAGTTCACAGCTCTGCATGTCTCTTCCTCCTCTTTTTCCTTCACATAGCAGCTGATGAGATCGCCCAGCGCGACAGCCACCGTCTCCGACAGCCTTTTATCCCTGCAGCAGTCCGCCAGGATCGCCCGCATCTTTTGCGCCGATTTGGCCTCATCGTCCATCATTACGGACCCGATGGAAATAAGAAACGGCGCCATTTTCTCCTGACTGACCGCTCCGCTCGTCCCGATGCGGATCTCCCCGTCATCATCGCGGATAACACTCATACAAAATATCACGTTCATGCATTTCATCCTTTCTGTGCTATACTGAAAGGGAAGGCTGCAAATCCTTCCCGAATCCGACTGACGTGCCCTGTCAGCCGGATTTTTCATTTTCCGTTCAGCCGGTCCGTGAGCATTTTCGAAGGCGTGAACCGCACCGCCAGATGAGCCGGCGCATGCACCATCTCGCCCGTCTGCGGGGAGCGGTAATCGCGCGCATCCACCTGCCGCACGCGGAACGCGCCGAATCCGATGAGCCGCACATCCGCCCCCTCTGCGAGCGCTTCGGCGATAGCATCCAGCGCCGCCTTCTGCCAGCTTCATCCCATCACCGCCGCCACGAAGGCGTCCGTGCGGAGCCACATCCAGCAGGCTCCGGCGAGAAGGACCGCTCCGACGATGAGCATCGCGAGGAGATCGTTGGCTCTCCGCTTCCGGTCCGCGCGCCGCTCTGCATCCATCCGTTCATAGAGCGCGTCCGCCACGCGGCGGCGCTCCGCGTTCAGGTTGATAGCATGGATCATTTCCCGCGTGTCCGCCTGCCGCTTCTCCTTCGTGTAGACCGCCCTCTCCTGGGCGGCTTTTCTGTTTCCCGCCGTCATGGCAAATTCTCCTCTTCCTCAAGTTCATCCAGAATTTCTTCCACCTCACGGGAATCGTGGAGATAATATTCCGTCTCGCACAGGATGGCGCCGCCACTGTCTACGACGATCCACGGACCATCCGGCTCCTGCTCCCTTTCGTAGAGATACAGCCGATGCCCTCGGATTTCCTCTGTGTCTACGACGTGCCACGTCCCGAGATGACCGTGGAACTTCTGCCCTTCCACATGCAGTCTCATTTTTCCCTCCTTACCGCCTCTGGACCCGGTGATACCAGCCGTCCACCGCGTCCTCCAGAGGCTCCATCCATGTTTCCTTGATGACCTCGCCCGTGTCGCCGTCCACGATGAGACATTTCCGGCTCCCCGGCGCGTCCGGTCCGAACTTCAGCCACAGCTTGTCCCCGTCGTATCGGGCGTAGATCATGTACCAGTCGCCGGGATAACCGCGGAACCGCTGATGCTTCGTATCGAACGTCATGCCGTTTCCTCCTTTTTCTGTTTTCGGCTTCCGCCTGCCTGCATCCAGCGGATGAATTCTGCCCGCGGGCATCGCGGGGACTTCCCCGCATAAAAGACATGCATGCTCCCGTCGCACATCACTTCATAGGCTTTTGTGAGAGAGATCCTCGCGGCCTCTGCCACATCTTTCGGCCGAAGCACAGCGGGCAGGTCCGGGTAGTGGTCCACCGTATTCTTCCACTGCCGCAGCGCGGTGAGCTCCGCCTGCATGCTGCTGATCTGCTCGCCCATCCGCTGCCAGGATTCTTTGAAATCATTCGTGTCCATGCTTCCTCCTTTCTCAGCCCGTCCTCCCTTTCGAGGACGCGCACACTGCCGAACGCTTCACTCTGAAAAATCTGTGTTTCGTTCATTGCTCCGTCCTTCTTTATTCCTGCAAAAATTTCTTCTCTTTTAATAAACGAATAAACTCGTTTTTCGTTCCAAAAAAAATATACTTCTGTGGAATCCCATATATCTCCGGGATTTTTTGAATCATGGCATACGGCATCTGGGAATTATCATTTTCCCACTTTGCGAGAGTTTGATAGTTTACACCAAACAAACTACCGGCTTCCTTTTGACTCATCCCAGCATTAATTCGTGCCGCTTCCAAGGTAATCTGCATCAATATCACCTCCCTTCCGTTTTTCATATAATAAACGAGTTTATTCGTTTTGTCAATCGAAAAGACGAAAAAATTCGTTTTTCACTTTTTCCTTTCGTTGCTATTAACGTCTTTATTCGTTATAATGGCTGTAGAGTTACCGGAGGTGTTTGCAATGCCAAGAAATAAATTATCAGACTTCGACAAACGACTACGTGAAACTATTGCAAATAATTTGAAGAAATACACTTCACATTTAACGCAAGGTCAGCTCTCGGAAATGACAGGGATTCCGACTTCTACACTTTCCGGATATTTTGCGGAAAGATCTACACCGAATGCGGGAAATATTCAAAAAATTGCGGATGCCCTTGGGATAGACAAATCAGACATTGACCCAAGATTTTCTACTACAGAGAATATTTCCTCTCCCCACCGTGGCAACCGCATCCCAGTCCTCGGAAGAGTGGCGGCGGGCATCCCCATCGAAGCCGTGCAGGACATCGAAGACTACGAGGAGATCCCCGCCTCGTGGGGCGATCCGCGCGAATATTTCGCACTGAAAATACAGGGACACTCCATGGAGCCGCGCATCTGGGACGGAGATGTCGTCATTGCCCGGAAAATGCCCGACGTGGATTCAGGAAGTGTCGCCGTCGTCCTCGTGGACGGCGAAGAAGCCACCGTCAAACAAATCAAAAAATCCGAAGACGGCATGACCCTCATCGGCTGGAATCCCGCCGTCTACCCGCCCAAATTCTACACATGGGCCGAAGTATCCCGCCTCCCCGTCCAGATTCTCGGCATAGTGAAAGAAGTCCGCGGCAAAATCGGCTGACCCGCCGCCAGTTGTCCGTTTTTTTCCCCGGAATACTGAACCGCATAGAATCGTGCGCTCCAGTTACCGAGGATTCCTCGACAACTGCCCGCGCGCCCCGGGCGGTAAGAAAGTTTCATATGGTGCCCGGCTATATGAAGTTTCTTTCATTGACAACCCCCCGCAAACATGGTAAAGTAATGGCACGGAACATTATTAATCGTGTCCCCGGGCATACAGCCGCCTATGATATTGGCAGAGCTGCGTCCGGGGACTTTTTTTGTAGAAAGAAGGATACTCCATGAAGACTGCTATTCTTGTAGACGGCGGATTTTATCGCCGCCGAGCACAGGCGCGTATTGGAGATCAGACCCCGCAGGAGAGGGCAGATGAGCTTTTTTCTTATTGTCTGAAACATCTTCATCAGAAGCGGAATCCGACACACGGTAAAGATAAACACGCCGCGCATGATACGGTGTCTGAGTTGTACCGGATTTTCTATTATGACTGCCCTCCGATGCGCCGACAGGTGTATCATCCGCTGCTGCGCCGGACGGTGGATTTCAGCCGCACGCCGCTGTTTCGGTGGACGGAGGATTTTTTCGAGGCTTTGAAGCAGAAGCGGAAAGTGGCTCTCCGGCTCGGAAAGCTGGCAGATGAGCAGGCGCATTATGACATGAGGCCGGATGTATTGAAGAAGGTGCTGTCCGGCGCGCGGAATATAGAAGATCTGGCTGAGGCTGATTTTTACCTGTCGGTGGAGCAGAAGGGCGTGGATATGAAAATAGGTCTGGACATCGCTTCGCTTGCATTCAAGAAGCAGGTGGATCAGATTGTTCTCATATCCGGCGACAGCGATTTTGTACCGGCTGCAAAGCTGGCACGGCGCGAGGGCATTGACTTCGTACTTGACCCGCTGTTCAATCCCATCAAGCCGGATTTGTGGGAGCATATCGACGGTCTCCGCACATGCGACGGCCGTTTTAATCCCAATAAAAAATAATCTTTCGATGCGAACGGCCCTGCCGCGAAATAATGAGATGATAAAACCGCCGGATTTTATCATATGGCGGCGCGGCATGTGATAGATTTCCCTGTTTTTATCATCTGTGCAGGCGGCGGGTGCCGGGCCCAGCTTCCCGCCGGATGCGATGTGAGGATTTTTCACTTCCCCTGGGATGGGTTGTCCCCATGAAGGTGTGACAGGGTATCACGGGTTTGCAGAATTGCAATTTTTTTACCACAAACTTAGTGTTTCAATTCTTAGAAAGGACTTCATATGTTGAGTACAGAAGAGATGGAAAAACTGAAAAAAGAAGCTCCGGCACCATATGAGCCGGAGAAACTTCCTCTCAATATCCATCAAATGCTCATGGATTCACCAGAACTGCTGGCAAAGATGTCCAAAGCGGATTCGATTTTAGGTGAGTATAACGGATTCTTGAAAAATCTGTCTAATCCCAATCTTCTGATTTCCCCTATTACAATGCAGGAAGCTGTTCTTTCTTCAAAGTTGGAGGGCACTCATGCAACGTTAGAAGACGTACTGAATCATGAGGCCGGTAACGATACGGCAATTCAGGCGGATGAGATTCAGGAAATCATCAATTACCGGGCGGCTTTATTTTACGCACTCGATAATATTACCCCACGAGACCATCTAATGGATTCCGACAGCAAAAGTCCCTTGACGATAAAAATCATTAAGGAAATGCATAAAATTCTTCTGAGTAATGTGCGGGGAAGCACGAAGCATCCCGGATGTTTCAAAATTTGTCAAAACTACATTGGCGGGTATGAATCCATTTCATATACTCCGGTGGTTCCATCCCGCACGGAGGAGTATATGAGTAATCTGGAGCGGTATATCCACATCGCTGAGATTAATGCTCTGATACAGGTCGCGGTCATCCACGCGCAGTTTGAAATGATCCATCCCTTTGAGGATGGGAACGGTCGTATCGGACGGCTCCTCATCCCTCTTTTTCTATATTATGTAGGCCGCATCCATTCTCCTACTTTTTACATGAGTGCTTTCTTTGAACATGATCGAGCGCTTTATATTCAGATGCTCGCCAATATTTCCAAGGAGCAAAACTGGGTATCGTGGATTATGTATTTTTTGGATGGTGTTATTTCGCAGTCTGAAATAAACATTTTAAAAATCAAGAAAATACTTTCTCTATATGAGAAGTATAAACATCAGGCTGAGGCCATCAAATCCACTTATTTTATCCGCATATTGGATTTTGTTTTCCAGCATCCTATTTTTACGGTTAATTCGTTACTGAGCAGCATCGATTCTGAAAAGGCACCATCCCGACAAACGATTTACAACATTTTGGAAAAGATGGTCGCGGCGGGAATGATTTCTGTCAATCCGCATCAGACCAAAAATAAAACGTATCTTTGCGATGAGCTTTTATATATCATCTAATCGCGCTTTATTTATCCAAATTTCATTCATATATTTTGACTATCCCGTTTTATATCCAAATATTTTGCGAAATATTTGGATATAAAACCTTATATTCCAATATTTTTCAAAATATTGGAATAACGAGCGGCATGGCGCACCATTTTGTGAACGTCCACAAAATGGTTGCCGGTAGTAATCTGTCCCCACAGAAGCTGCGGCAAATCGTCACAGATCGGCATTTTCTGTTTCCCATACTGATTCGAAGCGCACTCCATATTTTTCGATTGATTTTAGCAACACCCCGGAGGTGTAATCATGAAAAAGTTATTTTCTCTCTGCGCAACACTTCTACTGCTTGCGGCCGCTGCCCCGGCGGATGCGGCGACGGGCCGCGTGATGCTGGCGAATGATTATTATGTGGTCGTCCAGACAGATCCGTCGTATCTGGACCGGTACACCGGCGCGCGGCTGTATACCTTCCTGCCGGCAGGCCTGCGGGAAGGCGCCCGCGTATCCGGCATCGAGTCCACCTGGGGCCGCCAGACGTGGATCGTCGGCGGGCATGAGATATCTGTCGGCGTAGATGAATACGATATGACCGCTGAGGAGGCCATAGAATATTTCTCAAAGCATTCCCGATAAAATAAAAGGCCGCACCCATACTTATGAGAATGGCTCATCGGAATGCATCGCGCAAGAAAAAAAGAGGTACAATGTACCTCCCGTTCGTTAGATGGCATCGACTTCTTTCACCACATCCATATTTTTCTGTTGGATCTTTTCGTCTTTCTTCATGGCGTCAATCGTCATCCAGTAATATTTTTTCCCATTGATAGAAAATGTGTTACGGCGTTCATTCTTCGGGAAATCTCTGATTTCAGCCATATAGAATATGTGATTGTATCGTCGATTTTCTTTATGGCTTTCTGAAAATTTTTCCTGTATGACGTTTTTAACATACCTCATGGAAATCGAATCTACAGGAATCTGCAGATCGCCAGATAGTTTCCCCCTGAGGTATTCCATGTTTTCCTCATCAGTGCCTTTGGTATGGTAGTTTGGAAAAAGGCGGCATTCCCATCTCTCATCTTCATACACGAGGTAGCGATTGGGAAATTTTTCAAAGTAATCTTTGATAACAATGATGGAATGTGCATGTTCTGTTTGGTCCATGTTTTTAATCTCCGTGAACAGGTCATCATGGCCATACCATAAATTACGCAGGCCGTTTGTAAGAGATGAGCTCCCAAGAATAATTCGCGCCGGTTTCCACAATGAGATGAAAACCATGGCGCCACCTATAATGGTTTGCAGAAAATCCTTTCCTCCAAAGAGATACAGCATATTGATGCCACCGAGGAATAAACCTGCTCCTGTGACAGGAGATCCCCCAATAAGAGCTTTTCTTTTTTCCAAAAGCTCTTGCAGGCCCTTTTCTTTTATCGCAAGCATATTTTGCAAATTCCCTATCATCAACAAAAAATGATATTAATTATAATGGATGGCTTGAGGCACTGTCAATAACGAGGCCCATTAAGCGAAATAAAAGGCCGCACCCATACGGCAAATATGGATGCGGCCGGTGCAGGCGGTACGGCAAATACCGATCCTGCGATGTAATCCCCAACCCAAGGGGCTGATTACGTATGTATTTTACCATAGATCAGCCCCTTTTTAAGCACACCCAAAGGAGGCTGATTTTTCATGCAGATTTTCAAAGAGAAGCGCGGGACGTTCGCGTATCGGGTCGAGATCGGGCGAAATCCGAAAACCGGAAGGCGCCTGCAGAAATACAAAGGCGGATTCCGGCGTGAGAAGGACGCGAAAGCCGCTGCGCAGCAGATTGAAGAGGAGGTCCGCCAGCACAGGTATGTACCGGACAGCCAGACTACCTTCGGAGACTTCGCCGAAGAGTGGATCCAGATTTACGGAGAAACGGTTAAGCCGGGCTCTGTGCGGATCCGACGCCATCAGGTGGGCATCCTTCTGATGTATTTCGAGCAGGTCCCTCTGCAGCTGATCACTCCGAAGAAATACGAAAAGGCCCTCCTTTCCGTATTCCGTTCTTACAGCCGGAATACGGCGGAGGGCGTCCACGGCGCGGCGCGGATGATATTCAAAAAAGCAAGGCAGTACGGACTGATGCGGGCCGATCCATCCGAGTTCTTTTCCCTTCCGCGGGAGAAGGCGGAAATCAGGGAAGGAGTCGATGAGGAGATCCCGGCCTATCTGGAGAAGCAGCAGCTCGCCGCCTTCCTCCGGGAAGCGAAGGAGCACGGGCTGGATGGAGACTATGCGCTGTTTACCCTGCTTGCATACACGGGGATACGCATCGGGGAAGCTCTGGCTCTGACGTGGGATGATATCGATTTCAGCCAAAAAGCCATCCGCATCAATAAGACGATGTACAATCCGTCAAACAACAAAGAGAAGTATGAGCTGGTAGCGCCGAAGACGAAGCGTTCGAAGCGCGTTATTCCGATCGACGACCATACGCTCTCCGTGCTCGCGGCGCACCGAATGGACATCAACACGCTGCGCGTCCATTATGGGGATATGTATCACGTCCCTGAAAAATTCCAGGCCGGATTTGTTTTTCCCAGCGTCCAGTACCCCGGATACCCCCGGACACAGCGCCTGATCCAGCTCCGCATCGACCGGCTGGCAAAAAGGATCTCTTCTCCGCTTCCGATGCGGCTGCACCCGCACCTGTTCCGGCATACACACGTCAGCCTGCTCGCCGAAGCCGGTGTAGGACTCGAACAGATTCAGGATCGTCTCGGACATGCGGATGACGAAACCACCCGCAGGATCTACCTGCATATCACAAAAGCCATGAAGAAAGACGCCGCAGATAAATTCGCCGCTCTGATGAAATCCGCGGATGCATAAAAAAAGAGGATGCATTTTTATGCATCCTCTTTTATATTCTGAAATCGCTGAAAAATTTTTGGAGCAATTTTGGAGCAATTTCCTACCCATGCGCGGGCAAATATTCAGTAATTATCGGGGCTCGCGGCCTCTATATTACATCATGCCGCCCATGCCGCCTGCGGGCATCGGAGGCATAGCCGGTTTTTCTTCCGGCAGGTCGCCGACGACAGCTTCGGTGGTGAGAACCAGAGCTGCGATGCTGGCTGCATTCTGCAGCGCGGTGCGGGTGACTTTCGCCGGGTCGACGATGCCGGCGGCGATCATATCTTCGTACTTGTCTTCTGCTGCGTTGTAGCCTACGCCCTTCGCTGCTTCTCTGACTTTGTTGGCCACGATGGAGCCTTCTACGCCGGCGTTGTCGGCGATCTGGCGGATCGGAGCTTCGATGGCGTGACGGACGAGGTTGATGCCGGTCTGGACATCGCCTTCTTCATGAAGATCGTTCAGTTTTTCCTGGATGTCGATGAAGGTGGTGCCGCCGCCTGCGACGATGCCTTCTTCTACGGCCGCGCGGGTCGCGTTCAGCGCATCTTCGATGCGGAGTCTCTTGTCTTTCATTTCCACTTCGGTCGCTGCGCCGACTTCGATGACGGCTACGCCGCCGCCGAGTTTCGCCAGGCGTTCCTGGAGCTTGTCTTTGTCGAACTGGGACGTGGTCTCTGCGAGCTGGGTGCGGATCTCATTGACGCGGGCTGCGATGGCATCTTTGCGTTCCGCTGCCTGCTGGTCGCTGACGATGATGGTGGTGTTGTCCTTGGTGATGCGGATCTGATGCGCGGTGCCGAGGTCTTCGATGCCGGCGGATTCGAGCTTGCGGCCCATATCCTGGCTGATGACCTGGCCGCCGGTGAGGATGGCGATATCCTGCAGCATCGCTTTGCGGCGGTCGCCGAAGCCCGGAGCCTTGACGGCTGCGCACTTGAAGGTGCCGCGCAGACGGTTCACCACGAGGGTCGCGAGTGCTTCGCCTTCCACGTCTTCTGCGATGATGAGGAGTTCCTTGCCGGACTGGACGACTTTTTCGAGGAGCGGCAGGATATCCTGCAGGACGTTGATCTTCTTATCAGTAATGAGGATGAAGGGATCGGTCATGACGCATTCCATCTTGTCCGGATCGGACACCATGTACGGGCTGAGGTAGCCGCGGTCGAACTGCATGCCTTCCGTGAATTTCAGCTTCGTTTCCATGGTCTTGGATTCTTCTACGTTGATGATGCCGTCCTTGCCGACCTTTTCCATGGCGTCAGCGATGAGGCCGCCGATGGTGGCGTCCGCTGCGGAGATGGAAGCGACCTGCGCGATGGCGTCGCGGGTGCTGACCGGGATGGCGTTCTTCTTGATTTCTTCCACGAGGCAGGCCACTGCTTTTTCGATGCCCTTCTTGAGGACCATCGGGTTCGCGCCGGCTGCGACGTTGCGCATGCCTTCATGGATCATGGACTGCGCGAGGAGCGTCGCGGTGGTGGTGCCGTCGCCTGCGACGTCGTTCGTCTTCGTGGCGACTTCTTTCACCAGCTGAGCGCCCATGTTTTCAAAGGGATCTTTCAGCTCGATCTCACGGGCGATGGACACGCCGTCGTTCACGATGTTCGGAGCGCCGAACTTCTTGTCCAGCACGACGTTGCGGCCTTTCGGGCCGAGGGTGATCTTCACCGCGTTTGCGAGCTGATCCACGCCGCGGAGCAGCGCCGCGCGGGCTTCTTCATTGTACAGAACTTTCTTTGCCATTTATGTCACTCCTTGTTTGTCAGAAATCAGAATACGCAGAGAATGTCGCGTTCGGTGATGAGCAGGTAATGCTTGTCGCCTTCGTCGATGTCCGTGCCGGAATATTTCGCGAAGAGCACTTCATCGCCGACTTTCACTTCCATCGGGATGCGCTGGCCGTTGTCGTTGTACTTGCCTTCGCCTACGGCTACGACGACGCCCTTCTGGGATTTCTTCTGAGCTGTATCCGGCAGCAGGATGCCGCCTTTGGTCTTGGTTTCTTCTTCTTTGACTTCAATCAGAACACGATCTGCTAATGGTTTTAACATTTCGACTCCTCCTTCTGGTTATTAGCACTCGCTCAAATCGAGTGCTAACTTTTACGTTCCTATCTTACATAACTTTCTGCAAAAATGCAAGAGCCATGCGGAAAAATTTTCAAATCTCCGCCCTCTCCCGCGCACGGAAAAAGCGGCCCCGGAGAGCCGCTTCAGTAGACCCGCTCCGACTGGCCGGAGACGGCGTCCTGCAGGTAGATGGGGCCAAGATGGAGCCGGCCGCGGCGGATCTCGAAGGCGTCCGTCGTGACGTCCCCCATGGCGAGCGAGATCACCACGTCCCGGAAGGTGATGGTCCCGCCCTCCCGGCCGAAGGCGCCGGAAATCCTTTCGAAGGGGATGAGGTGGTATTTCCCCGCGCCGGACACGAAGGAGCCGTACGCCTCCGGCTCCGCGCCGCCGCCCCGGTCCCGGAGATGCAGGTCCAGCTCCACCTCGCACCGCAGCCCCAGGTCGCGCGCCGCGATGCTCCCGTGCAGCCCATGGCCGCGGATGTCCGCCTCGTAG
>ULUN01072497.1_pt1 | contig 11307 bp, 7 predicted proteins | sample 1958531 | NCBI WGS metagenome assembly ULUN01 (sample SAMEA4835761, study PRJEB28245) | human gut metagenome | biome: gut microbiome; material: fecal sample | place: Denmark | collected 2008
CGGAGCGGCCAGAGCCGCCAGAAAACATGCTGTCCAGAATAGCTGTCTCATGATTCACCTCATTCCCGCCCTTTCAGGCCTCTCTGCCGGAGTCGCCGGCCCTATATTTTTCCTATTTATATCGTTTTATGGTATATGTTTCATTATATCATGAGTCCTTCTGCCTCTCACATATTTCCCGCCGATTTCATCAAAAAGCAACAAAAGCTTGACAGATTCCGGGAAATATAGTATCTTGAATAAGTCACCGATATGGAGTGGTACTCAAGTGGCTGAAGAGGACGGTTTGCTAAATCGTTAGACCGGGCAACCGGTGCGGGGGTTCGAATCCCCCCCACTCCGCCAGACAGAAAACTTCCGGAAGCAATTCCGGAAGTTTTTTCATTTCTCTTTACCAACTTATTCTGTATAAAAAATAAAAAGGACCGGAGCCATTCTCCGATACTTTTGGTTTTCGTTTCTTAAGCGAAATTGGTGACACTCTTATAAAAAAAGTGAAATTATTATTTCACCTTTTTCCTGCATCAGCCAATGCTTTAAAATCATCAATGATTCAACTGTTTTTAGATAGTGAAGAACCCCTGTCATAAATCAATATAAGCAATAAAAATCCCCGTTTTATCAGGGATTTTACATTGCTTATATCCGTATCACCGGCTGATGTTTCGGTTATGATTACTGTTTCTTCACGCCGGTCAGTGCCGCGACGATCTCATACAGCAGCTCGAACCGGGGAGCGAGGCTGCTCACTTCGCCGTATTCTCTTTCGGAATGAGCATTGCCGCCGATAGGGCCGAGGCCGTCGATGGTGGGAATGCCGAGAGCGGCCGTGAAATTGCCGTCGCTGCCGCTTTTGCAATCATTCCGCCCTCTGCCATTTGGCAAGAATTCATGCGAAAGCGGCAATCACGGTGGGCAGCGGGTCGGATATAATGAAGGCATGCCGGGCCGGACGGTGCGGGAGGCGCTGCGCTTCTGAAGCACGAATGGCGGCCGGTATGATGCGGACGGCTCCGCCTGTCCATTTCCCTATTGAGAAATCACAACGGAGGTCTATTATGAAACTGAAAATCGCGGCGCTCGCTGCTGCTCTGTCCCTGACGGCCACGCTCCCGTCCATGGCTATCGTCCTCGGCGGCTCCAATCTGGACTTCATGGGATATCCCCGACCCCGGGCATACATCAGCTTTGATCCGGACGAGGAGGAACTGCGGCAGTATCTCGACGAGATTGACGAATACGTGGAAAACTGTGATAACGATATCCGGCGCATCCTCGAGGCCCGCAATAACGCTATCGAAGAGGCCCGGCAGAAGGTCAGAGACTATTACCGCAACCACGGGCAGTAATAGTCATGGTCATCTGTTCCTTATTCATAAATCAAATTCTTACTTTCATAAAAAAATGGACTAAGAACAAATCTTAGTCCATTTTCCTTTTCAGGAGCGAGAGTTAAAACGACCACTGGATGCCGGCACTGATCTGATATGTATCATCATTATCATTTCCAAAAGATTTTTCAAAGTCCATATAAATATAACTGCTCTCACTCATTTTGGTGGCAAATCCAAATCCCACGTCATACCAGGTTCCCCTGTTCTCATAGCTGATCTTTTCCCAGCTGTTATTCGTCGTATCATCATTCAGACTGATATCCTGATCACCCAGGAATTCATGCAATATATCGGCTTTTGCATATATCGTGGTATCACTGCTCGTATCTTTCCCTATACGGAAGCCCGCACGGCCGATCAAGCTGTTGATGCCGGAAACATTCACCCTGGTATCGCCATAACTGGTCATGTAGTCAGCCCCGGTCACGTGTGCCAACTGTACCTGAGCCTGCGGCTCAAAATACCAGTCATTTCCAATATCTTTTTTACGCCCATACTCTGCACTGATGCTGAATACGTTATTGCTGTAATCTCCTTCGACTTTATCTCCTATGCCTGTTTTCCAAATGTCAAAATCATTTTTTAAATGTCCCCACTTGGCTACATAGTCCGTATAATGCCCTTTGTCACCCAGCCAGGTATCATACAGCCACAGGCCGTATCGTTCTATCTCTCCGCTGCCTCCGATCGCTGAATAATCCGTATCACCATTCATATAGTCGATGGCCAGTCCTGTACGCCGGGTACCATTATCACATTCCCGTTTTTCATCATAACCAAGCTCGTACATGGTGTTTCTGCTCCTAAAAGCATCTTCTTTTCCGATTCGGTCATGACGAATGCGTACCCACATTCCCTGATCTTCCTCATCATCAATATAACGCGCTTCCCCAAGACGTTTATTTAATCTGTCCATGTAAATCGCATTACTGTAATTCGAGCGGCTCATATCAAGGATCGTTTTCCCAATATCATTTATTTTTTTTGACTCAACAGTAATGATTTTGTAGTTCGTGACGTTATGTTCTTCCCGTCCTAAAGACTCAGTTGATCCAACTTCAAAGAAATCATCAACGGAGTCATTTCCGGGTTTCACTGCATTAATGTCATCTCCGCCATTATATTCATCATTCTCCGCACTGCCCACCACATATTCATCTTTTCCTACCTTATATTTAACGTCAAAAGCCCCCTTATTGTATGCCACTACATTTTTGAAGTTAACATGATCATTATCGATCGTTGCAAAACGTAAACCGGTCTTACCGATTTCAGCGGTCGTAACAACATCATCCAAAATAACGTTAAATTCTCCATCGCTGTTTTTAATATACAGCATATCGCTATTGGCACGGTCAAATCCATCCAGATTCATTCTAAAATTGGCATCGCCTTTCAATGTTCCGATCGTCAGTGCATGAGCAGACGTATTTCTGTCTGTCCTTGCACCGGTCAAATCTATAACAGTGCCTTTACCCACGTTCACACTGGTTACCCAGCTCTGTCCGTCAACGTTCCAGCGGCTGCCATCGCCAAGCGTCAACTCCACCTGACCGCTTCCCACGATCTCATGACTAAACGCCGGTTCAAAGAACTTCGTATGCTCATTATCAGCATCCATATAATCATCGATCCGTCCGGTAAGAATCCCATTCTTCCCCAGATCAAGTGCAACCGTTCCGCCATTGCCGGCCAGCACATTGCCGGAAACATTCAGCACTCCATTCCCGGATTCACGTTGTATATCAATACTGCCGTTTCTGGCACCGACAAGGTCTCCGTAAATAGTACTGGCGGCATCACCTGTCAGAGAAATATTTACTTCCCCTGCCCCATTATTAGCTTCTTCCTCGCTTTTGGAGCCGGCCACCACAGCCAGATGCACATCCCCGCTGCTCTTTTCTGCTGCTTCCCTATGAAGATAGTCCGCATTAATATTGACAGCCCCTTTTACATTAATGGTTCCGCCCTTTCCGGATGCCCACAGCCCTCTATCATCAGACAGCACCGTAACGGCTCCATTGTCTGATATAAGGGTAACAGCCGCTTCCGTATTGGCCCCGTTTTCCACATAAACGGCTGCGGTATTATCACCGCTTTCTGCCGCCCCGTTGTCGCTCTTGCTGATCAGTACATTGCCATTATGGGAGACGACATTGATATTGCTTTGTTCAAAAGCGCTAATGCCATAACCACCGCCCTGCACAGAAATGTTATCGTCGGCTTCCAGATCGACCTTGCTGCCGTACTCCTTATTGATCAGTTCCTTCCAGGAAGCATCATTAAATTCCTCTTTATCAGAAGTCGCCATAATGCCGGATTTCCCGCCGAAAATATTGATTTCTCCCTGCGAGTTGATCGTAAGACAGGTATTTCCATCCTCTACTTCACCCGCCGTTAACTTTTTATTGCTCAATATATTGGAAGCCTGAATACCAAATCCATTTTTCCCTATAATATTGATCTGTTTTCCTGCCTCAATATCCATGGTGGTAAAATATCCACCGGCTTCTTTATCCGAATTTTTTACCGCGATATTATCGACGACCAGGGCATCATTATCTGCAGCCAGATTCACTTCCCCATTTAGTGCTTGGATATTGACCACCCCGCGGGTATAATCCGCTTTTACAGAGGGATTTCTTCCTATATCTTCCTTTCGCAGTTCATCCGCAGCATAAAAAGCTATATTTTCCGATGTAATATTTATATCATTGTTGTCACTTATAATATCCATCTGACGGCTTCCAGGCTCATAGAATATACCTTTATCCCCGCCATAAATATTTATGGCCCCATTGGCCTGCAGCAAAACCTTTCTAATGTCCTGTTGGTTACTTTGTATCATACTGATTACCCCAACGGATTTTTCTCCGATGATCTTGAGAGCTCCCGTTTCGGCGATCACTTTCGCCTTTCCTTTAATGTCAATATATGGACCTGGACGACTCACGCCCGAGGTCCCCAAATCAAGCCCGCTCAGTTCAGATATTAAGTTTATATTATTAACAGCATGCAGGCGCAAATATCCATCGCTATAAACAGCTTCCCCCAAAGAATAGTAATCTTTTTCATCATTGAATAACGCCTTTGCATAAATATTGATATCGCCAGCCGCTATATCCACATAGCTGTAATTAGATATCCCATAGTAAACAGAATCTATGTTGAACTGATTTTTTACATCAATCTCTACTTTAGAATTTGAAGCGGATGTCCCTGTAGCTATTCCCGCAAAGAACACGATCTTATTTTTATCGTCCTTATCTCCTGTAATGGAAAAATCATCAGCATTTATAAAAACCTTACTGTTTGTTTGAGCGCGAATTGCATTAATATTTCCAGCGCCCTGTTGTGTTGTATTCAGTGCCGTATTTTTGCTTATGCAGAAAGTATCTATATCCTTGATAGTTACCGCAGCCTTATACCAGGCATCGATCCCGCCTATCATTCCTCCGGAAATCAGCAAGTCGCTTTTCCCATCTCCCTGTATATTTAAGTGTGCTGCATTTGGTGCTTTAGGTGATTCATCCATACGAATAGCCGTATCATAATTTTCACCATCCAGGATCAGATCAGTATTCGTCAAATGGATATTGGTGCGATTTGAACTATTTATCCGAATAATGTCATTTTTAGTTCCTATCCAATTCCCCGGTGTCTCATCTGAATTGGAACTTATATGTAAAGTTCCTTTGTTATCACCGCTGTCAGCCGTAATAGTCATGACATTCTCGCTGCCAGTCCCATTAGAAATATTAGAAATAACAGCAGTATCCGACCGGTCACTTCCATACTCACTATCAATATGGAGGCCGCCATTAAAAACATACCCCCCCCGGAGCCTGTATAACGGGGTTCTTATCTTTATTATTTACATCAACAAAATCCGTATACGTCCCTGGCGTAATTTCCTGCGCAAATGCGCTTCCCTGTGTAAGACTAACAAATACCAGAGCTGTTAAGAGTCCTTTACTTATCATTCTTCTTTCCTCCTTTAATGTTCTCTGATAAGACCATAAAGAAATTATATCACAACCATTTTATACTATGTCAATAACGAAAATTTCAGTCTCGGCGCATCCTCGAGGCCCGCAATAACGCCATCGAAGAGGCCCGGCAGAAGGTCAGAGACTACCACCGTCATCACGGGCTGTGAGACATCATCATTTCACATCCTGAAGCTCCCATGGGGAGCTTCTTTTTTTGCGGTTTCTTTTTCCACTCCCGCATCCGCAAAAGAAACGGACTGCCGTCCTTTCATTTTTCCACACAAAAAGACCGGGTCTCCCCGGTCTTTTTCTTTCAGCAGCTCCAGCGCATGCCGATGTTCCACTGCCACGGCGTTTCCACATCGCCGCCGAAGGTCCGGACGACATCGGCATAGATATAGCTGTTGTCCCCGGTCCTGTAGTTGAATCCGAGCCCCGCTTCAAACCAGGTGTCGCTCAGATCCTGGCTGTAGCTGTTCGTAAAGCCATTATAGCTCAAATAGGTCTCCGCATTGCCTGCGAAGTCGTGGAGCACGCTTGCTTTCGCATACACACTGCCTTTCTCATCGAGCTTCCGGCCCAGTTCGAAGCCCAGACGGCCCACCGCGCTGTACAGCGTATCCTGACGGACGCGGATGCCGTTATTCGTGTCATAGTTTTCTCCGCCGATGCGCATCAGGGTGAGCTGTGCCTGCGGCGTCACATACCAGTCGTTCTCCAGCAGAATCTTCTTTCCGTACTCGCCGCTCAGGCTGGTGCCCCAGGCGTCATAATCGCCGCTGGTGTGTCCGGCGCTGGTATACACATCGAAATCATTGCTCAGGCGGCCCTGTTTCAGGACGATGTCCGCATAATGGCCCGCATCACCCATCCAGGTGCCGTAGAGGGAGAGGGAGGTGCTGCGGTTTTCGCCGCTGCCGTAGGTGTAGGCGGTCTCTCCGTCATTATGGCTGACCGCCACGCCGTAATGCCAGTTATCCGACGCCCAGTCGTATCCCAGCTGGAAGAAATTGTACAGGTTCTTGTATTCGCCGTCATATTCAAACTCACCGCGGCTCATGCGCGCCCAGATGCCCTGTCCGCCGGTGCTTTCCCGCAGCTCGCCGAGGCGCTGGCTGAAGGTGCTGTCTTCCTGTCTCCATGCAACGATGGCGGTGGCCGCCAGATTCTTCATGGCGTACATGGTTTTTGTTGTGCCATTTCCCCCAAATATATTTCCAACATAGCCTTGATTATCGGAAGCAAACAGCAAATCGCCGCTGGCCTCCGGTGTGATGAGGCCTTCCCTGATGACCGCTTTCCCGGTAAGGTTCCCTTCATCGCCTGCATAAGAAATCTTTTTCGCCAGGGCATTCAAATTTTCTTTTGTTTTTTCAATGTCCAGCGTATCAATCTTGTCATTGGCTATTTCCAGGGTGACAGAGGCACCTTTCTCCGCCTCTTTTATCGTCACATTCCCGACGTTCTCAAAATTCGCGACGCCGTCAGCGGCCTGATCTTCCGCCAGGAAAGAAATCATACCGCTGCCGGAATACGACGCAATGTTCACATCATAATTCCTGTCCATATGGATGATGCCGTTTTTCATATGAAAATCATTTACCGTACTCGTACCGAGCACATTCCATTGTGCCCCATCCTCCAAATTGAAGGTACCGTACTGGTCAGAAACTCCGCCATCGAGGACGGAATCTTCCGTATTGAGGTTTAAGTAGATCGCCCCGGTGCCAAAATTCTTGACATTGCCATTGAGCACAACCTTATTCTTCGTACCTTTATTGATATTTATATTAGTCTTAGACTGCGCCTGAACAGCTGCCACATTGGCAGACTTGTTATCGGAAACAGCGGTGACGGTGCCGCCGGCATAGTTAATCGTTCCTGAACCTATACCAAGCAAACCTATTGAAGTTGCCGTATTTCCTCCAATCGTTTCTGCAGTGATATCGGTGCTTCCTGTTATATTAATAGTACCGCCTCCGTCATACACACCTACGGCCTGCAAAGCTCCCTCTCCCTTAGCTGTAGCAGTTACACTGCCTCCCGTCTTTTCTATATATCCGTCCTTTCCCGTCGATAGCCCCTGGGCATACGAAGATCCTGTCCCCTGAGCGGTTACAGTTATATCACCGCTGCCTGTAAAAATACCTTTCTCCCCGTCCATACCACTATTGCTGTCTGCAAACAACCCTCTGGCAAAAATTGTTCCGCCGCTTAACCCCAAATTTATCTCTATATCAACATCGCCGGTTCTTATTATATTGTTATCATAAGCGGCCGCTCCATAGGCATTGCCAAGTGTATTACCATTACCTTCGGCAGTTATTTGAATTTTACCCTTCCCCATCTCAATATAATTGTCTGTTCCGCCCATAACACGCAGTCCATATATGTTGCTTACATAAAAAGTATTTTCCACATTAATGCTTATGTCCGAATCACCAAGTAAAATTCCGTTGCTGCTGCCATTATATATTTGGGCACCAAAGGCACCAGAAATTTGATTTCCAAGAATTTCAATCTTCCCACCTTTACTGCGGTTAATAATTTTCCCTTCGGCACTATCAAAAATATGGATTCCACTGGGACTAGTACCATAAGTATTATTGGTCAAAGAGATATCCAGTTTATTGTTAATGGTAATATTTTTTTGATTCCCCTTAATGAAAATTGCGTTTTGCTGATTATCAGCCCCTCCGAGAGTATTCATGACTAAAGCAGAATCCCCGCCAAAGTCATAGGTAAAGCTCCCCTTATCCTCGGTTCTATATTTTCCATAGCTGTCAGCGGTCCCATAAATAGCGCCCTCTTTCAGATCAGCGGCACACACCTGACTTACCGGCGCAGACAGCATCAGGCCCAGTATCAGACTGCCGAGCAGTTTTTTGTTCATTTTTTCATCATGACTCAACCCTTTTCTTAAAGTCATACTTAAATCTCATTTAATTATAGCAGATGTGTTTCACCCCACACAATGGAAACGATGCAGCCCTTTTCACCGGGAAAATCAATACTGTTACAGTTGTATCTAAAAAATAAAGGACATCGCGCGCGGCAGCGGCCTCTACTCCTCCGATGTGCTTCTTAATTTATTTACTATAAATCTCTTATCCTGTTTTATCTTATCTTTTTTACCGTCTTTTTCCTGCGTTCCGATCCTTTTTCGGGCGGGAATACCGGCACCGTAAAAAGGATCTTTATAAAAGTATACCGATACCATTTCATCAGTCATGAAAAATTTTATTTATCTATCTCAGTAAACCGCAAAAGGAACGGGCCGCCCGCAGGAGCAGCTCCTCCTTCCCCACCGCTTCCCGCCATCGGATATTTCCATATTTCTGTCATCCTTCCATGCCGGTTTCTGATAGGTGTATCGTCTCCGGCACTCTTATATGCATGGAACGTTCATAAGGCGCTTGAAAGCCTCTCATGCGATTCTTATAATAAGTGTGTACTTTTTTGCCGGCGCTCTGACGAAGCGCCGCGGGAAAGAAATCCAGATTTTTTGACAAGGGGGAAAACAATATGTCAAAACTTCGTATCGCCATCACGGCGGACACCTATCCGTACGCGTCGGATGTGACGAATCTCGTCCGCGCGCCTTTCACCGCCCGCGGGCTGGTGGATGTGATCCACGAGCTTGGGGCGCTTCCCATCGTTCTGCCCGACGTGCCGGACATCAACGGCAGCGACTATGCGGAACTTTTCGATGCGCTGGTCCTGCCCGGCGGCCCGGACATGGACCCGACGTTTTTCGGGGAGGAGCCGACATGGAAGATCGGCACGACGAATTATCTGCGGGATGTCTTTGAAACGGAGATCTTCCGGGCGTTCCGTGCATCGGGCAAGCCGATCTTCGGCATCTGCCGCGGCTGCCAGCTCATCAATGTGCTGATGGGCGGCACGGTGTATCAGGATCTGCCCTCGCAGAATCCCGATGCCTATATCCGTCATTCCCAGGCGGCGCCGGGGGCCTATCCCACGCACCACATCACGGTGGAAAAGGACAGCGTCATCGCCCATGCGCTGGGGGAAACGGCGTACGTCAATTCCCGCCATCATCAGGCGATCCGCGACGTGGCTCCGGGCCTGCGTGCGACGGCGAAGGCGCCGGACGGCGTGGTGGAATGCGTGGAGTCTGCGGACAGCGACCAGATCGTGGCCGTGCAGTGGCATCCGGAAAATATGTGGCAGGTCCATCCGGAAATGCGGGCGCTTTTTGCGGATTTCATCGCCCGGGCGGAGGCATTCCGTCAGAAATAATCCAGCACAGCGGGACCTGACGCTTTCCCTGTTCCTTACGGCGCAGGCCCTGTGAAAGGAGAGTTATCTGTATGGGGACAAACAAACTGGGCTTCTGGAGCATCGTGCTCCTGGGCATCAACGGCATCATCGGGTCGGGGATCTTCCTGCTGCCCAATAAGGCGGTGGGACTGATCGGCCCGGCGAGCCTTCTGGTCATGATCTTTGATATGCTTCTCGTGCTGGCGATCACCTTCTGCTTCGCCGAGGCGAGCGGCCTTTTCAAGGACAACGGCGGCGCGTATATCTACGCGAAGGAAGCGTTCGGCGACTTCATCGGCTATGAGGTGGGCTTCCTCACGTGGATGACGCGCATCATCGCCTTTTCCACGATGGGCGTGGGCTTCGCCACGGCGCTGGCGGGCATCATGCCCTGGCTGTCCGATGATTTTATGAAAAATGTGATCGTCACGGTCATTTTCTGTATCCTCGCCGGGGTGAACCTGTTCGGCGTGCCGCTGTACAAGGTGGTGCAGAATGTGGCGACCATCGCGAAGATCGTACCGTTCATCCTTTTCATCGGCATGGGCATTTTCTTCATCGAGCCGTCCAATTTCACGCCGCTCTTCCCGAACGATGTATACACGCCGGGCAGCTTCGGCGCGGCGGCGGTCATGCTGTTCTTCGCCTTCACGGGCTTTGAAAGTCTGGCCGTGGCGGCGGCAGAAATGGAAAATCCGCAGAAAAATCTGCCCCGGGCGACGCTCATCACGATCTTCACGGTCTCTGCCATCTACATCCTGCTGCTGGCCTGCGCCATCGGCATCATGGGGATGGAGCTGGCGGACACGACCGCTCCGGTACAGGAGGCATTCAGCCGCATCGCCGGCCCGTTCGGCACGGCGGTGGTGGCCGCAGGGACGCTCATTTCCATCGGCAGTCTCTGCATCGGCTCGTCCTTCGTGACGCCTCACAGCTGCCTCGCTCTGGCGGAACAGCACATGCTCCCGGCGTTCATGGCGAAGCGCAACCGCTTCGGCGCGCCGTACTGGTCCATCATCGTATCGACGGTGATCGCCATGCTCATCGCCTACACGGGGAGCTTCACGTTCCTCGCGTCCATCAGCGTGGTGTCCCGTTTCTCGCAGTATATCCCCACGTGCCTTTCGATCCCGGTCTTCCGGAAGAAGATGCCCGATGCGCCCCGGGCGTTCCGCATCCCCTTCGGTCCGGTGATCCCACTCATCGCGACGGCGGTCAGCATCTGGCTTCTGGCGCAGGCTTCGGCGCAGCAGCTCATCATGGGCCTCGGCGCCGCCGTGGTGGCACTGCCCTTCTATTATTTCGTTCACCGTCAGAAGGTGAACCACGACGCCCGCTGAGGCAGGCACACAAAAAGGCCGCTCCTTTCGGAACGGTCTTTTTTATTGGTTCTTTTTCGATTTCCGCTCACCGGCGGGCGAGGAACCATTCGGGCTCCCGGCGCGGGGTCAGGAAAGCCTTCTCACACCCGGCGCCGATATCCGCCAGCGGGGGCTGATAGACGCTCCGGGCGTGTACGGGGCAGGCATGGACGCAGGCCAGACAGTCGATGCAGCGCGTGCTGTCGGTCTTTTCCGGCGACGCGGGAGAAATGGCCCCCACGGGGCAGGCAGCCACACAGCGGCGGCACCGGATGC
>ULUN01012821.1_pt1 | contig 11198 bp, 9 predicted proteins | sample 1958531 | NCBI WGS metagenome assembly ULUN01 (sample SAMEA4835761, study PRJEB28245) | human gut metagenome | biome: gut microbiome; material: fecal sample | place: Denmark | collected 2008
CACCGCCCGTCCGATGCCCCGGGAGGAGCCGGTCACCAGCGCGATCTTTTCCATGGAATCATCCCCTTTTCACAGTCTTTCCCCGTAAGTATAGCAAATTTCCGCGGGAAAGGCAAGAAAAGTGTTGACAAACCGGGGCTGATAGGGTAATATACTATCGTTGTCTGCGCGGTTAGCTCAGCTGGTAGAGCACATGCTTGACGTGCATGGGGTCACAGGTTCAAGTCCTGTACCGCGCACCATGAAAACCTCGGAACCACAAGGGTTCCGAGGTTTTTTGTTTTTGCTCGTTTTCCGCTTTGTTAGCAACGTGTTAGCAACGTCAGCCCTTCTCCACCACGTGCATGCACTGCCGTAACGCCTCTTTCACGTTGGGATCGTCGGTGTCCTGCATCATGCGCTCGATCACATCTTTGGCATGCCCATCGCGTGAATACCCGTCATCGCGGCTATACCGGCCCATAGAGTCTCTCTTGCGCCGGTACGAGCTGCCGCGCCCATACGTACCCCGGATGCTCGCATCCCAGTCGCCGCCGCGGGAATACCCATCCTCGCGTGAATACCCGTCGTCACGGCTGTACCCGCCGCTCTCAAACATGGCGATCTTATCAATGTTCTTGATAGAGGCCGTCAATTTGTGGATCACGTCCAGCTCCCCGGTGCCCATCTCCTGCTTGCCGGCATACTCGGAAAGCTCGTCACACAGCATCTCGCGGATGCCGAAAAGTTCCTTCATGTTCATGTCGTCCCTCCTCTCACGCAATTCTCTCAACGGTCAGATTGCTGTTGGCAAAGCTGACTGCCTGCGTACTGGTGTTCTTCATGGCGACCGTCAGGCAGCAGCCCTTCGGCACGCACACCTGCGCGGAAACGTAGATGTTGAAATAGTTTTCCACGGCAGCAGGCGTCACCGTCGCTGTAGCGCTGGTCAACGCCTCGCCGTTGACGGCCAGCGCAGCGGTGATGGCTCCCACGGCGCCGCCGGTGGGAATGGCGATGTTGCCGCCGTAAGTGACTTTGTACAGTGCTCTGCACTGGTTCGTCAGTCCACGCAGCGTCACCACCCCGGCACCCTCACGGTGTACGATGCACGGTTTGCTGTTGACCGCGGTTTCCGTCAGAGGCACATTCTGCCCTGCGGCCACAGTCACGATATTGGCGTTGGTAAACTCGGCCAAAATAATCACTCCTTTCAAAATACAGCGGCGGAGCTATTGCCCCGCCGCGTTGGTGTCAGTATCAGCATGGGGCTGAACAGTTCGGAAATTCCGAACAGCTGGTGCTATGCAGTTGTCAGCAGCCGCAGCAGCCGGTATAACTGCCGCTTGCCCACGGGTTGCAGGACGGGTAACTGGGAATGGGCGTGGGGCGCAGCTGGGAAATCAGGTAGTTGTTCTGCGCAGCCTGAGAAGCCTGCAGGCGCAGCTCCTGATTGGCGCTCTGAAGATCCTGCAGCTTGCTCTGCGTCAGGAAGTCCAAAATCGCACGGGAATTGGCGTTCGCGTTCTCCACGATGTCCCGGGCCGCCGTCTGCACGGTGTTGCGTGTGTCGCAGGCCTGCGTCGCCATGTCGTACCGCACCTGGGCGATAGCCGCCCGGTTCTCGCAGCAGCACTCCTGAGACTGCATCTGCATGGCGTTGAGCTGCTGCATCAGCGCCGCCTGCTGGTTTGCGCGGGACAGCTCTGCCGTAGCAAAGCCTCCATTGATAGCGTTGTTCAGGGCAAACGTGGAGTCGCAGATGCCGTTATTCACCGCGTCCAGCTTGCGCTCAACGCTGGCGAAATCGGAGGTCAGCACATAACCGTCCACCACACCGCCGTTGTTGTTGCCGTAGCCGTTACGACCCCAGCCGAACAGCAGGATGATAAACAGGATGACCCACCATCCGTTTTCGCCGCCGAAGCCGCCGCCCATCATGCCGGTAGGGGCCACAGGCATTGTCATGGTGGGACCGCCGTCAGTAATTGCCATTGTCGTCACTCCTTTCGGATAAAGATGTATTTCATCAAATCGTGGCCACGATATTGATCACAAAAGGTTTTGGAATTGCCGCGCCATCGCCTGTGCCCGGTTCAGCTGCTCCTGCGTCAGTGCGCCGCTCTGCAGCATCTTCTCTACCTCTGCTTTCGGGTCGCCCTGAAAGCTCGTTTTGAACTGCTGGAACTTCTGCACCAGCTGTCCAAAATTCCCCAGCGGGTTCACGTTCCCGCCCATCGCTTGATAAAACGGATTACTCATCGTCCTCTTCCTCCTCCACCTTGCGCTTCTTCTTGGCCTTCATTTCGGCCACAATGGCCGCCAGCTTGTCCAGCTCCGCCCGGGTCACATATTCCGCCCCTGGGTCCTTTTTTGCTTCAGGCGCGTTTGCAAGCCGCTCCACAAGGTCGTATACCTTCAGCGTCGGCTTGCCGCTGGCATCGGCCTGCTTCAGGTACACCGTGGGCGCCGTGCTGTCCCAAAGGGCCACCGCCGCGTTGGGTGCCACCATCCAGCTCCTGGCTTCCTGTTCGCCCGATACCCACTGCACGCCGCTCTGCGGTATAGGGTTCTGCATCTGCGGCATCTGCTGGGGCATCATCTGCTGCTGCCTGAGCTGGCCGAGGTTGTCCGGCATCGGCGGCATATAGGGGTTTCCGTAATAGGGATAGTTCATTCCTCATCCGTCCTTTCCCAAAAGTACAAAGGTGTTTCGGCCCCGGAGTCCCACGTGTCATGCCAGTCTCCGTCTATCACGCACACCACGTGGGACGTCAGCGCCAGAAGATATGTACCACGCGGGTGTTCCCTTGCGAAGTCACCCACGGAATAGCTGTCCGGGTAATCCTCCGGGATAATATGCCGCCTAAATCCCAGTTTTTTCAGATACGCGCCCCATACATTGTTGGCACTGGGCATATCCGCCAAAGCCAGCCCCTGCATACACAGCTGCACATACGTCTCATGCCATCCCTGCCCCGTGGCCTTGCAGATGGCCCTAACCGGGCAATCCCCCACGTTTTTACCCGCCGGGTTTGGGTTATAGCGCACAAACATCACGACCACCTCTCTTTACTGTAAGCATACAGGGATATGCCCATTTCAAAGTGGCGATAAAGTGGCTGATAAGTGCGCGTTAAAAATCAGCGCGTCTCTATTGCGTTTTTACTTATTTCGCCGTATAATCAGGCTATCCCCCCCAACACACGCCGCCGTCCCCCTTTCGGCGGCAAATAAAAAGCCACACCTTTTCAGGTGTGGCTTTTTTCTGCGTTCAGCCCGTCTGCAATTTTCCGGTATGCCCTTCGCCGGCATCGTTTTACCACGTCCACAGACACGTTCATGCAAAATGCCTGTTCCACGCAGCTGCGACGCCGCACATCGCACTCCGCGATACACTGGGCTTCCTCTTGTGGTAACTCAAAAGATTGGATCCATGCGATAGCCCTTTTGGGTGCCATGCCCTTCAGCATGGCGCGGATTTCCCTGTGCTGCTGGTTCATCCTGCTTACGCAGGCCTGCGGACCGCCTTGCGGCGGGATGGTGCCATAGGATGGTTGCGCCTATCGCCCGTTGCTCCTTTCTTTGTTTTACGGTGCAATCCACCGGTTTCTCAGTTCTTTCACAGAGTTTACGCCCTGCTCCTGCTTCATAATGGCCTCCACGCCCTGCCGCACGTCCGCCTCCTCATAGCCGTGCGCCAGCATCTCCCTGTAGATCAGACGCGCCGTTTCGGTGTCCCTTTCTTTCTGCGCCCGGTACAGCAGCTCGCACCACGTTTTCCGGTTCCCGGCGCTCTTGTCCATGCGGTAGATGGCCTTTTCCATCTCGAACATCAGCCGCACATTTCCGGTCTCGCTGGCAATACTTCTGGCAATGGCCCAGGTATCCCGTCCCAGGTTCGCCACGCTGACGCCAAAGATTTTGCTGACCACGGTCAGGAACTGCTTGACGTTGTACGCCGCCGTTTTTTTGCCCTGTCCGTTGGCGCTGGAGATCATGGACTTGGTGGCCCTTACGATGTCGTCCACCGCTCCGGCATCCATGCGGTCTACGGTGTAGCCCTGCAGAATGGAGATAATGTCTTTGGCGTAGGGGATACGGCCTACCAGCGTGATGTTGACCTTCACATTGCCCTGCAGCGTGATGTTCTTGACAGCCTCGCTAAAGTTCTTTTCCTCCCCTGTAATGCCGGTAAAGGCTTCCAGAACGCGCTCCCAGTACTTCTTATCCTTGTCGTCGTCCCGCAGGCCGTCCACGATGGACTGTGCCAATGCGTTCACCACGTCCGTCACCAGCAAAGCGCCCACGGCCCGCTTTAGCTGCTTCAGCGCCTTGCTGCGCTTCTGCGGGTTCGTTTCATACACCCATGCATCGTAGGACCGCATCAGGATATTCAGGCTTTTCAGCGGCTCACCCATAAAAGACGTGGCCTGCCGCGTCAGCGCGTCGCTGTCCCGCATGATCTGCGTCCGCTGCATGATGCCGTCCACCACCTGCGTCTGGTCGATCACGTCCGTAAACACCTCCGCCACCTGCTGATAGTAGGCATCGCTGCCAACCTCCAGGTTCGTGTCCGCCGCCACCTGCCACTCGCAGGCGTTCCAGATCTTGCCCCACGTCATCGCATCGGCTTTCCCGGCCAGTGACATACTCTTGTCGCTCAGCCACTCCATAAAGCCGCCGTCCGTGCCGTATACCTCCCGTGCGATGGTGTACCGGCTGCCCTGGTCAAAGCCGGACGTGTCCTTGATGCCCGCAATGGGCGCCCACTTTCGTGCCTTGTCCCATCCGTTGCCTTTGGTCACGCCGTTGCCCAGGCCCTTCGCCATGTTCTCCGGGTCCAGCACCACCGCCGCCCGGAAGTACGCCGTGGGCTGCTGGATGACCACGCGCAGGTTCGCCCCCACCGCGGCGCCTTTTGTGTTGCCCACGATGCGCTCCACGGCCCTTGTGGTGGCGCTGGCGTTCTTCACCATGCCGTTCTGCACATCCCGCATCAGGTTTCGCCAGTAGCTTTGCGCCGCGTCGCCGTACACGCCGGACAGCACCTGCCGCACGTTCTTCCCGGTCAGGTTGCCCATGCTGTCCCGGTACCGGTAGTTGTACAGCCGGTTGATGTCCTCCATCGGGGCCAGCAGCGTGGCGTACTTGATCATGTCGCTGGCGTTCTGCGCGAACACGTCGTACACGCCGCCAATGTCCAGCGCGTTGCTGGCGTTGGGCGTCAGGGCCTTTGCGCTGCCCATATTCTTGATCTCTCTGGCGATGTCCGGTCCCTTCTCCACGCTGGATGCCGTGGCCTCCTTCGCCGTCTTGATGGGCCAGTAATGCGTCTCCATGAACTTGCGGTAGCCGTACACCGCCATGCTGGCCTCGTTGCCCCACTCCGCCAGTTTCGTGCTGGCCAGCTTTTGCAGGCCGTCCGCCACCTTGATCTGCTCCGGTGTCAGCACGGAGGTGATGGCCTTGACGTCCTCCAGCGTCAGCAGGATGTTCTCCGTCCCGCGGGGGATGGCTTTTAGCTTGCCGTCCCGCTTGATCTCCGGCTGCACGATGCCGCCCACCATCAGGTGGTTCATGGCCTGCTCACCGCGCTTTGCCAGGTTGTACAGGTTCATGATCTGCTCGTTGGTCAGCGTCAGCTCCACGCCCCGGCTTGTGGTGAACGTGTGCCGTTCAAAGCGGTTTTTGTACACGTCCGCATCCAGGAACTTTTTAGCCGCGTCCCGCAGCTCCGTCAGCATCACGTGCTCCCGGTCCTGCGCGTTTCGCAGCGTCCGGTATACCTGCATGCCGCCGTCGCCGTAGGCGGAGAAGAACGTATACGGGTCCGCCATATCCAGCGAGATCTTCCGGTTCCGCCGCTTCCGGCTCATGCTGCCCATCATAAGGCTGTCTGCCCACTCGCTGGTCCGTGCGTACTTCTGGTTCGCCAGCGTCCGGTCATAGCTGGTCAGCGTGGCCTCGATGGCCCGCACCGCGTTCCATACGGTCTCCAGCTCCGTCACGTTCATGTCGGCGATACGCTTTCCGCCCAGCGCCGCCAGACTGTCCAGCAGCCCGCCGCTGTCCAGCAGATCGGGATCCACCACCATGTTCCCCTCACGGGCAATGATGTCCTCGTATGCCTTTTTCAGCTTCACGACCTCCTGCGTCCGTCGGGTCGGGTCGCCGCCGGCGTTTTTCCGCAGCCGTCCGTTCTCGTCGTAGCTGTATGCGCTCTCCAGATTGATGTTCCGCAGCAGATCGGCTACCACCACGCGCAGCTCATCCGGAATGTGCTTCTTGTCCGTGGGACGCAGCAGCTTTTCGGACAAAGGTCCCGTGTGTCTGGCGATCTTTGCACGCATCTCTGCGGCGTACCGCTTCTCCCGGCCCTTCTGGGTCTTTTCGCTGTACTCCCGGCGCATCCGCTTCACCATGTCCCGGCGCTTTTCCCGCTCCTTTGTCAGCATTTCACGCACCCGTCCCACGGCCTCCTGCTTCTCCAGCTCCCGCCGGTCGGCAAAGGTCTTCTTCTGCCGCACCTGGTCAGAGATCATGCCGTCAATGATGTCGTTGGCGATCTCCTGAATGGCTGCGTCACGGTAGCTGTCAAAGGGGTTTTCATAAATGCTGTCCATGCTGTCCAGCACATCCGCGATCTGCTGCAGCTTGTCCGCCTCGGTATACACGTCGCTGGGGAAATAGCCCTCGCCGAACATCTCCGTCATTTCCTCGTACATGGTGTCCACCGGCAAGCCCTCCGACTTGTTCAGCTTCAGCGTTCCCATGTACCGCTTGCGGAACTCGTTGTAGTGGTCCATCTCCCCGTTGAAAAGGATCTTCTGCCGCTTCAGGTAGTCTTTGATCTCCAGCAGCTCCGCGCCGTGCTCCGTCAGCTCCGTCGTGTTGTCCACGATGGCCGTCGCCGCGTTTCTGGCGTAGGGCATCAGGTCGGCCATGCTCACGTCACGCTTCATCACAGCCTTGCCCAGCGCCTCCATGTCGGCCTGAATATCTCCGTATTTCACGTCACTGCCGTACTTGCGTATGGTCTCGCGCCCCAGATTTTTCACGTCCCGCAGCACCACAGAGGGTTCCTTGCTTTTACGCATTTCGCCCTTCAGCTCCTGCACCCGCTGCTCCAATGCGCGGTTGCGGCTGGCCAGTACCGTGCGTTCCCGTTTCAGGTCACGCACCTCCTGCTCAATGTCCGCCGTACTCCGCAGCTGATACCGGAACTGGCTCAGCTCAGATACCTTCGGCACCGTTCCGTTCTCAAAGTACGCCCTTATGTCGTTGATGACCTTGCTGCTGTGCGTTCCCTTCGGATATTCCGTGCTGGACACGGTGTTTCCGTTGGTATCGTCCAGATCCAGTATCACCTCGCCGCGGTTTTTACTGATAAAGTCAGCCAGCGTGTCCAGCTGCGCCTTTGTGGGCATGACCGACAGATTGATGCCGCCGCTTTCCGGGCTAATGCGGATATTCCCCTCGCCCATAAACTGCACCATTGCGCCGCTGTAATCTTCGCCGCCGTAGTCAAGCCCCAGCGCATCGCGTATGTCACGGTGGTCCACAGTGCGGTAGCCGCCGGGGCCGCCATCATGCCGGCCGGAAAAGTCCAGCTTTGTGCCGTCCGTGGTGATGTACCCGGTCTCGTTCCAGCTGTACGTTTTACCGAAAAACTCCTTCGCGGACTTCACATGATCTTTTTTCTCCGCCTCCGAGTAAGCCTTCAACGAAAACTTCGGCTTGACATTCTCGCCATCGGTGAGTATACTGGTACCAGAAGGTTTTGGCGAGGTTACTTCCGAATGCGTTTCCGCAGAGAAGGAAGTTTTGCTGATTACCTTCTTTTTTTCTACATCAAGAAGATCGTACAAATACGATTTCCCATCTGCATCATTGCGGATTAAGAGCGTCCCGCCGTAGACAGTATAGTGGTCTATGGTTTTTTTTGCGTTTAAAATAGGAACCGCAAACTGCGTATCATACCGATACCATCCATTTTGTGCGTCTTTACTGTGTTTCGGCTTTACATTCTCTCGCCACTCGCCATTTTCAGCCAGCAGAAGCATCTCATCCAAGTTGGTAGCCGCTTGCATTTTGATTTTCCGCAGCGCAGGCTTCACGGTTTTTGTGTACTCGGAAGATTTGTATTCTCCCGGCAAGTCTTTTCCCACATAAACAGGCTGTGCATCCGCTAAGATAGTGGAAAAGGGATGGTCTGCGTCTACCAGTGTTTTCAAATACGCTTCTGCCGCCTTAAAATCGCGCGTATCGTTCTCTGTGTCGATAACAGTCATGGTTTTCCCGCCGACGTTACGGATCATATACCGCGCACCGTCGCCCTCACCGGCGGCGGTTTTTACGCGCCCGCTTTCCTTGATAGGAACGCCCGCTTTCTTCAGCTCCGCCAAAAGCCCAGGCGTGACAACATTGTCCGGCACCTCTATTCCGGTATCGCCAAGAAGTTCCTTGTACATATTAGCCACTTCCGCATCTGGCAAGATATAACCACTTTGACCAACTACTCGTGTTCTTACAGCATCATTATCGATAATAATGCTGTTAAAATCAGCGCTCCCGGTATTGCTCAATCTAAAATTTAACGATTGAGTAATAGGGCTCTCGGCCTTATACAACCGCTCATTCAGCACCCACGTCCCGGCCAACACGGGTAACTCTGCCGATTCACGGAAACACACGATACCTGAACCACCGGAACCCCCTTGCATACCGAACCAGTAAGACCCAACAGCGCCTCCGCCTCCGCCACCAGTATTAGCGCCGCCCGCACCAGCAACTTGGGTAACATTAGTATCCCACCTGAAACCGCCAGCGCCGCCACCGCCGCTACCACCAGCACTTACAATAGGAGTTGTACTCATCATAGCGCGGCCACCACCGCCACCGCCAGAGTACAATTTACCAGTCGCTTCTCCAAATTCTCTGGTGGTAAACCCCTGTCCAGCACCGCTACCTACAGAAGTTCCGTAAAACCCTTTTTCGCCATCAGAGCCGTCAGAGCCGCCGGTTCCGTAATCACTATTGGAAATAACACCACCGCCGCCACCACTACCACCAGCCCAACCAGAGCTGGCACTACTTGTAGGTGCAGCATTAGTTTTTCTTGCACTTTTACCTCCAGGCACGGTCAGGTCTGTTCCCCAGCCAGAAGAACCGCCGTCCACGTTTGGAGCAGTAGAGCCGTCACCGATGGTTATCTGATAACTTCCCTGACAAGCAACTCGCTTGACAGTTCGCGTGTAACCGCCGCCGCCTCCACCATTAGCCGAGTAATAGGAAGAACCGCTTGTCGCTTCGCAGGCCCCACCACAACCACCGCCACCAACCATAAACACATCAATGACTTTCGGCTCGAGGAACACAATAGTTCCGCTCGTCAGCAGCTCCACCACACCGTCTTTTCTCACCACGTAGTCCCCTGTGTAGGTAAATTTCAGCTTCGGCTTACCACCGGCACAAACAGGGGAACCACATATACTTGCCATATAAACCTCCGTTCCCGACCTCCGAAACGGAGGCCGTGTTTATTCTTTGTGTAGCCTTATGCAGACGATGCCCGAGCCACCAGAGCCGGGGTAAGACACGTAATCCCCCGACACGACTTTCGCTGACCCGCTTCCGCCTCCGCCTCCCCCGGTATTGTCCTGGGCAGAAGTCTGCTGCTTTGCTCCACCACCTTCGCCACCGGACGCATAGGTTGTAGTTGCCGAACTTGCACCGCCAGCTCCGCCACCGGCATAAAGTTTCCCGGTGATTTCGCCAAACTCACGGGTCGTGGTGCCCTGCCCAGTTCCACCGACCTTTGAATTGATGGTAAGCGCGTCATTTCCGTCACTGGCTCCGTCGCCAGGGTTCACACCCAAATTCGTACTTTTTGAACCGCCTACGCCTCCGCCAGAGCCTCCGTTGCCGCCGTTTATTGGAACAGACGCAGATTTTCCGCCCTCTGCCGTATAGTCAAAAGCAACTGTATTACCTCCAGCAGGGCCTACTTTTCCATAGGCTGCTTTGCCAGCCAGAGCAATCCCACCTGCGCCAATTACAACGGAATACTCGACATTTGCTTGAAGCAGCGCTTTTGTGATGGTCTTTGTAAAGCCGCCAGCTCCACCTCCGCCTCCAGCCCACGTCGAATTAAATCCGTTGCTGCTTCCATTTCCAGCACCTCCGCCTCCTACCAAAAAGGCGTCAATGTACGTGTCCTTCGTGACTTTCAGCACACCACTTGTCAGCAGCTCCACAACCCCGTCATCCAGCCGTTCGTTGTACGTTCCGGTGTACTCAAACTCTAATCGTTTAGCAGTACCCCCCCCCCGCAATTTGCGATTTACCGATAATAATCATCGTTAGCTTACCTCCTTTACTTCGTACACCGTCACCTGAACGCTCAGGTCAGCGGTGGGCTTTTCGCCCACAGCGTAGGCGGTGAATGTCCCGTTGTTGTTGGCAATATAAATAGCGTTGGTGCCGTCGTCCATCATCTGCTGTATCGCCGTTGCGTCTGCCTGAATGTCCGCCTGACTGGTGGCCGTTCCGCCTGTGATGGTCACGCCCTGGGTGTAGGGGCTTGCGCTCCCTGTCCAGCTTGCCGCCGCCAGCGTCAGCGATAGCTTGGCCGTGGGGCCGGAGTAGTCCGTGCCTTTTGTTGCCGCGCTCACACCGCCATTGCCGTCTCCCTTGAGTACGCCGCTGGCTGTGATCTTGGCCTGTCTGCTGGTATCTGCGGGGTGCTTGTGATCACCTCTGGCGTAGGTTGCCAAAGTGCCCGCCGCCGCTGTCCCGTCCATCACAGGGGCTGTGTCGGATGGTTTCGGCAGAGAAGCGGGTGTGGCATAGTCTGTACCCGCCGCTGCGGCTGTTACGCCGCCCGAACCATCGCTTTTCAAAATGCCGCTTGCGGTGATCTTTGCTTGTTTGTTGTTCAGCGCCTCTTGCTGCTTTGTCGAGACAGGTTTATCAGCGTCGCTGGTATTGTCCACGCTGCCCAGGCCGACCATATCCTTGTCGTAATCTCCCGCCTGCGGTACAACGCTTCCTGCGCGTCCGTTGAAGCTTACCACGCCGCCGCCTGCGGCCTGCTGCGCCTGTTCTGCCCAGTATTTGGCGTTGTTTGTATCCTCGCCATCACGTGTCCCTGTTCCGCCAACAGCCCAGCTCTGTGCGGTTTTATTGATGCCGTCCACACTGGCCGCGCTCTCCGC